>Ga0066856_10001183_pt1 | contig 10110 bp, 8 predicted proteins | sample ETNtaG_5_FD_65605 | JGI IMG/M metagenome (GOLD analysis project Ga0066856, IMG submission 65605) | Marine microbial and viral communities from oxygen minimum zone, Eastern Pacific Ocean - ETNP201406SV205 | ecosystem: Environmental > Aquatic > Marine > Oceanic | place: Pacific Ocean: Eastern...
CAAATTTTAAATACTGAATTGGGTATTCCAACAACTCAAATAAGTGTTGAGAAAACACAAAGTACACTTTCTTTTTTAGGTAATAGTTTACATCCTTTTGATTTAGTTTTATCTCTTGCACCAAAATCAACTCCAGTTGATGGTGCATCTGGTTATTTCTTTTATGAATCTAATCAAATATTTAATTTTAGGTCAGCAGATAGTTTGGTTAATGCGGGTGCAGTTGCAACTTATACTGCTGATTCTCAAGTATCTGTAAGTGATGCTGATCATCCTATTAATGATCCTAACTTTAGAGTGTTAAATTATGCGGTTAAGAAAAATGAGGATATTCTTTCTAAACTTGAATCTGGAGCATTTTCAGCGAGATTGAATAGATTTAATCCTGCTAGTCATAAATGGGATTATAAAGTTTTTACTTTAGGTGATGATATGGTTCCTAATACTATGGGAACAGAATCTTATGATGGTGAATTATTAAATACTAGTCATTCTGATCTTTTAGGATCGAAAGATGCAAATAGTAGAACATATTCGACTGAGTTTTCTGTTATTGATTGGGTTGGTAATCAAGAACAAGATTCTGGATTTGGTGCTGTTGGAGTAACTACAGCAGTAAATAATTCATCTTTTAATCATAAAGCATCTGCTTTAATGAGGTATAATACTTTGTTTACTCAGATAATAGATATGGTTGTTCCTTTAAACTTTACTTTAAAGGCAGGTAGGAATATAAATTGTAGATTTATGAAATTAACTGGTGGTGATCAGTCTGAGGGTATTGAGGATCAGAAGTTGAGTGGTAAATATTTGATAATTAATTTATGCCATAATTTTACAAGAGAAAGTACCAATGCTTCTACTACACATTTAACTATAGTTCGTGATACGTATGGGTATGACTTCAATACATAATATAGAGGTAATATAAGATGTCAAAACCGTTTACAGTTCCAAATAATACTTCAGGTGCTCCAGGATTCTCTGCAAACTTTTTTATTGGTCAAGTTCCTTTAGGGCAAGAATCTAATAAGGTCTTTGCTGATAAATGGGCTGATCGAGTACAAGTAAGAATTGTTGGTGCTGATACTCCAGAAGGAACATTACTCCATGATAATGATCTTCGTACTGCAACAGTTTTAAAACCAACCTCTCAAGGTAATTTTAATAGAGGATCAACTGGAATAGTTGGTGGTGAATGGGTAATAGGTATATTTGTTAGTGGTCCTCCTGAATATGATGCATTAATTCTTGGTGTTCTTGGAAGAAGTGATGGAAAATATCAATTAAATAGGGAACAACAAAGGGAGTTGGGAAGTACATACTTCAAGGCTGTAAATCCTTGGCAAGGAGCGATTAAACCAATAAGTGTTAATGCTGGACAAGTAGCAAATCCATCATCAACAGCACCACTAGTACCTGGTACAGATGAATGGCCAACTTTTGCTTAATAAATAAATTTACAATACTCTGTATTAATGACTAATTCTAATAATAATATCTTTGATTATAGTTCTTTTGACCAAGATTCTCTTTTATCCTTTACAGATGCACTAAGCATTGAATATCCTCCCACGGCTAAAAGTGATGATCTGAATAATTTTCTTCTAACTAAGTCGGTTGGATTCTTACCAGATTCATCTTTGCATAATAATGGTGGTTATAGTTTTTTTACAGATAGTACAAAATGGGAACAGCTAAACCAACTATCTGACTATGAATGGAATATTGGATCTACTGATTGTAAGTCTGGAACTATAGGTGCTATTAATACTAATGTTTCTAAACTGTTTATTTTTTTAAAACGGGTAAAGAAGTATGGAGATACAGCAAAAGAATATATTGATGTTGCAACTGGTAAAGTTAGGAATTTGCAAAGAATGGTTTCAAAAATAACCAGAGCAATTGCTGGTGTATTGAAAACCATAACACAAAGGATTCGTAATTGGATATTGAATAAACTTAGAAAGATGATTGATGCGGCTATTAATACATTCTTTCCTCGTTTACTTCAAACTATTAAAGATTCCTTTATTGGTGTTATTTTAGATCAGATATTTTGTATTTTTGGTAAGATTTCTAAGGCTTTAACTGGTTTGGTTGGAGATTTCCTTTATTCATTAATTGGTCAAGTTATTAATGCCCCTCTTTGTGCAATTGAAAGATGGACAAATGCTTTAATTAATAATTTAGTTAATAAGATTGATAATATGCTTGCACCAGTGTTTGGTAAAATAACTGATATGTTAGGTGGAGGACTTAAGATTATTGGATCAGTAATGGGTGTAATTGATAAAATTTTAGGATTTGAAGGTTTCCTTTGTGGTAATCCAAAATGTGCAGAAGTAGAAACGTTTAAAAATAGTTTATGGGGAGGACCTGATCCAAAACATCTTCAAGACTTTAAGGAGTTTAGTTTTATTAAACCACAATTTGTTGGTGAGGTAGAAGAAACCGTTGATAATCAAGTTACTAAATTCTTAGGTAGAATAGGTATTGGTGGATCAGATGCAGTAAATCCTGCTGAATCTCCTGGTGATTGTTATGCTGGAAGTTTTGAGTGTGGTCTTCCTCAAGTTGTTTTATTTGGTGGAGGAGGAACTGGTGCTGTTGTTAATGCAGTTGTTAATGAAATAGGAGAAGTAATTGGTAGTAATTTGATTAATGGTGGTAGTGGATATACGTCTCCACCATTTGTTTCAATTGTTGACCCTGCTGGATGTGGAGAGAATTCTTCTGCTTATGCAGAAATTGAAGATGGATCTGTTATTGATATTGTAATTGTCAATCCAGGAGATGGTTATGGTGGTGAATATACTGGTGGAGCACCAGTTATAAATTCATTTGTTGCTGCACCTAATCCTGTTGTGGTTGGGCAAGTTGTTAGTATGTCATGGGATGTAATAAATGCAGATAGTGTTTCTTTAAATGTTGAAGGATATGATGAAATGGCTTTGATTGGATCTATAAATGTTCCAATTGAACCAGATAGTGTCTTTTTCCCACCAGACAGTGATTTTACTACAGTAACTTATACTTTAACTGCTAGAAAAACTAATGAGAATAGTGAAGAACAAATAACACAACAAGATTTTATTGTTACTGTATTAAAAACTGGAACTACTCCACCTTCAACTGGTCCAAATACATTACCACCTGTAATTGATCAATTCTTTGCAGAACCTGGTGCTGGAGATACTCTTCAGAATATTGATTTAAATACAACTGGATTTACTTTACCAGGTGATGTTATAACTTTAACTTGGCAGACTACAAATACAACAGATGTTTCTTTAAATGTTGATGGATATAATTCTTTACAGGAAGATGGTGCAGTAAATATAGTAATTCCACCAGATATTGAAATTCCAGAGGGTTCTAATGGTATTTTTATAACATATGCTTTAACAGCAGTGAATAATAATGCACCTGAATCCAATAATACTGCTACTAATACTCTTCAGGTCTTAGTTAAGAAACATCCTGATGCTGAAATTATACCAGGAACAACACCATCTGATGAGAGTGGAACATCAACAGATCCAACTACTGGAATTGTTATAACTCCTGATGGTACTCCTATTACTGGTGATGATGATGTAGTTACTACTCCTCAACCTGGTGTAACAGATCCTACCACTACAACTACAGAAGGTACTACACAAATTTCATTTGATAGTGGTGATGGAATATCTGTACTTAGTGGTATAGATATAATTGATACTGGTATTGGATATACTTCAAATGATGATATAGAGATTATAAATGGTGGTGGTGATGGATCTAATAATGGAGGAGAAGTTGCATTGGAGACTAATGAATTAGGACAGATAGTTGGTGTAAAGGTTGTTGAACCTGGTTATGGATTTACTAGGATTCCATTAATTAGAATAAATAGTCAGCAGGGATTAGGAGCTGAATTTAGAACTAGATTGAAGTTTATTCCTTTAAATCAATTTGTTGAAGATCAGAAATTGGAAAAGGAATCAATTGATCCTAGTAAACTTGTCAGAGTCATAGACTGTGTTGGTAAACCATTATCCGTGAATGTAATATCATGATAGGAACAGAATCTCCAGTAGCACCAGATTATACTATTGCCGATAATCCACATTGTTTAGTTCATTGTGGTCCTCTTGGACCAGAACATAAAGATGATAAGAGAGATTATACTCTTGTTACTTCTGGTGGAGCTCATTTAGTATATGGAAAAAATGGTAATAAAGTAGAACATATTCAGGGATATAATGCTGAAGCTTGTGGATATGATTTAGACGGAGATCAAAAAAGTGTTGTAGCAAAAGCAATTCTTGCTGCTAATGGTGATATTGTTTTAACTGCCGAGGCAGGAGATATTAGAATGAAAGCGAGAAATATCTATATTGAAACTGAAGGTGAAGAAGATGAAGGAAATTTCCTAGTAGATGCTAATGGTCAAATAACATTAGCAACTGGTGATGAAATTAGACTTGCTGGTGGTAATATGTGTTTAGTTGGTAAAAAGGCAATTAACTTAACTACAGATTTTCATGTTAGAATAGTTGGCAAACTGACAAAAATGAAACCACCAGGATTAATTCCTGCCATTCCATTTATTGGAAGTTGGCAGAGTGTTATTCAGAATATAACTAATACATGTAAATAAGGAGGGTTAATTGTGGAAGACGAAATTGTAGTAGGTAAATTATCGGTACTTAACAGTGTTTTGGGTGATGCTGTTTGGATTCCTCCTAGTTTTTGGGAACCTGGATGGTTGTCTGCTTATAAAGGGCATTTTGGGCAGGGAGCAACAATAATTGCTGGAACAGGTGCAGTAGTTGCTGGTCCAACATTAGCACCATTTACAGTAAATAGTCTTGGTTTAAATTTACACACAGGAATACAGAATATTATTGGTGCTAAATTAACTGCTGGAACTGATACATCTGTTGGTGTTGCACATGTTGAAGCTGCAGCATTAACTTCTAATATGAGTGGTCTTAATTTTACGACTACTAAAAAAGAAATGACTGCTGCTCCATCAAGACCAGCAGCAGCATTTAAGTTTAGGATATTTGGTATAACAAGTGTTCTTGGATCATTGAAAAAGAATGGTATTGAAGTGAGAACAATGTTAAATCACTCCGATATTAGAATAAAGAAGAAAGTAAGACCATTAAATTCTGAAGAAAGTCTTAATAAGATTTTAAAATTGCAAGGAGTTTCTTTCCATTGGAAGAAGGAAAAGGTTCCAACTTTAGCAAAAAGATATCCTAAGAATATTGGATTGATTGCACAACAAGTTGAAGGAGTTGTCCCTGAAGTTATGGATACTGATACTATAACAATTAAGGGTGGTGATGATAAAAAAATGGAGATTAAAACTCTTCAATATGAAAAACTTACTGCTCTTTTGATCGAAGGTATGAAGGAACAACAAAAACAAATTGATTCTCTTAAAGCAAGAGTAGCAACATTAGAGGCTGCATAATATGTCAACGAATAGTAAAATAACAAATGCAATTAATGTTTTAAAAAGACAACAAGATGGTTTTGGAATGGTTACTACTAGGGTCAGTGAAATTGAGGCTCCTGCCACAATCTCAAGACTTGAAACAGTCCAAGATGAAAATACAGGAGTATGGAGTCAGAAGGAAGTAATAGAAAAAACAGAAGCAAAAGATGAAAGAGTTATTGATCAGTTAGAGTGGCAATTTAAAACTGATGCTGAATCATTGAGAGAGATGGCAGATCTTATAGATCAAAAGATCATGTCATTTAATGGTGATATTGATTTTAAGAAAGATCAGATTTCTGATTTATCTAGTAGAGCGAATACTGGTAATTGTTGGCCAGGTATTGCAGTAAGTACTAATGGTGATAATGATGGATATTCAGTTTTTCATGGATTTAATGCATCAATTAATACTGAGGTTGAGAATTTAAAAGTATATGACTCTATGGCAGGTCCATTAAAAAATACGAATGTAGAAAATCCCTTTAATCCTGATGCGATTCATTTTTTAAGTAATTATTGGTCTGGACATGGATATGAGAATTTTGCAGATACAAATATTTACGGAGGACCTACATCAGCACAACCTAATAGAGTAGGTTTTGGGACAGATGGTCAGGGATCTAGTAAAAATTCATCTGGTAGATATGATATTGCAACGGATGCAAGTCTTCATAGTTCTAGGACAATTACTTCTGGTCCTGGAGGAGTAGGTGGAGGTTGGGAGCATAATTATAGTGGACCACAATCACCAGAAAATGCTTCATCTTGTGTAGGGATTGCAAATAGTATTGCTACTATTAATAAACAAATAAAAGAAATTAGAGCAAAAAGAAATGCTTTACGTAATACTGTAAACAAGATAAAATCTAAAAAATCTGATCTTGAATTACAGGCTTGGGGTGTAGATGCTCAGAAAGATACACTTACAGGATTTCAAACTGAAAATAATGGTACTATAGACGTAATTGAAGAAATATCTCCTGCTATAAATTCTGGTGTTGAATATGCTGCTGTAGAAACTGAGGAATTAGTATTACATTATGATGCTAGGAGTGAAAAATCTTATGATCCTGTTGGAATGGGAACTGTTGTTTATGAGCAGGCTAGTGTTGGGTATGGATATACCGCATATTTAAGAGGTAATAGAGTTAGTTATAGTTCTGCAGAGAAAGCATGGGAATTTACAGGAACATCTGTTTCAGACCAAGGAATTTATATTGATAAATTGAATTATGTAACGGGTAGTGAAGATGAAATACCTCATTTGACTATTGAGGCATGGATAAAAGCAAATAGTACTAATACTGGACGTACTAATGATCAACGAGTTATTTTATCATTTGATAGAAGTGCTGTATTTAGATTTAGTATTGGATCTGATCAAATTTCTGGATCTGCTGGAAAACTTTGCTTCTCATTTACTAATAGAGATGGATCTAATAATGCAGAACAAACTAATGATACTCATGATACTAGCACTGCTATTAATTTAAGAGATAATAATTGGCATCAAGTAGCAGTTACATTTGACAGTGAGCAAGATTTTGATTCTCATGGACCTGGAAGTTCAGGTGGTGATACTGATGTAAATTTACTTGGAATTGGAAATACTGTTTCAAAGATTACTTATTATATTGATGGAAATGTTACTCATGAAATTAATGGTTCTGGTGGTGTAGGTGGAGTTGGAACAGCTCATAGTCCAATAGGAAGTCATGATGAAGTTGAGACTCCTAGATATGGATGGATTGGGAATGGTTCTGAAGCAGTATCTGCTGGAGCATCTTGTGGTCCAAATGGTACATGGGATATGTGGAGTGGATTCATTGGAAATGTAAAGTATTATAATGAAGCACTTACTGACGAACAAATCCAACAGAATTTCAATGCATTAAAAGTTGAATACGATCTCTCTTGACAAAAGTAGCTACATATGCTATGGTGCTCTAGTTAAGGGAATCTTTAATATGGAAGATGATTGGGTAAACCGCACGGTTATTGATGTATGTAATAGATCTTTTCTCATCATTTCTGATGACGGAGAGGAGAGAATTATTACATGCGAAACAACTGAACAGTTTATGGATGTGATGGAAGTAGTGAATAAGTTACTTGAACCAGAGCGAATAAAATATGCTGATGTATTACTCCATGAAACAAAATAATAGTGAACAAAGGAAGTTGGATGCAACAAAAAGATTGCATGATGATATAAAATTTAAATTGAAAGAAGATAGTACTGAAGAAGAATGGATTCGTCTTCAAAGAACAGGTGGTGGTGCAGAGACCTAAATAATCACACCTGCGAATCAATTATGAAATATGTGATTGATAGTACTTATTGTTGGTATAGTGATTGGGTTGGTAATCGCAAAAGAATTGTTTTAATGCATTTCATTAATGGAATTCCATTTACCTTTGACGAGTTGGAAGATCTGGAAGATATCGAAGAAGATCAAACAACAATTAATATTATTGCTGATTATGAAAGACAATATAATACTGAAGAATTATATAATTATCATTCCTACTTGATGGCAGAGGAATTCCATCCCTTAGTCTTTGAGTTGGAATTGGAAAATCCAGAAGATCTTCCTGATGAAATAGATTCCTATATAGAGGAAGATCTATAAATAACCTTAGACCTGTTCAAATTTATTAATATCTACAATGCCTCTTAATAAGTTAGAGAATTTTATCAAGAACTATGAAGGTAGAATTCTATATGTAAACTCAAATGATCTAGATGCGACTGACAGTATAACTAATCAGGGTAATTCTCTTACTAAACCGTTTAAAACGATTCAGAGAGCATTACTTGAGGCAGCAAGATTTTCATTTGTAGTTGGCGATGATAATGATTATAATAATAGAACAACAATTTTAGTATATCCAGGCGATCATACTATTGATAATAGACCTGGTTATGGTATTAAAAAGGTTGGAACTGCTCTTGCACAAGCAGTAGCACCGAATGGAAATACAACAACTCCTGCAGCAGATACTTTTACCTTAACATTAGAATCAAATTTTGATATAACACAGGAAGATAATATTTTATATAAGTTTAATAGTGTTAATGGTGGTGTAATAATTCCTCGTGGTACTTCATTAGTTGGTATGGATCTTAGAAAGACTAAGATTAGACCAAAATATGTACCAAACCCAACTGATCCTGCCATATCAGGGTCTTCAATCTTTAGAATTACTGGTGAATGTTATTTCTGGCAATTTAGTATATTTGATGCAGATTTAAATGATTTAGCATATACTGATAACAAGATATTTACTGCTGGATCTGGTAATTTAGCAAAACCATCATTCTCCCACCATAAATTAACATGTTTTGCATATGCTGATGGTGTCAATGTACCTAGTGGGTACAATGATACTGACCTTGATATGTATTATGCTAAATTAACTAATGCATTTAATGAAGGTTCTGGTAGACAAATACCTGCTGCACAGAAATATCCACTTGCACCAGAAGCATTTGGTAAAGAAAGGGCAGAATGGGAGATTGTTGGTTCATTTGCAACAGACCCAATTGCAATAGATGATATTTATTCTGGAGATAAGGCAACTCCAGGACAGGTAATTACAGTTAAAACTAAGTTGGATCATGGTTTAACTGTAGGTACACCAATTAAGATTCGTAAGGTTAATGTAGCTGATTATAATGTCTCGACTGTTGTTGCGTCTGTTAATGGAACACGAGAATTTACTTATCTCTTACAGAAAGTAAGAAATGACTTACCAGCAGATCCTGGTGGTGATGCAACAGTAACCATTGAAACTGATACTGTTGGTGGTTCTTCACCTTATGTCTTTAACTGTTCACTCCGTTCTGTTTGGGGTATGAATGGTATGCTGAGTGATGGTAACAAATCAGATGGTTTCAAATCTATGGTTGTTGCCCAGTTTACTGGTATTTCACTACAGAAGGATGACCGTGCTTTTGTCAAATATAATGAAGTAACTAGAACATATGATGCTATTGAATCTACAGTTACTAAGGTTAAAGGAGAAGATCTATCTTCAGGATCATCATCTCTTGATTCTGCCAAGGTTTATCACTTAGATCCAAATGCTGTTTATAGAAAGGGATGGGAAACTGCACATATTAAAATTACCAATGATTCAGTTCTACAGGTAGTTTCTGTTTTCGCAATTGGTTTTAATCAACAATTCTTAACTGAAAGTGGTGGTGATGCTTCAGTTACAAACTCAAACGCAAACTTTGGACAATTTGCTCTTAATGCAACGGGATTTAAGAAAGAAGCATTTACTAAGGATGATCATGGATATATCACTAATGTTATTTCACCAAAAGCTATTAAACCATCAGACATAAATGTTGATTGGATTTCAATAGACGTTGGATTAACAACATCTGTTGGTATTACTAGTCATCTTTACTTGTATGGATTCAATAGTAAAGTTAATGTTCCACCTAATCTTATACAAGGATATAGAGTAGGTGCAAAAGTTAATGATAAGTTATATTTAACTTTACCTAATGGATCTAATACTGATGTTGAAATATTAATGTCGGATAATGAGATTAGTTCTTCAACAGTTGGAATAATAGGTTCAACATCTTCAGTAAAAGA
>Ga0066856_10001184_pt1 | contig 10107 bp, 7 predicted proteins | sample ETNtaG_5_FD_65605 | JGI IMG/M metagenome (GOLD analysis project Ga0066856, IMG submission 65605) | Marine microbial and viral communities from oxygen minimum zone, Eastern Pacific Ocean - ETNP201406SV205 | ecosystem: Environmental > Aquatic > Marine > Oceanic | place: Pacific Ocean: Eastern...
ATATTAAAACCAGGAGATAAGTTTTATATACCTCCTGGTCTTAGACATATGATGGAAGGCATCACAGACGTAGAACTATTCGAATTTTCTACAGAGCATTTTGAGGACGACTCGTACCGTATTCTAAGGGGTGATTGATGTAGTCCTCTACGTTTGTAAATTTATACTTATTAGCCCAGAACATATCTGCACAGGTATAGAATTGATATTTTCCTTGTAAGTGTACAGGGAAATCTATCTCTTCTATCTGTGCATTATATTTGTCTGCAATTATTTCAGCAATATCTCTGAAGGAATGTGGGTGTCCTGTACCAAGATCATATACTCCTGATTCCAATTGGTTGTTTAGAACTAAGTCAACAACATCACCAACGTATATAAAGTCTCTAACCATCTTCTCAGAGTTCTTAAAGATTTTAATTTTACCTGTCATCTTTGCTTCCTCAGTAAATTTACTGATAGGACTGCGTTGGTTTCCTTTATGCTCCTCACCTTCTCCATATACATTAAAGAATCTGAATCCTTGAATACTTTCAAATAGATCTATATTGTCTTGTACCCAGTAGTCTACTTGGACTTTTGATATAGCATAGTAATTCAAAGGATTGATATTACCTGCTGAATTTCCATAGACAGATGCAGACGAGGCATACTTAACTGGTATACCTAGTTCTATTGCTTTCTTAAATAGTCTTATTGAAAACTCAGTATTGTAAATTGTGATCTTTCCAATATCAGTTTCTGTTGTATCTGATATTGCTCCCATATGAATGATTTCATCAATATCATCCCAGACAGGTAAGTTGTCTAGTAACTGAAAGGCGTTTCCCATTTCAAACCCGATGTATTTTCCATCAAGTTGATCGGCAAACTTCTTTCCGATGAACCCATTGCATCCTGTAAGAATTTTCATATAAATAACTAACGATTGTAATATAAACCCCCAAAGTTATGGCTACTTATGGTGCTCTAGCAGCTATAGTCCCACAAGTCAAGACTAGGACAGTACTTCATGAGGCTCCAGCAGCAAAGCTGGTAGAGGCAAAAATTTCAATATCCCACCAAAGTCCATACCCAGTAAGAGTAAGGATCGGAGTTTCGAGTGGTGCGTTATTGGCTTTCGCTCCATCGAACTACATCCTATATGACATGGAGATTCAGTCTGGAGAGACTTACGAAACTCAAACTATGTACTATGCCAATGGGCAAAGTCTCGTTGTATATAGTGACTACGAAACTACCTCTTTCTTGGTGCATGGAGAAGTTGTTGATAACCCAGTTGGTTCTGGATTCTTAAATTCTGCTCTTGTGACTACTGCTAGAACTAATACTAGCATCTATACAGTACCTACTGGTGAAGACGTAGAACTTTCGATCTTCGTTTCTAACCAGAGTCATACTCCTTCTAGATTCAGAATAGGAATCTTGGAAGATGGTCAGGCAGAATTGCAAACTGCAAACTACTTAAATTATAACACGAAACTTTTCCCACGTACATTCTATCAGAGAACTGACATTAAAGCAACAGGAGATCAACAAATTATTGTGTGGGCTGAGGATGCCAACATAATGAGTTTTGCTGTATATGGTAAGTTTAAGTATAACATCATTGCAACTGACTTCAGTGTTAATGGGAACTTTACTGTTGTTGGAGACTCTGATTTACAAAGTAATGTTACTGTTGGTGGAACTCTTGACGTTACAGGAGATACAACTCTTAAAGCTGCTGCGACTGTAGAAGGTGAACTAGGAGTTAATGGTGGTATCAAAGGTGGTGCTGATCTACTTTCTCCTACCTTTAGTGTTTCTGCTGCTGGTGCTATCGCTGGTGCTAGTGCTTCTGTTACATCTGCTCTTGCTTGTGGTACTACCTTCGGGGTTGGTGGTACTAAGTTTACAGTAGATGCAGATGGCAACACAGTTGTGGATGGAACTTTAGATGTACACAGTGGTGTTACTGCTGATCTAAGTCTTCTAAATAATAAAATAACGAATCTAGGTAGAGCTACTGCGCCAGGGGATGCAATGTCCAAGACTGCTGTAGACTCCCAAGTAACTGCATTAGCAATTGCACTTTCATAAAAAAGATCGAGGGAAATTAAAAAATGGCTAAAAGGCAAATAAGAGACTACGTTTTCTCACCTGGTCTTTCTGGTGCTGGAACATTGAAGGTTTTGGATAAAGTTAGTCCTGACCAGATTCTGCTGATCACAAACGTTACGGCAAACGTTGTACTTTATAACTTTGCTGATAACTCACAGCAAATTTCTGCATCGTTCTCGGAAACATCTGATGGACAGGATCCAGATTTCCCCTTCGCTAGTACGTTATCAAACGGTGTAACTACGATTACATTCCTGTTTGATACTTCAACATATACTTCTACTGATAACTTAATCATCTTTATTGAAGGTGATGAAGTTAAGATGAGACCATACGACTTCGGTACAGACGCTATCGAACGTATGCGTTTTGCTGAGCCTCTCAGTATGCTTGACGCTGACTTTGAGTACGGTATTCAGCCAACTAAATGGCAGACAATTGACCTAGTACGTGGATATCCATCTTCCTTCGAGTTTCCAGGTGCTGATGTTTCTGTTAGTTCAATTACAACTGATGCTTCTACAAACAGTGGTGGTATAGGTCCATCTCTTATTACAGTAGATACTGAACTGGAACATGGATTTGCTGTTGGTGATCCTGTTACACTTAAGGGTGTTAATGATGGTGTAGAGGGATTCGCTAAGGCAGAAGGTTCATTCATTATTAGTGATGTTCCAAGTACATCTCAGTTTACTTTCTATGCAAAGGGTAAGGTAGGTCTATCACCTGCTACTAGTCTATTATCTGGATTTGTTCAGTTAAGGAAAGCAGGTTTCTATACTGGTGCTTCATTAGGAAGCCCTACTCTAGCAGTAGAATCTAATGGTGCTTCTGGTCAGTTAACCACTAGAGGTAATACTGCTGCTGGTGCAAATAGAATTGGTATCAATGTTCCAGGATCACCCCCTCCAATTGGTGCTCCTCTTTCTTCATCTGGATTACAATCTGGTACACAGATAACTGGTTATGTAAATTCTGATACTGCTATTAATATCACAACATCATTTACAGCACCTGTTTCTACGGTTGAGCTTAACGATACAACAGGAATTGATATTGGTGCTGCTCTAGATAACGGTTCTGGAACTACAATCTTTGTTACAAACATCGAAACGAATACCATCTCTTTATCTGCACCATATACAGCAGATAGAACTGGTAACAGTTTCATCTCTACACCAACATCACCAACTACAATTAACTTTGGTAATGGTAATGGAGCATCATTTGATATCCTTAGAACTTCTGGTGCATACAATGGTGTTGATATTAAACAGACAGTAACTTATGATAATGTTCCAGTAGATACGTATAGTGGACTTGGAGCCAATGCTACCTTCAACGTTGAAAGGGATGGTACTGCTGGTTCAGCAACTTATTCAAATGTATTCATATCTAATAGTGGTAGTCAATACTCTGCTACAGAAACAGTTACTATCTTAGGTACTAACTTAGGTGGTGCTACACCAACTAACGACTTGACTATTACAATTGATTCTGTTGATGTTAACGGTCAAATTCAAAGTATTACTCCTAGTGGTACAGCAGCAGAAGGAACTCCTTACGCTGGAACTGGATATGCTGCTGGAGAACAAATTGTTATCTATGGTAATGTTCTTGGTGGTAATTCACCAGCTCATGACTTAAACATCTTCATTAAAACAGTTGGTGCTGCTGGTGAGATTCTTACCTTTACTCCTATTGGTCAAGGTATCTTCTCTACTCAGGAATACAATAACGTAACTGGTGCTGCTGGATCTGGTGTTGGTATTAACTCATCATTCAGAGTTACTAGAACAGGTTCTGGTAGCAAGATATCTCAGATTGATGATATCGAAATTGGTGGAATAATAGAATTTGAAGATTTCTTCTCAGTTCAAATAACTGATACTTCAACAAGTACAGTTGAAACATTTACTTATGATGCTGCCACTAATGATGGTATAACAGAAGTAAGGAACGGACTTATTAATGCTGTTAATGATCTTTCTACTGGTTCTGTTTTTGTAAGAGCAAGTGCTGGATCTCCTTCTCAGGCTGGTCTTGCAAAGATGCAATTGACTGCTATAGTTGCTGGTCAAGCATTCTCTGTAGTTGCAACTACCACTGAAGGTGGTGGTGGTACTGCTGATGATCAAACTATTACTCATGCAAACTTTACACCTAACGAGAACACAACAACCACACCAACATATAGTGCTGTTATAATCAACCCTGGTTCTAGTTACCAACCAAATGATACTGTTATCATTGATGGTGGAATCTTGGGTGGTGAAACTGCTACTAATGATTTAACTGTTACTGTAACCAGTGTTGGTGCATCTGGTGAGATCACTGCATTCAGTATTGGTGGTACAGCAGCAGACGGTAATGCAACATTCGAATCACTCACTGCAAACAATATAGCATTTAATGCAACATTCCTACCTAAGATTTCTGGTGGTAACTATGCTCCTGAAATTGCTAATGGTGGTAGTGGATATCAAATTGGTTATCAATTCTTAATCGGTGGTCAAGAACTTGGTGGTGATCCAACCATTAACGATATGACTATCACTGTTACAGACATTGATTATCTAACTGGAGAGATCACTGCTATCACTGCTTCTGGTACTCCAGTGTCAGGAGAGAGTATTGCATTCTATCCATCTGTTTCTTTATCTGCTACAACTAGTGGTAATATTAATAACGGTACTAATATAACTTACTCTGCTATTGCAAGAATAAGTGCAACATTCGCTAACAATCATGGATTGGTTCCAGGAAATACAATCCTTGCTGCTATTGATTCTACTGGTAATAACCATGATCTTGCTTCAGGACCATTCTTTATTGAAGAAGTTCCTAACTTAAACAAGTTTGTTTATACTACAAGAACTACTGGTACTATTGATACTAATACTGCTCTTACTGGTGAACTCTATACTAGACCAGATTGTTTCTATACACACAGACCATTTGACGGTGGTGTGCAACTAGGAACAGGTTCACCATCACACGGTGCTCAGGCGATTCGTCAATCTAAGAAATATATCAGATACCAGTCAGGTAAAGGTATTCAGTATACTACTGGTGCTTTGTTCGCTCCTTCATATGACTTGAGATCAGTTAGTGCTGATGGTACTACTCTTGGTAGTGTTATAACTGTAGTTACTGATGACGTGGATCATGGTCTACAGGTTGGTGCTGAGATCGCTCTTGGTGGTATATCAACTGCTGGATATAATGGTCATTATATTGTTGCAAGTATCGTTAATGAAATTACATTGACTGTCCTGGCTACAGGAACACTTGCTGATACTAATGCTGAGTTTGGTCAACAACCAAGTATATCTCTGTATAAGTGGAAAGGTTCTACTGTAAGATCTGGTGCGTTCGATGATCAGAATGGTATCTTCTTCCAGTATGATGGAACAAACTTATCTGTTGGTCTAAGATCTTCTACATTCCAGATTGCTGGTACTGTAAGTGCTACTCCAGATAACAACCTTATACAAGGAACTAATACTAAGTTCACTGAACAGTTAACTACTGGTGATAGATTAGTTATTCGTGGAATGAGTCATGTTGTTACTTCTATTATAGATGACCAAAATATGACAGTTAACCCTGACTATAGGGGTGCGGTTGGTGCAGTTAATACAAAAGCAGCATTGACTAAGGATATTATTATTCCACAATCACAGTGGAACATTGACAAATGTGATGGTACTGGTAAGTCGGGATACGAACTCCAGATCAATACCATGCAGATGATCGGATTCCAATATACATGGTATGGTGCTGGATTCATTGACTGGATGTTCAGAGGTCCATCAGGTAACTTTGTGTTCGCACACAGACTTAAGAACAACAACAGGAACAGAGAAGCGTTCATGCGTTCAGGTAACTTACCTGTTAGGTATGAGGTTCTAAACGAAGGACCAAGAACTAAGTTAACAACTTCTGTTACCAATAGTTTTGTTGATTATCTTCCAGTTGAAGATGTAACTCTATTCCCAGAAACAGGTGTTGTCTATGTTGGTAATGAATTGATTCGTTATTCTTCTAGAAATACAACACTTAATAGACTTGTTGGTCTTACAAGAACAGCAAACTTAAACAACTATACTGCTGGAGCAAACAGAACATACACTGCTGGAGCAGCAGATTCTTATAATAAGAACGAGGGTGTTATCCTACTCACCACTACTGCAACACCACAGATTAACCACTGGGGTTCTGCATATCTAACAGACGGTGGCTTCGATGAAGATAGAGGATACCTCTTCAACTATCAGGAATCTGAGGTTGAGATCTCAGTCACACCGTATACGGTCTTCCTAATCCGTCTATCACCTAGTGTGTCTAACGCACTGACTGGTGACTTGGGTGAGAGAGAACTAATCAACAGAGCACAGTTGCTACTGAAGAGTGTAGAAATTACTACACAGGGTGGTAGTTCTTCTCAGGGAGTTATCGTTGAAGGAATTCTAAACCCAATTAACTATCCATCAAACCCTGTTGACATTACTTGGGGTGGTTTGAATACATCTGGTGAAGGTGGACAACCATCATTCGCTCAGATTGCATCTGGATCTAGTGCTAACTGGAGTGCTGGTGGTGCTAACATTACTGCTGTTAACAGAGTTACTAGAAACTACTGGACTAAGTGGGTTCGATTCGACAAGACTGATGTTCAAGGAGTTCAGGTAGGTATGCAGGCGACTGGTGGACAACTACCAGGTGGTGCTACTGTATCACAGATTAGAAATGCTAATAGTACTCAAGTATGGATCGTCTTCTCTCAGAACACGTATCCAGGAAGCTCTGGTAGTACAACATATACATTCATTGTTCCTCCATATGCTCAGCCAGGCGAACGAATCTTCTCCTTCGTGGCAGCACCAGGACAAAGGGATGGTATTGACTTGACCGAACTTAAAGAGTTGACTAATACTCCTATCGGTGGTCGAGGTACGTTCCCGAATGGACCTGACGTTCTAGCGATCAACGTTTATTGTACATCAGGTAACGCATTCAACAGCACGATCAACCTCAGATGGGGTGAAGCACAAGCATAGGAGGTCATATGGCACAACCAGCTAGTAGAACACAATTAGCAGATTACTGCAAAAGACAATTAGGTGCTCCTGTACTTGAAATCAATGTTGATGATGATCAAGTAAGTGATGCTATCGATGACGCTCTCCAATATTACAGGGAGCGTCATTATGATGGTATGGAGTTGATGTACCTAAAACATAAGATCACCGCAGCAGACAAAGCTAGATTTGATCTTAAATCTGAGACTATCATGACAGATGCTGATAGTACTAAGTGGGAACGATCAGATAATTATATCAATATCCCTGAGCATGTAATGGGGATATCTAAAGTATTTGGATTAGCAAGTAATGCTATCCGTAACAACCTATTTGGTATCGAGTATCAGATCTTCTTGAATGATCTATATGCTTTTGGTTCTCTTGATATGCTTAACTACTTTATGGTTAAGCAGTGGTTAGAAACTATTGACATGGTTTTAAACAATGGAGCATTTGTTGAGTATAGGTTTAACCAGAGACAAGATAGATTGTATCTTGACATTGATGAATCAATGCTGACAGAAGAATTGTATCTTGTCATACAATGCTATAGAGCATTAGAACCAGATACTTTCACACAAGTTTATAATGATCCTTTCGTAAAACAATATTCTACTGCTAAGATAAAGAGGCAGTGGGGTCAGAATCTAATCAAGTTTCAAGGTGTTAACCTACCAGGTGGTGTTCAACTTAATGGTAGAGAATTGTTCAATGATGCTAACGATGAAATTGCAAGACTAATGGAAATGTCTTCAAGCACCTATGAACTACCACCTATGGACATGATAGGATGAAGAGTATATATTTTCCTCAGCATGGTGGTGTTGGTAGTGAGCAGTCACTTATACAATCACTTGTTGATGAACAAATAAAACTATTTGGAACTGACTGCTATTATCTTCCACGTAAGATGATCAAGGACACAACCCTTGATGATGTTTTGTATTCTGAGTTCAAGACTCAGTATATGATTGAGATGTTCCTCATTAATGTAGAGGGATTTGGATCACCATCAGAATTCATTAGTAAGTTTGGTCTCACAATCACAGACGAGATTACTTTTGTTGTATCAAAGAATAGATGGAGTCAGGTATTCCAAGAGTTCGCAGATATTACAACTGTAGATGGTAGACCTAATGAAGGAGATTTGATCTACTATCCATTAACAAAAGCATTATATGAAATAAAGTATGTAGAAAGAGAAGCTCCTTTCTATCAGTTAGGTCAGACATACCTATACCAGATGACTGCTGAGATCTATCAGATCGGTGATGATAAGTTTGATACTGGTATTCCAGATGTAGATGTAGTAGAAGAAATATATTCTACTTCTATCTCTATACAAATGGATACTGGTGGCACAGGAGAATACTCATTAAGTGAAACTATAACTGGTTCTACCTCTGGTGTTACAGGTGAGGTGGCATATTGGGATCGTTCAACCGATATACTAACCATCATAAATAGAACAGGAAACTTCCTAACTGGTGAGACTCTTACTGGAGGTACTAGTACCACAGCAAGAAGCATCACTACCATTGACAATTTGACAATGGGTGATAGGGCAGCTGCAGACAATAGAGAAATCGAAGATGCTGCTGATAATTTAATTGATTGGGGTGAAGTAAACCCATTCGGAGAATTTGGTAATTTTACAACAGGTGACTTCTAATGTTAGGACCACATTTTTATAATGAAGCAATACGGAAAACAGTTATTGGTTTCGGTACTCTTTTTAATAACATAGAAATTCGGAAAACTGATTCTACAGGATCTGTAATAGAGTCAGAGAAAGTTCCTCTAGCATATGGTCCTAAGAACAAATTTCTTTATAGGTTAGAACAAAGTCCAGACGTAACAAAGAAGGTTGCGATTAAACTACCACGTTTATACTTTGAGTTAACCAACGTAACATATGATAGTGGTAGAAAGACCAGTGCTATCAAAAAGATTAAAGCTGCTATTCCTGCTGCTGGTAGTACAGATAATGCAAAGCAGATACAAACACAGTTTGTTCCAGTACCTTATGACATGTCATTTGAACTTGGTATCATTGCCAAGTCATCTGATGATGCTCTACAAATATTAGAACAGATTCTTCCTTACTTCCAACCAGCATTTAACATAAGTCTTAAGTTCATTCCTGATATGAATGAAACAAGAGACGTTGCATGTATTTTGAATGGTGTTGATTATGCAGATGATTGGGATGACAGCTTCCTAGAGAGAAGGAGTATAGTTTGGACTCTACAGTTTACTGTTAAGTCTTACATCTACGGTCCTTATAGTAAGGCAGATGTTATACGTAAGGCACGTGTTATTGAAACTGTTGGTGACAAGAACGTCAGTAAGAGAAATGTTGAGAGATCTTATTCACCTAAGGCTCTAGAAGATAAGAATGCAGATGGTGTTATTAATACAGCAGATGATGATCTGGTAGTTTCCACAGACGACTTTGGATTCAATGAAGGATTTGAAATACTATGAGTAAATTAGATAAAAATATGGAGGAGATGTTAGACATTGATGTCTCCACTAAACCAGAAGGAGGTTGCACTACTAGGAAACAGCAACTGAAGGATGTCACAGAAGACAGAGAGAAAGACTATGAATATACTAGAGGAGAACTCTATAGTCTTATTTCTAAGGGTCAGGAGGCAGTACAAGGTGCTTTAGAGGTTGCACAGGAGTCAGGGCATCCAAGAGCATTTGAGGTCGCTACAAACGCTATGAAGCAGGTAGCAGACATGACTGATAAACTGATGGATCTACAGAAGAAAGTTCATGACTTAGATACAGAGAAGAAAGGTCCAAAGACTGTTACAAACAATGCTATGTTTGTAGGTAGTACAGCAGAATTACAGAAGATGCTAAAGCAAATGGGTGGGGGTAAACGCTAAATAATTGAGAGAGGATA
>Ga0066856_10001186_pt1 | contig 10106 bp, 9 predicted proteins | sample ETNtaG_5_FD_65605 | JGI IMG/M metagenome (GOLD analysis project Ga0066856, IMG submission 65605) | Marine microbial and viral communities from oxygen minimum zone, Eastern Pacific Ocean - ETNP201406SV205 | ecosystem: Environmental > Aquatic > Marine > Oceanic | place: Pacific Ocean: Eastern...
GAAACCGTCGGTGATCTGATAGAGGCTTTCCGCAAAACTCAATAGAGAATACATCTCTGATGAAATTAAAATTTTTTCATCTACAGAAGCTTTATTAATTCTAGATAATTCAGAATCTTTTTTATAATTAGATGCTATGAGGTCAATTCGCTTGAGTTCATCTTTAATAGACGTTTTTAGTGATTCAGAGATATATGTGGTTGAAACCAATTGCCAATAAGTTCCATATATAGAGCCTGAAATTTTATAAGTGGCAGATTTATTATAATTATAGGCAAGGAGTATACAGGTCAAACCAATCGCAAGAGCAATTAATTTGGATACAATTGACCGATTCAAGGGTTTAATTAGCCGCCAAAATCATCAAGCATTATATTCTCAGGCTCAACTCCAAGATTAATAAGCATATCTATACATGCTTTGTTCATCATTGGGGGGCCACACATATAAAATTCACAATCTTCAGGAGCCTTATGTGATTTTAGATAATTTTCAAAAATTACTTGATGGATAAAACCAGTAAGACCATCCCAGTCATCTTCTGGCTGTGGGTCTGAAAGCGCAACATGCCAATCAAAATTATCATTTGTTTCTGCTAATTTATTAAAATCATCAACATAAAACATTTCCTTTAAACTTCTAGCTCCATACCAGAAAGATATTTTTCTATCACTGTTAATTCTTAATAATTGATCAAAAATATGTGCGCGCATTGGAGCCATACCTGCTCCTCCACCAATGAACACCATTTCTGCTGAGGTTTTCTTTGCAAAAAACTCACCAAATGGACCAAAGACTCTTACTTTATCTCCGGGTTTAAGATTAAATGTCCAAGAAGACATAAGGCCAGGAGGTATATCAGAAGAGCCTGGAGGTGGACTTGCAACTCTAATATTAAATTTTAGAACACCTTTTTCATCTGGGTAATTAGCCATCGAATATGCTCTTATAATTGATTCGGAATTATTAGCAACATTATCCCAAATTTTAAATTTATCCCAATCTTCTCTATATTCGTCGGCAACATCAAAAGATTTATAGGTTAGATCTTTATAAGCAGGGGCTTCTAACTGGACATAACCACCGGCTTTAAAATTTACATCTTCGCCATCTGGTAATTTTAAAACGAGTTCTTTGATAAAGGTTGCTACATTGTCATTTGAAATTACCTCACACTCCCATTCCTTTACGCCAAAAACCTCTTCTGGGATAGAAATTTTCATGTCATTTTTAACTGCTACCTGACAGGATAGTCTCCATCCATCCTTTTTTTCTTTTGAATTAAAATGAGACTCTTCTGTTGGCAGTATTGAACCGCCGCCATCAGCAATTTGACACTTGCACTGACTGCACGTGCCTCCACCACCACAGGCAGAGGAAAGAAAAATTTTATTTTCAGCAAGAGTTTGTAATAACTTATTACCCGAAGGAACAACTATTGGGTTAGAGGAATCTCCATTAATTTCGATAGAGACATCTCCAGAACTTACCAATTGACTTCTTGCAGCAATAATAATGGCAACAAGTAGCAAAACAACTCCTGTAAAAGAGATAACGCCTAAAAATAAATCAATTTGCATAAGTTCCTTATATTGTTATTAATATTTTTTTTTAAAGAGATATTCCACCAAATGACATAAATCCAAAGCTCATTAACCCTACTATTAAAAATGTAACCCCAAGGCCTTGAAGGCCTTCAGGGATATCTGAATATTTTAACTTCTCCCTGATACCTGCTAAAACCACAATAGCCATTGCCCATCCAACGCCAGCTCCAAGACCATATACGACACTTTCACCAAACTTCAGGTCTTTTTCTATCATGAACAATGATGCGCCAAGAATGGCGCAGTTAACAGTAATTAATGGTAAAAATACGCCCAATGCATTATAAAGCGCAGGAACAAATCTATCTAAAAACATTTCTAATATTTGTACGGCTGCTGCAATTACACCAATATAACTAATTAGGCCGACAAACTCTAAATTTGCCTCAGGAAGGCCCGCCCATGCTAAGGCGCCTTCTTTTAAAATAGAATTATAGATAAGATTATTTAGTGGAACTGTAATTAGGCAAACCACTATTACTGCTACCCCTAAACCAAAAGCTGCATCAATTTTTTTTGATATAGCTATGAATGTACACATACCCAAGAAAACAGACAAAGCAATATTCTCTATAAAAACAGTGGTTATAAAAATACTAAGATAATGTTCAAACATTTAATTCTCTCTTAGACATGTCTGGTGCTGTAGAATGCTTAGATAATTTATATTCATTGGGTTCAATTTGATCGGTTTTATAAGCTCTTATTCCCCAAATCATTAATCCTATTAAGATAAATGAACTTGGTGGAAGCAATAAAAGATTATTAGCTGGATACCAACCACCATTAGATACTAAGGGAAGGATTTCATAACCCATTAAAGTTCCAGCTCCAAATAACTCTCTTACAACAGCAACTGCAATTAAAATAATGCTGTATCCAAGTCCATTACCCAGGCCATCTAAAAAACTAATAAAAGGCTTTTCTTTCATGGCAAATGCTTCAGCTCTACCCATAACAATACAATTGGTAATGATTAACCCAACAAAAACTGATAATTTTTTACTTGTTTCATAGTCATAAGCCTTAAGCAGTTCGTCTACAACAATTACAAGAGATGCAATGATGGTCATTTGAACAATAATTCTGACGCTACTAGGAATATAATTTCTAATAATAGAAATGAACAAATTAGAAAACGAAACAACGCTTGTAAGTGCAACGCACATAACCAATGTTACGGAAAGATTACTGGTTACAGCTAATGCAGAACATATCCCAAGTATTTGGAGTGTTATCGGGTTTTCTTCAAGCAATGGCTTGGCAAGAACTTCCTTGTATTGCTTAACTGTCATAATTAATATTTTTTAATGTTTCTTTATAGCCACTTTCACCAAACCAGTAAACCAACATGTTGGTAACACCTCGACTAGTTAGTGTTGCACCTGAGAGTCCATCTACCTGATAAGATGCCATTTGATTAGATGGATCTACCTTGCCTTTAATTACCTCAATTTTAACTTCACCATCTTTATAGATAGATTTGCCATCCCATAAAGCCTTCCATTTTGGATTATCTACTTCAGCACCCAAACCAGGAGTTTCTTTGTGAGCATAAAATTCAAGTCCCTTAATAGTATTCAAATCCTTGTCAATGGCAATATAGCCAAACAAAGTACCCCAAAGACCATAACCCCTAATTGGTAAGATAATTTTTTCTAGGTTGTTTGAATTATCTTTAAGTAAATATATTTTTCCGATATTTTCCTGATTTTTTACAATTGCTATATCTTTAGAAGCAGGTACGGGCGTTGAATGATCAGACTGTTTAGAAAAATATACTGGATCGTATGTATTTAAGTCATATTCACCATATACATCTAAAAGTTCTCCTGTACCAAAATCTACAAATTTAGGCGTAAGGCGAGTAAATTGAGATTCAATTGATTCATCTGGATTATAAATAGCAGCAGTTTTAAGAATTTTTATTCTTTGATCATTGAGCTTATTAAGATTTTGCATATCCCTTAGACTGACAGCGGCGTACGAAACAACCAGCGAACAAAATAAACAAACTAAAAATGAAACTGTAAGTGTTTTTATAACTGAATCATTCATATGAAAGAGCCCTCTTACGTTTTGCAATGTTACTTGAGACAACCATGTGATCTATGACAGGCGCAAATAAATTAGCAAATAAAATTGCTAACATCATTCCTTCGGGAAATGCAGGGTTAATAACTCGAATTAATACAACAGTAACACCGATTAAAGCCCCATAAATCCATCGACCAACATCAGTTCCTGAGCCGGAGACTGGTTCAGTAGCCATAAAGACTAATCCAAATGCAAAACTGCCTATAACAAAATGCCAGTACCATGGAACCTGAAACATTGGGTTAGTGTCAGATCCTACGATATTTAAAATTGAAGACATAACTATCATCCCTATAAAAGTACCTAAGATGATCCTGTAGGAAGCAACGCCGGTTGCTAACAGTATTATGGCTGCAATACCTATGGCAATCACAGAGGTTTCACCCACAGATCCTGGAATATTACCAATTAGTGCGTCAAACCACGAAAAATTATCGCTCAAGCCTAGCAAACCGTCTTCAGCTGCATAACCAAGAGGCGTTGCTCCACTGAATCCTTCTGGGGTAACACCTGTATCAGAAAGGCCTGCAATCCAAACTTTATCTCCTGAAAGTTGTGAGGGATAAGCAAAATATAAAAATGCACGGCCAGTTAGGGCTGGATTTAAGAAATTTTTACCAGTTCCACCAAAGACTTCCTTACCAATAACAATTCCAAAAGTTATACCCATGGCTGCTTGCCATAGAGGAAGATCTGGCGGACAACTTAAAGCAAATAATATTGATGAAACAAATAATCCTTCATTTATTTCATGCTTACGCACCACAGCGAATAGAATTTCCCAAAGAATACCAACTGCAAATGTAACAGCGTATATGGGAACAAAATATACAGCCCCAATCCATATTTTTGTTATAAAACTATCATTTGAGTAACCAACCAAATTAATTAACACATGATGCCAATCATTTGTATTTGTTGAACCGACAAGTGTCAAATAATCTAAAGTTTGATTACCAATGTTGTACATTCCAAAAAACATTGCTGGAAAAGCAGCCAACCAAACAATTACCATGATTCTTTGTATATCAATCGAATCTCTTACATGGATTGGGTTAGTTGTTTTGTGAGTAGATGAGAAAATAAAGTTCTCAATAGCATCATAAATTGGAAACCATTTAGCTTGTGCGCCTCCAGGCATGAATTTAGGCTTAATGCTTTCATTAACAGATCTAAGCCAAGCTTTCATTTGAATTCCTCGTACATTTTTTCCAAATTTGAATCAAGAATTGATTGATAATCATATTTACTGGGACAAACATAACTAGCTAACGCCAAATCCTCAGGAGCGAGCTCTAAAACGCCTAGTTTTTCTCCTAATTCAATATCAAAAGTAACCAAGCTTTTTAAGAGTTGAGTCATTAGAATATTTAATGGCATTATTTCTTGATATGAAGATATAGGAACAATTGCTCTATTACCTCCATTCATTGAAACATTGAAGTTAAAATTTTTAGGTTTAATCCAACTTGAAATAAAAGCAGGTAACTTAGAATGTAGTTTAGGTCCAGGCATTGCCCAATTAAATAAAATGTCATTTGATTCGTCTGGAAGTACAGAAACTTGATTATCAAATGAGCCTAAATAATTCATTACATTCTCACCAGTGTGTCCATTTAAGACAGATCCAGAAATAACTCTAGAATTATCTAAAATTTTTCCTGCTGTGAGTTCTGAAAGGTTTGATCCATATTTAACTTTTAATATTTTAGGATCATGGACATTTGGCCCACCAATAGCAACGTGTTTCTCTGAGCGCAAATTATGATTCTTGAGAAGATATCCTAGGGAAATTACCTCTTGCCAGGAAATACTCCAAACTGTCCTGTTTTGACCAACTGGATATAGAAAATGTATGTGAGTTCCACTTAATCCAGCTGGGTGCGGACCATTAAATTGGTTGTAACTAACACCCTCTACAGATCTATCAAAGTTATTATTTTGATAAGAGCAAAAAGTTTTGATGTCAGTATTAATAGATTGGATAAATTTAAGGCCTTTGTTGAATAAATCTTGATCTAAGCTAATTAAATTATATGGATCAACAGATAGAGGATTTGTATCACAGGCATTAATAAAAATAGCTGAGGGTAATTCACTTGGATCAGGCATTCTGTTGTAAGGTCTGGTTCGAAAATATGCCAAGGCACCACTATCAACTAAAAATTCAATTGGGCCAGAATATTCATCATGATCAAATGTAAGTGGATCAAGAGTGATATCTGTTTCGATGATTAAAGATATGAATCTTCTTTTTTCACCCCTGTTAATTGACTTAACAAGCCCAGACGATGGAGCGGTAACAAAAGTGCCTGGATTTTTTTTATTTTCAAATAGTTTTTGACCTGAATAAACTATATCACCCTGATCAACCATCATTGTTGGTTTTAGGCCAACAAAATCTGAACCCAATATTGCAATAGAGTTAGTTGCCGTAGTAGAGTCCATATCCAAAGATGGATTTCCAGAAATTGGTAAATCTAGGCCTTTTTTGGTTTTAATCACTATACCCTTCAGTAAAAGATGGGTGAATTATAAATGGAAATATCAGCTGTTTCTATACTGAATCTTCAATTGCTTTAGGAAATCTTTGTAGATCTATTGAGGCAACTTTTCTTGTAAGATTAAGGACTTGCTTGGTGTAGCCATATTCGTTGTCATACCAACAATATAAAGTAATTTGTTTCCCATCTGCAATAGTGGCTTGAGAGTCAATTATTGTTGCATATGGGCTCGAATAAAAGTCGGTAGATACAGCTTCTGGTGAATTAGTATATCCAATGATTTCTCTGTATTTACTAGCAAAAGCAGATTTTTTTAAAAACTCATTCAATTCATCTCTTTGAACTGCATTATCTATGTTTAAAACCAACACAGCTAAGCTTACGTTAGGAGTTGGAACTCTGATTGCATTTCCAGTTAACTTATCTTTGAGCTCTGGGATTGCTTTGGACACAGCTTTCACCGCTCCTGTAGTAGTGATAACCATATTCAGTGGCGCACTTCGACCTCTTCGATCACCCTTGTGGTAATTATCAATTAAATTTTGATCATTTGTATAAGAATGAACAGTTTCTATATGGCCATTTGAAATACCATAATGATCACTGATCAATTTAAGAACTGGTACTATGGCATTAGTTGTGCATGATGCAGCCGAGATAATTTGATCTGAATTCTTCAAAGCTGAATCATTGACTCCAAAGACTATATTTCTAATATCTCCTTTAGCTGGTGCAGTTAATATAACTTTTGATGCGCCGCAGGTTAAATGTTGTGATAATGACTCTTCATCACGCCATATTCCAGTATTATCAATAACAATTGGGGAATTAATTTTTAGATCTAAATAATTAACTTCCGAAGGTGAATTTGCATAAATAAACTTCACGGGATTGCCGTTAATAACTAAAAGTTCGTTCTCTACATCTACCCTGATTGTTCCATCAAACCTTCCATGAACAGAATCTCTTCTTAACAAACTTGCGCGCTTGATTAAATCATTTTCACCCGATTTCCTTACGACCACTCCTTTTAATCGAAAATAATTACCAGGACCTGTGGTTTGCGCAAGCATTCTTGCCATTAGCCTACCAATCCTGCCAAATCCATAAAGAACAATATCTTTAGGTTGATCAGGTCTTTTGGACGCAATTCCATCAACGCTAATTTGCTCCTGCAAAAAACTATCTATTGAGTCAGGATTATTTGGAAGATCCTCAACAAAAGGACACCTCATCGCAAGCTCGCCTATATCGACTTCACAGTCAGGTAAATCCATTTTACTTAGTCTTTCTAATAGAGGATATGTTTCTAATTCACTTAATTCATTTTCCTCTATTTGCCTTACAAACCGATGCGAATGCATTATATCTATAGGAGATTTATTCACTAAAGATTGTCCGTAAATCATAATATGTATACCATGACGATATAATCTGCCTACAATAGGAACCATTAGCTCCGCTAAACCCTCTCTCCACTTCCAATCACCAAAATAGTCATCGATTTTTTCTCGAGAACGTAAATCAGGATTTTTCGTAAGATCGGTCATTATTTATCTTTTTGATACTTATTAATATGATATTGAGTATTACCAAACATTGAATCAATAGCTGTGAATCTCTTTAAGTAATGACCGATAGACATTTCATTGCTCACTCCCATTCCTCCATGCAATTGAACTGCGTGTTGACCTACCAATCTTCCAGCCTTGCCGACTTGAACCTTTAATGCTGATATGGTACTTGCTGCCTCAGGATCATCTGAGTCGAGTTGGAGCGTAGCCTTAATCAACAAAGATTTAGTTAGCTCAGTTTCAATAAACATATCGACCATGCGATGTTGTAAAACTTGGAAATTACTAATAGGTTGCGCAAACTGCTCTCTTTCTTTTGTGTACTGAACAGTCTTCATATAAGAGGATGTCATTGCACCTACAGCTTCTGCACTGATACACAAAATCGATAAATCTATCATTCTATTAAATAATGACTCAGCCTCATCTCCCAAAGCCAAGATTGATTCAGCATCCAGTGAAACATTTTCAAAAGTTAATTCACCACATGTCTGTCCGTCTAATGTTTTAAAGCTCTGAACTGACAAGCCCTTGACATCTGAGTCAATTAGAACCAAGGCAGATGAATTTTCATGGTTAGCAAGGACTATAAACTGATCAGCATTACCTCCATTCAAAACAAGTGATTTAGAACCATTGAGACTCAAAGTATCTCCATCCTGAGATACTGTTGTTACACACTTTAAAAAATTGTAACCAATATTCGCTTCCGCATATGCTACTGATACTTGATGGTCACCTGAAATAATCTTTTCAATAATAGAGGTTTTTTTAGGATAATTTGATCCCTCTAGAACAGTACCACTCATTACCACGGAACTTAAATAAGGCTCTACCACAAGAGCTTTACCAAATTCTTCAAACAATACGGTAAGCTCAATCGGCCCAAAATTAAAACCGCCATTATCCTCTTTAAATGGAACCGCTAACCAACCAAGTTCAGCAAATTGTTTCCAGTTTTCTTCACTATAGCCACAGTCAGAATCTAATATTTTTTCTCTATCTATAAAGTCATAGTTGGTTTCACAGAACTTAAGAACTTGCTCACGTAGCATGTTCTGCTCATCAGAATAATTTAAATTCACGTTTAAACTCCTAAAATAGCCTTGGCAATAATATTTTTTTGAATCTCATTACTTCCACCATAGATCGAAGTTTTTCTATAATTCAAATACTGGGCAACTGCTGGGCTTGCATAATCTGGTCCAGCTGGGGTTCTATTAGACTCAAAACCATCAGGACCTTCATATGGAAGGATATATTGACCGGCAGCTTCAACAAAAAGCTCAGTTAGCCTTTGTTGAATTTCAGTACCACGTATCTTTAAGATTGATGACTCTGCACCAGGATGTCCGCCTTCAGCAATTGCTGCTAAGGTTCTCAACTCAGTAAACTCTAATGCCTCAAGATCAATCTCAAGTTCAGTAATTTTTTTCGATAAATCAGCATCATTATATTCAGATGTAATATTTTTTAATTTTTCTATTTGAACCTTAACAACAGGAACTCCAGCAATTCCAAATCTTTCATGGGCTAAAAGAAATTTAGCATAAGTCCAACCTTTACCCTCTTCACCAATCAATTGATCAGCTGGGACTTTAACATCGGTAAAGAAGACTGAATTAACCTCATGATCTCCATCAATTGTGATGATGGGTTTAACCTCAATACCTGGAGTATTCATATCGATCAAAAGAAAAGAAATACCTTCTTGCTTTTTCTGTGTGGTTTCAGTTCTTACTAAACAAAAGATCCAATCAGCATTTTGGGCTAGCGTTGTCCAGGTCTTGGAGCCATTCACAATATAATGATCGCCATCTAAAACAGCTTTAGTTTTTAAAGATGCTAAATCTGAACCGGAACCAGGTTCTGAATAACCTTGGCACCACCATGTATTAAATTCAAGAATATCGGGTAAAAATCTATCTTTTTGTTCTTGATTACCAAATGTATATATAACAGGACCAACCATGCTTAATCCAAATGGAAGAATTGTTGGACATTGCGCCAAAGCAAGCTCATTTAGAAATAAATATATTTGGACTGGAGACCATCCAGTCCCTCCATACTCAACTGGCCAGTTATAGCCCATCCAACCCTTGCTATGAATAAATTTATGAAAATCAATCATGTCTGCTTTAGTTAGAGCTGTACCCTTTTCTTGTTTTTCCCTTACGTTTGAAGGAAACTCTGATCCATTTAAGCCAGCTCTAATCTCTTCCTGAAATTGAAGATCTTGTTCTGAAAAACTTATATCCATGTTAGTGTTCCTGTTTTTAAGATTATTCTTTAGGCGCAAATTATACTGCACGATATGTTAGAAA
>Ga0066856_10001187_pt1 | contig 10103 bp, 5 predicted proteins | sample ETNtaG_5_FD_65605 | JGI IMG/M metagenome (GOLD analysis project Ga0066856, IMG submission 65605) | Marine microbial and viral communities from oxygen minimum zone, Eastern Pacific Ocean - ETNP201406SV205 | ecosystem: Environmental > Aquatic > Marine > Oceanic | place: Pacific Ocean: Eastern...
CCAATTTCAACTGATAATGGAACAGATAAAGGGGAGGCATTTTCCATCTCAAATTTAATTATTTCTTTCATCTGTTGGATTTCATTTTTAGGGACTTCAAAAATTAATTCATCATGAACTTGAAGAAGCATTTTTGAACTTAATTTGGTCTGATTTATTTTTGTTTGAATTCCAATCATTGCTAATTTAATTATATCCGCAGCACTTCCCTGAATGGGACTGTTTACAGCATTCCTTTCGTCAGCACTTCTAATTATTGAATTTTGGGAGTTTATATTATTTAAATATCGTCTTCTTCCCAAGATGGTTTCCACATATCCGTTTTCCCTGGCAAAAGAAATTTGATTAGAGATGAAATCTCTGAGTTTAGGATAGGTCTTGTAATAAGACTCTATAAGATCTTTAGACTCTGTTCTGTTTAGAGTTGTTTGCTGACTTAACCCAAAAGCTGAAACCCCATAAATAATTCCGAAGTTCACGGTTTTAGCATTTGCTCTTTGTTCACGAGTAACTTTATCAATAGGGATATTAAAAATTTTTGCTGCGGTTGAAGAATGAATATCTTTTTTTTCTTTAAATGCGTTAATCATATTATAATCAGAACTAAGGGCAGCTATAACTCTTAACTCAATCTGAGAATAATCAGCAGAAATTAAGACATGGTTTTTATCTTTTGGAACAAACGCTTTTCTAACTTCTTTTCCTCTTTCTGTTTTTATTGGAATATTTTGCAAATTAGGCCTGCTGCTACTAAGCCTACCTGTCGAAGTAACAGTTTGATTGAAAATGGTATGGATTCGTCCAGTTGATTCATTAATTTCCAAAGGTAGTGCTTCGACATATGTATTTTGGATTTTTTGAAGTGACCGCCATTCAAGAATATCATTAACTATCTGATTATCTTTTGCTAGAGTAGATAGTATTTCTTCTGATGTGGAATATTGTCCTGTTTTAGTTTTTTTAGGATTTTTAACCAGTTTTAACTTATCAAATAAAATAATGCCTAATTGTTTTGGAGAGCCAAGATTAAAGGGCTCTCCTACTTTTTTATAAATAAGAGTTTCTAAAGCACTAATTTCTTTTGATAGAGATTTTGATAATTTCTTTAAAAATTTAAAATCTAAACAAATGCCTTCCATTTCCATTTCTGAAAGGATTCTTAGCAAAGGCAATTCAACTTTTGTAAAGAGATCATGACAATTTTTTTCTATTAGATCCTTTTCAAATATTTTTTTTAGTTGTATTGTTATATCAGCATCTTCTACAGCATAGGTTGTTTGTTTATCTAAGTCTACTTCTCGCATGCTTATTTGATTTTTTTTATTTTCACCTATTAAATCAGTTATTGGTACAGGAATATAATTTAGATAGGTTTCTGATAAAATATCCATTTTATTTCTCATTTCAGGATTTATCAAATGATGAGCAATCATTGTATCAAAAATGGGGCCAAATACTTTCACATTATATTTAGAAAGAACCTTAAAATCATATTTTAAGTTATGACCAACTTTTTCAATTTGATCATTTTCAAAAAAAGGGCGAAAAAAATCAATTACTTCTCTGGCTTTCTCCTTTTCTTTTGGGATGGCAAGATAATACCCTTTTTGGGCTTCCCAGGCAAAAGCTATTCCGACTAATTCTGCTTTTAATGAATCTAGGGCAGTTGTTTCAGTATCAAAACACACTGATTTTTGAAGCATTAATTTATTTAGTAATATTTCTTTCCCTTTATCAGAATTAATATATTGATAAAAGTGTTTAGAGAATTGAATACTGTTTTTATTTTGACTTACTTTTGGTTTCTCACTATAAGTTGGCGCACTAAATAAATCTAGCTGAGGGTTAGATTTTTTAGAATCATTTTGAAGATTTTCTTTGTTATTTTCCGATAAGTTATTTTGTGAATCTATTGAAAATATTTTATGAATATTTTCTTTAATTCTTCTAAATTCTAATTCATCTAAAATGTCAAATAAATCATTGAGATTAGGGTCTGAAAACTTAAACTCTTTTTCTTCAAACTTTACAGGAACATCAGTGATAATAGTTGCTAATTTTTTTGAAAGTAAACCTAAATCCATATTAGACTCAATTTTATCTTTTAGTTTTCCTTTAACCTTATCAAGATTTTTAAAAAGATTTTCCATCCCCCCAAATTCATTAAGAAATTTTTTGGCTGTTTTATCACCAACCCCTGGCAATCCAGGTATATTATCTACACTATCGCCCATCATACCCAGATAATCAATAACCTGAATGGGATCAGTAATTTTAAACTTTTCTTTAACTTCTTCAATTCCCCAAATCTCAATACCATTACCCATTCTTGCAGGTCTGTACATAAAAACATTTTTAGAAACTAGTTGAGCGAAATCCTTATCAGAAGTTACCATATAGGTAGTATATCCATCCTTTTCAGCTTGTTTGGCTATTGTTCCTATAATATCATCAGCTTCAAACCCTTCTTTTTCTATTATCTGGATATTCATAATTGTTAGGATTTCTTTAATAAATGGCACAGCAATTATTATAGGTTCTGGAGTCTCATGTCTATTTGCTTTGTATTCTGGGAATATGTCTCTACGAGCTTTTGATCCCCCTTTATCAAAGCAAACAGCAATGTAATCTGGATTTTCACGTTTTATCAAATCTAATAGAGAATTCATAAAGCCCATTATGGCAGAAGTATCCATTCCTTTTGAGTTTATTCTGGGATTTTTTATAAAGGCGTAATACGCCCTAAAAATTAAAGCATATGCATCTAATAAAAAAAGTCTCTTAGACATTTTACAAATCTAAAAAAAGCTATATAATAAAACACATCAAATCTTTAATAGTAAATGGATTTTGTTTAAATTATAGGTGATGAAAATTTTGTTTGATGATAACTATTTCATGGGTCAAGCAATAGCGGAAGCTAAGAAGGCTTATTTTGAGGGAGAAATTCCTGTTGGGGCAATTATTACAATAGATCAAAGGATTATTGCTAGAGCGCATAATTTAACCGAGAAGTTAAATGATGTAACTGCTCATGCAGAAATGCAGGCTATTACCTCTGCATCTAATTTTTTAAATAGTAAATATCTCTCAAATTGTACTTTATACGTGACTCTTGAACCTTGTATAATGTGCATGGGAGCCTTGTTCTGGTCTAAGATAGACAGAATAGTTTATGCCGCTTCTGATACTAAAAATGGATTTAGAAAAAACGATACTAACCCTCACCCAAAAACTAAAATAACTTATGGAGTAATGGAAGATGAATCATCTAATCTATTAAAGGCTTTTTTCAAAACCCGAAGGGGATAGAGTATTATAAAGTAAATAAAAAGTTTTGTGATTTTTAATTACAGAATAGATATCTTGGAAGCGAGCTTGCCTTTATCGCCATCTTCTTCTGTATATTCAACTTTATCTCCTTCTTTTATTGTTAATCCTTCAAGAGCAGATACATGAACAAAAATATCTTCTGAAGTTTCATCATTAGTGATGAAACCGTAACCTTTGGAAACATTAAAAAATTTAACTGTGCCAGTCATATTATTATATTATTTTACCCCAAAAATAAGATTTTATAAAAGAAACCATATAAAATTTTATTTTTTTTGATCACTATTTTTAATTTTTTTTATGTTTTCCTCTGTAAGAGTATAATCTTTAAGGGATTTATCTTTCCATCTGTGGTACAAAAAAAAGGGCATATATATAAAAGCGCCAATAAATACAGAAACGCCAATAAATTTTTCTCCATTAGGCATTTGGCTTTTATTTAAGTAAAAACCATAAGACATTAATGTTAAGATAATTATAAATAATAGTCTTAATAATAACTTCATGAATGAATGTTATTTTAACGATTTTAAATTCAGTTCTTTTAACTGATCCATTTCCAATTTAGAGGGGGCATCAATCATAACATCTCTAGCAGCATTGTTCTTTGGAAAAGCTATAAAATCTCTTATTGTTTCACTTCCGCCTAAAATAGCAACTAACCTATCAAGACCAATTGCAATACCACCATGTGGTGGGGCTCCATATTTAAAAGCATCTATTAAAAAGCCAAATTGTTCTTTTGATTTTTTTTCTGAAAAACCTAAAAGTGAAAACATTTTATTTTGGAGTTTTGAGTCATGTATACGAATTGAACCTCCTCCAATTTCATTTCCGTTTAAAACCAAATCATGAGCATTTGCCCTAACTTTTAAAGGATCTATATCAAGCATATCTATATCTTCAGATTTGGGAGAAGTAAAAGGATGATGCATTGCATGATACCTCTTTTCATCCTCATCCCATTGCAAAAGAGGAAAATCTATTATCCATAAAGGAGCATATGATTCGGGGTTTCTTAGACCCAACCTTTCTCCCATTTCGAGTCGAAGCATTCCCATTTGATTTTGAGTAGATTTTGTTTCACCTGCCATTATAAGAATTAGGTCTCCGGCTTTTGATTTTGTTTTTTCAACAGTTTTTTTGAAATCATCATCTGTAAAGAACTTATCAATTGAAGACTTAAAATTTCCGTCATTTAAATATTTTATCCAAATCAATCCTTTTGAGCCTATTTGGGGTTTTTTAACCCATTCAATTAATGAATCAATTTCTTTTCTAGTGTATGAAGAAGCTTCTGGTATTGAAATCCCAATAATTGATTCACTTTTATCAAAAACATCAAAACCTTTATTTCTTAATACTTGATCTAAATAACTGAGTTCCATTCCAAAGCGGATATCAGGTTTATCTGATCCAAACCGACTTATAGATTCAGAATACGTTAATTTTGGAAAAGATTTAATTTCAACATTTTTTATTTTTTTTAATAAATATTTCATCATCTCTTCAAACTGGGCAAGAATATCATCTTGCTGAACAAATGCCATTTCGCAATCAATTTGAGTGAATTCAGGTTGCCTATCAGCTCTAAGATCTTCGTCTCTAAAGCATTTGACAATTTGAAAGTATTTGTCAATCCCACCTATGACTAATAGTTGTTTAAAAGTTTGCGGGGATTGTGGTAAAGCATAAAATTCACCAGAATTAATTCTAGATGGCACAACAAAATCTCTTGCTCCCTCTGGAGTAGATTTTATAAGACAAGGTGTTTCTATATCTATGAAATTAGCATTAGATAAAAAATTTCTGATCTCCATAGTAACCTTGTGTCTGAAAATTAGATTTTCCCTTACAGGGTTTCTTCTAATATCAAGATATCTATATTTCATCCGAAGTTCCTCTCCACCATCGGTTTCAGTTTCAATTGTAAAAGGAGGAATTACAGATTCGTTTAAAATATTTAATTTCTGAACTAGGATTTCAATTTCACCTGTGAAGAGATTTGGATTTTTAGATTCCCTTTCTAAAACTTTTCCTTTTATTTGGATTACAAATTCTCTTCCTAAAAGAAGGGATTTTTTAAAAACATCTTTAGGAGTTCTTTGCTCATCAAAAACAAGTTGCGTAATACCATACCTGTCCCTTAAATCTATCCAAACAATAAATCCTTTATTTCTTATTTTTTGAACCCAGCCACAGAGAGTTACTTCTTTATTTAAATGAGTTTTTGTTAGCTCACCACATTTATGCGATCTTAACATTTTTTTCAGATTAATTACAAAGGTAATAAGAACACCTTTTTTCTATTATATAAAAGTAATATTTAGAATGCTTTTTTAATTTTTAATTTTAATTTATATGATATTAAGAAAATTGAAGGCACTATAATTAGCGTAAGAAATGTAGCAAAAGATAATCCAAAAATTACGGTTTTTGCCAATGGTCCCCAAAAAGCAACATTATCTCCACCAAGATAAATCCTTGGATTCCAATCAGATAGTAGAGAAAAAAAGTCAACGTTTAATCCAATTGATAACGGAATTAATCCTAAAATAGTAGTAATTGCGGTTAAAATTACTGGTCTCAATCTTGCTGCACCTCCATTTATTATCTCTTCTTTAGCTTCATTTAATGGGAGCATCATATTTTGAGGGACTTTCAAAGAATTTTTTCTTCGATCAATTAAAATCTGTATGTAATCTAATAAAACAACACCATTGTTAACTACTATTCCTGAAAGTGCAATAATCCCCATCATTGTCATCATTATAATAAAAGTCATATCAAATATTATCAACCCCATCAGAACCCCTGTAAAACTTAAAAAGATTGAAATTAAAACAATTATTGGCTTTGATATTGAATTAAACTGGAAGACTAGTAATAACATTATTAAGCCAATTGCTGCAAGTAAGGCACTTGACAAAAAGGACATGTTTTCCTCTTGTTTTTCCATTTCACCAGTGAATTTAAAACTTACTCCTTTTGGGACACTAAAATTATAAAGTTTTGCTTTAGTTTCATCAACTACTTCATTAGCATTAAAGCCAGCTAGAACAGGAGAGTAAAGGGTTACAACTCGAGAAAGATTACGATGTTTTATTGCGCTAAAAGAAGATGTATTTTTTAGAGAAACCATTGATGCAATGGGGACTTCTTTTATTTTTCCAGTTGCCTGATCTCTAAATGTTACATTTTGATTAAATAAAGCATTATTATCATATCGATATTTTTCCTGGAAGCGCACATTTATATCATAGTCTTCACCTTGATTTTTATAGATACCTGCCTTTCCACCAAAAATAGAGGCTCTTAATTGACGCCCAATCATAGAGCTAGAAACTCCAAGTTCTCCTGCTTTTTTTCTTTCAATATTAATTTTTAAACCAGGTTTATTTTTGTTAACATCAATCTTTAGTTCTTCAATGCCAGTAATATTTTCTTTATTTATAAAACTTTTCATTGACTCAGCAGTACTAATAAGTTGATTATAGTCTCTTCCAGTGATTTCAATATTAATTGGATATCCAGATGGAGGTCCTGTTTGATCTTTTTCAACTGAAATTGATAAACCAGGGTATTTATCTTTTAATTTTTGTTGAATTTCACTTCTTAATTTTTCGCTTGATATTCCCTTCCTGAATTTAAATTCCCGCATCGATAAAACTACTTTTGCCTTATGAGGCATTTCATTTGAAGGTCCACTATCGGATTCAGCATTGCCAGCTCCTTCACCAACCTGTGCTACTCCATCTTCGACCATAAAATTGAAATTTCCAACTTTGTATTTTTCAGAATTAATTAAAGAATATATTTCATTTTCAATTTCTTTAGTTATTTTATTTGTTTTATGGATACTAGTTCCTTCGGGATATTCTATGTAAGTTATTATCTGATTTGGCTCAGCACTAGGAAAAAATTCAACCTTTGGAGGAAAAATACCCATTAATAGAAAAGAAGTTAATAATAAGAAAAAGGTTCCTGATAAAAACTTATAAGGATTCTTTCCAGAGAGGGCAAATGATAGGAATAATCGATATTTATTTTCTAGCCAAACCAAAAATGTATTTTGAAATTTCAATGCTAGTTTTCGAATGAAGTACTTGTAAGCCCAAAAAGAAATGGTGATCAATATCATAAGTGTTCCAATTCCTCTTATTTCTCCTTTATTAAAAATTAATATTATCCCCATTCCACCTAGTATAAAAGACAACCTATACAAACTTTTTTTACTCATTTCAGTATCAGATATTTCCATAAATTCTGAAACTAACATTGAATTAAATAACAATGCTACTATTAAAGATGAGCCCAAAACAATTGACAGAGTTATCGGGAAAAAAATCATAAATTCTCCAATTACTCCAGGCCAAGAGCCCAAAGGGACAAATGCTGCAACTGTTGTTGCTGTTGAAAAAATTATTGGATAAGCAATCTCTCCTATTCCAGCTTTAGCAGCTTGAATTCTTGACATTCCCTCTTTTTCCATTAATCGATAGACATTTTCAACCACTACTATTCCATTATCTACAAGCATCCCTAAGCCCATTATAAGTCCAAAAAGGATCATTCTGTTCATTGTATATCCAAGCATTGAAATTATTGCAAAAGACATAAACATTGACATAGGAATTGCAAAGCCAACAAAAAGAGAATTTCTAAAACCTAAGAAAAACATTAAAACGGTAATTACTAAAATGACTCCAAAAATGATATTATTCACAAAGTCATTTATAAGGTTTAAAGTTCTACTTGATTGATCATTCGAAACACCAATATTTAAATTTTCTGGGAAGTAACTTTTTTCTAGGTCGCTTATAATTAATCTAATCTGATCAGATGCATCAATTAAATTTTTACCGCCTCTTTTCTTTACATCTAATAAAACAACTTTGTTTCCAAAAGATCTCGCAAAAGAAGTGGGGTCTTTTTCTTTAAAAGAAATTTCAGCAATTTCACTAAGATAAACAGCTCCTTTTTCACTTTTGATCACAAAATCTTCAAGTTCATTGGGATTTTGGATTTCACCTACTAGACGAACATTTCTTCTTTTCCCATCTCCTATAATACTTCCTGATGAAATGGTGCTGTTTCCATCTCGGATAGAGTTTATTACGTTATTTAAGCTAATTTTTGAAGCAGTCATTTTATAGATATCAACCGCTACTTCAACTTCAAAATCTTGAATTCCTCTTATATCTACAGCTTTAATTTGTGGTAGTCTTTCAATTTTTTCTTCAAGAAATTCCGCATATTCTTTTAATTTTTTTATTGGATAATCTCCAACCAAACTTATGTTAAGCATGGGGATCAATTCAGAAAAGTCAAACTCAAAAATTGTCGGTTCAACCTTAGCGTTATTAAAAGTAGGCCAATCTGGTCCTGAAACTACACCATCAACTAGATCTTTAGTTTTTTGTTTTGCCAAATCTATTGTTATATTTTCATCAAACTCAATAGTTATTGCAGCAAAGTCTTCTTCTGAGGTGGAAGTTAAGTTTACCATATTTGAAACCCCTCTTAAAACTTCTTCAAGCGGATCAACAATTAAACGTTCAATATCTTCCGCTGTGTTTCCAGGGAAAACAGCAGTAACAAAAACACGAGTATCATTAATTTCAGGAAAATCTTCTCTTGGCATTGTTCTATATGATAGAATGCCAAGAATAAAAAATATGGAAATGATTACATAGATAATTTTGTTGTGGTCAATAGCCCAACTTGATAAAAAAAACTCCTTATTTTTCATTTAACAGCTTGTATTATGAATTGATCTTAGCTAACTTAACTTTTTGACCATCCTGAATTCTTTCTCCTCCTTCGTCTATTATTATGTCACCGTCTAATAAACCAGTTATAACTTCAATTTTATTACCATCATCTTTTCCAATGTCAATGAAAACTTTTTTGCTGATGAACACATTTTGTTTTTCAGTTTTAATGAGTTTAAATACATAAAAATTTCCTTTTGCATCTTCCTTTAAAATTCTAAGAGGGATCAAAATTGATTTAGGATTTGAATAGTCATTAATCTTCAGTTTGGTGGTAAGGTTTAATTTTGCCGACCTATCTTTATTTGAAATAGGTGCTTCAATTCTAAAGCTCCTGTTATTTGGCTTAATGAAATTACCAGCCTGTCTAATGATTGTCTCATAAGATTTACCAAGCATTGGAATTTCTACTATTAAAGGAGTTCCAGTTTTAACAGTTTGCAAATATTTTTCTGGGATATCAGCTTCTGTGTAGATATTATCAAGGTTAACAATTCTAAAAATTGGAGTCAAACCAGCAATTAAGTTTGAACCAGTATTGGCTATAATTTCATCTATAGAGCCCTTGAAAGGAGCAAAAATCTTTGCTTTTTTTAATTGTTCTTTTAATTGGGCCACACTTTTTTGTTGAGTTTTATATATGGTTTTAGCTTCTAAATATTCAATTTCTGAACCAATTTTTTGCTCCCAAAGATTTTTTATTCTATTAAATTTTATTTTGGATAGTTCTGCTTGAAGTTCAAGCTGAGATAATTGATTTTTAAGTCCAGAATCATCTATTTCAGCTAATATTTGTCCTTTATTTACTTGGGTACCTTCTTGAACATAAATTTTCTTAAGGATACCATTTAACTCTGGCAGTAATAATAGATTTTTACGAGATTTTATATCTCCCTGTACTTCAATAAAGTGCTTAAAAGACTCTTGTTTTATTTTATAGACTGTTATTAATTGAAGCCTTTCGTTTTCATCTAATTCTGAAATGGCAGAATTAAT
>Ga0066856_10001188_pt1 | contig 10097 bp, 7 predicted proteins | sample ETNtaG_5_FD_65605 | JGI IMG/M metagenome (GOLD analysis project Ga0066856, IMG submission 65605) | Marine microbial and viral communities from oxygen minimum zone, Eastern Pacific Ocean - ETNP201406SV205 | ecosystem: Environmental > Aquatic > Marine > Oceanic | place: Pacific Ocean: Eastern...
TACCTTTTTACATCACCTTCACATCTTCACGCATGAGTTAGTAGTATTAAGAACTTGAAGAATAAGAACAACACGTCATGGTGAAGAAAAAAAAGGAGGAGGAGGAGGAGGAGGCTAAGAAGAAGAAGAAGAAGAGCGCGTTGGGAGGGACGAGGGATTACTTGGTCGCGACGAAACCAAAGGACAATACCAACGAAGAAGAAGAAGAAGAAGAAGAAGAAGAAGAATTCGTGTATTCCAACCTGGAAAAAATGGCGACGAGAGAGGAAGGGAAGACGTTGTACGAGTCTGGACCGATATCGAACGCGCAGTTGAAACTGTACATCGATGTCTTGCATAAAGTGTGCCAAGAAGATAAAATCGAACAGTTTGTGAAACTCTTCGCGCCTCCGGATTTAGAGGAAGACGACCGAGTGTATTTCCTAGAGAGTTTGCGAGGAACGATTGACGACCAAGAGAGGTGGAACACGATGAAACGAGAGATTGAGATTTTAAAAGAAGGGAAATATCGAGGAATATCCGGGGATCAAACGAGAGGACCGGTGGAATTTAGATTCGATATGATGGTAGATGGAAATAGCACGAAGAAGAAGAGTAGCGATAGCGGTAGCAACAACAAAATACATATCATGCGGGAAGTCGTGTTTACGAAAACCAACAACGTCTGGCACGCCGAAGGGTGAATTTTAATGTAATTAAAGTATACCAATTACTTTTTACTAAACGTCTACTTTCGATGTTGGCGAAGCAGCAGCAGCATCAGATGTTGCCGAGGAGGACGAAGGACTGCTAGATTTCGCTGTTATTGTCGTCTTCGTCGTCGTCGTTTGTTGTCCTTCTCCTTGCGGTTCTTCTCGTTTCTTTCGCGTCGCCCCTCGACTAAATCTACCGACTATAGATCCACCTCCACTTAAATCTTCCATCGCCTTAATCTCCTTATTTTTCTGCCAATACCTCTCCTCTTCTTTATTAATTTCCTCCAACAGGTTCGGATCGACTTTTGTTTTACTAATGAGAGTTGGTATGAATGGATTTTCATCGCCTTCTCGGTTCCTCGCGAGTAAACGCCGTTCTTCTTCGGCTTCTTTTTCAACCAACACGCGAGCCTCTTCTTCCGTATATTTTCGTCCTTTTGGATGTTTCTTCGTCCTAATCGGCGGTTGCGCGATTTGGTTCATGTATTCTAACTGTCTCAATGCGAACTGTCGCACGAAATGTCTGCTTGACGACGTTGACGTCGACGACGTTTCGTCTCCTCCTCTTCTTCCTTCTCCGGCGTGCATGTCGATCGCTTCCAACTTTGCCAACGGCCTTCGATTATAATACGCTCTGATCAACTTATCCTCGGGATACGTGATTTTTCCTTTCTTCTCGGCCATAAAACTGTCCACCCCAACCGCCGTTTTCGCCGGGTTCACTTTCTCCATCGCGTTCAACCATTTCGGTCGTTCGACGATGTCCTCGCTCGTCAACCGCATCGCGAGTGGAAACAAGAGATTTTTCGCCTCTCGTTTCCCGGTTTTCGTTCTCGAGCGGAACATGTCCATGGTCAACTTTTGCGTGCCTCTCTTCATGGCGCGCGCCTATAATGTGCGTGTGCGTGTGTGTGTGCGTGCGTGTGCGCGTGCGTGTATAATATATATGTATATGTATCGTGCGGCGAGGGAAAAAAAGAGCACGGCGTTCACCACCGTTTTTTTTTATGTCGAAGAAGATCACAACAAAAGCAGACAAGAAGTGTTTTTGTGGGTAGTATGTGGTAAGGAACACCAAAAACCTTATTATTATTATTTACTGTGTTCACTATGGACCCTTTTTTTTCAACACCAAAAACTACTCGAAAAAAAAAGAAGAGAGACCGTCGTCAAAGTCGTTTTCTTTTCGTGTGACATCAAAACAAAATCATCGACGGAAAAGAAAAGAAAAGAAGATGACGACGACGAAGAGGGGTTCTCTGGTCCAACTCAAATGTGCCATACAGCACTACGATTGGGGCATCGTGGGCAATCAAAGCGCGGTGGCACAACTGGGTTCGTTAAACAGAGAAGAACCGATTGCGAAAGAGAAACCGCACGCGGAGATGTGGATGGGAACGCATTCGAGCGGCTTGAACGTGATTAAAAACGAACGACGAGAACATTTGAAATCGTTCGTGGAATCGAACGCGGAGGAGGCGTTAGGGAAGAAGTGCCAACAACGGTTCGGGAACGATGTACCGTTCTTGCTGAAAGTTTTATCCGTCGCCAAAGCCCTTTCGATACAAGCGCACCCAGATAAACAGTTAGCGGAGAGATTGCACGAGGAAAAACCACACATGTATAAAGACGCGAACCATAAACCAGAAATGGCCTTAGCGGTGACCGAATTCGAAGCCTTGAGTGGGTTTGTTTCCGAACCGAAAGAGTCGTTGCAGAAGTGCCCGGAGCTGCGAGCGTTGACCGGGATTCGTATGGAAGAGATGGATGCGATGAGAGAAGATAAGAAAGCGCAGATGAAACATGTGTTCACGAAAGTCATGTTGGCAGAGAAAGAGGAGGTGGCTACACAAGTGCAAACTCTCGTCAAACGATTAAAAGCAGAGAATAAAAAAGACGAACGAGACGAGTTAGCGTTGAGGCTGAACGCGCAATATCCAGACGACGTCGGCGTCATGTGTGCGTACTTGTTGAATTACATCAAGTTACAACCAGGGGAGGCGGTATACATGGCTGCAAACGAGCCGCACGCGTATTTAGACGGCGAGTGCGTGGAAGTCATGGCAACGAGTGATAACGTCGTCCGAGCCGGTTTGACGCCGAAAGCGAGAGATACGGAAATTTTATGCGACATGTTGACATACAAGTTGGGGAAACCGGAGGTTCTGACTGGAGATGTCATCGATAAAAACACGACGCGATATTCGCCACCATTCGATGAGTTCGAGTTGGAAGTCGTCTCGTGCGCCAAAGAGGATACCGCAGAAATGACTGTCAGTCAAGGGCCTTCGATATTACTCGTGAAAAACGGGAAAGGGAAAATCAACGACGATGTTGCGATTGAGAAAGGATCTGTTGTTTTTGCCAACGCCAACGAGAAGATGACTTTGACAAGTTCGGACGAGGGAGGGATTTCAATCTATCGAGCGCAAGTTAATACTCGCGTATTTTAATTTCACATGTGTGTGTGTGTGCGTGCGTAAACTCGCGTCATTCTTTTCGACCATTTTTGTGCCGCTTCTTTCGTTTCGAGTTCATGTGCAAAAGTCTTCATTTTTTTCTTTTCCTCGCGACGAACATCGAAAAAGAAGAAGAAGAAGAAGAAGAAGAAGAATGGCATGGATGGCTGCCACGCGTTACGAGCGGTGCTGTTCTTCTCGCGGGTTGTGTTATCTTCGTCCTCGTCGTTGCCATCGTAAAGTCGCTCTCGCTTCTTCTTCTTCCTCTCCTTCCGCGAGTTATAGCTCCGGTCCACACGACGAAACGTTTCGAGAGTTTGTTACCTCCGCGTCGAACTCATCCGCCGCCCTCGGATACAACGAAACAACGAACGTCAGAGGATTATTCGCAGAAAGAGACATCACAGCTGAGGACGAAATATTCCGCGTTTCGTTATCAGAAGATGACGGGAGAGTGTTTACGGATGATTCCATGAATTTTGATTGGTCGTCAAGTTTAGCCAAACAGATTATTATGTTACGAAGGAAGAGGAGGAGAAATAGGAGAATTGATGATTACGATGCTGATTACGATGAAGAAGAATTGAAGACGGCGTACGTGAACGCATTGCCGAAGGAGGTCATTGGTATAGCAAATAAATGTTGCTTTTATGGTAACAATAGAGATGACGATGCGCGGTACGAACTTGTGAGCGCTTTTTTCGAGGCCATGGGCGACCATGACGCGAAGACGGAGTTGATGAAATATCGAAAACAAGTTTCCAGCGGCGACCAAGAAGAAGAGTACGGCTGGGCGGTGAGTCAAGTATTTTCAAGAACATTCAGAATTGAAGACGCAAAAGGCAGAAGAGCGCCAAGACGCGTCATGATTCCAATCGCAGATTTGCTGAACCATTCGTCCGTGGATGAGGAAGTAAACGTGACATGGAGAGTGACGGAGGATTTGAGCGCGTTTGTCATCGAGGCGAAGAGAAACATCAGGAAGAACGAAGAGCTGATTTTATCTTACGGTGAGAGAAATGACCAACACTTTTTGTTGTTTTACGGTTTTTTACCGAACGTAAACCCGGACAATTCAATCGTGTTGTGGGAAAATGTCGACGAGTGCTTGAACTGGTACCAAGAACTCTGCGGCGCAGATGAAAACGATACAAAGTGGGACACGATGAAATACAAATGCAAACGAACGCTCGGTTTATTAAAGAAGAAAGACGAAGGGGATGTTGACGACGACGACGATGGCCACGCTAACGAAGAACGGCGTCGATTTATTCTCAGTCCAAATGCGAAAGTGGACAACACCACGTTACTCGTACTCAACGAGATATCTGGGGATAACGACATGGCAATAGCCGCGGTGAGAGTACGAGGGGAGGAAATTCTTGCGCAAAGGTTTACGTCGGACGAAGACTTGAAGATTGAAATAATCTTCAAACGATTAATGGAAGAAACAAACATGGATGAAACCGACGTTGAACTGTTGAGGTCGTATAGAAATAGGAAAAGAGATATTCTGAGCGAAATCGTTTAGATTTTCTTAACATACATAGGTAGTTTAGAGATGTAGTTGTAGTTATTTTATAACTTTAGATGTGTCTTACGGACATGCGCTTAGTAAGCTGTTTACCACGTGCACGACCAAACGCGCGGCGGCTTTTACGCTTGGCGAGATGCTTTGAGAACTCGATCCTAGCCTTCGTAAAGACGCGTAAACTGACGTTAATACCGGCCGCACGTGTAACTTTAACGCAGGATCTTGCGGATCAATAGCTAAGCATGTGTCGCGAATCCAATCGAGTTTTCTCTCCGCATCTTTCGTTGTCAAATCCGAAGAGAGTTGTTGCGCGAGCGAAAGCAACACAAATGGAGACAACGGACAGGGATGTTGTCCAAACACGCTCTCCGAAGCTACTTGAGAACACAACCACGAGACAATTTCGAGATTGGAAGTTCCTAGAGCTTGAGAAAATGCGGCTTCGAGATTGCCGGTATTCAACAATCTCTTAATCTCTATGGTGGGATCAACCGGCGCTTGCGGCGGTAGTTTCTGTTGCTCCAAGTCGGCGAGTGAACGCACGCCTCCTCCACCAACAGATTGAGGAGGATTTTGTTGCTGAAACATTCCTTGCGGAGAACCAAGTTGTTGTTGTTGCTGTTGTCCCATACCTCTGAATGCGTTGGAAACGGAAGACTTGAGCGCAGAATCTAAGGACTGAGGCAAATTTCTTATTTCGTTCACCGTTCTTTGCAACTCTTGGACGAGAGGCATGGCGTTTGCTTGCACCGATTGGTCCCTAATTTGCATAAGCTCGCTGTTAAGTTCACCTATCGAGCGTTCGAACGTGTTTGCAATTTGGTTAAACATGTTTTGCGTCGATCGTTCAAATGCTGGAATCATAACTTGTTGCATAGCTTGTCGAATTTCAGATTGAAGAGTCGTTTGCACCACTTCCTTCGCGGCAGCGACGGCGGCGCGTTGTGAAGCAGCCGCGTTCGTTGCCAGCGCAGCTTGCATAGCGGCGGCATTTTCACCCAACTGATCCGAAACTATCTGAGATATTGCGGTTGGTAAATCTTTCGTGGTTGCTTGCGACATTAACGCAATTAATTGTTTTTGACGCTCGCGCTCTGCGTTGTCTCTTTGGTCGCGTTCCTTTCGCAACTTTTCGCGTTCTTGTTTGAGTTCATTCTTAAGTTCTCTGAGTAATTTCGCGACTTCTCTATCACCACCGCTGGTGCCACCTGCAGTAGTAGTAGTAGTAGTAGTAGTAACCGGAGTTGAAGCAGGCGCAGCAGCCGGTTTACTCGCCTGTTGCTGCGCAACGGGAGGCAGAGGTTTATTGCTCATTGATGGAGAGCTCGGTGTGAGGTCCTCTGCGCTCGCTGATTGCGACCGAGATTTCATGAACATATCCGGCGTCAAGAGTCCCGAAACAGCCGGCGAAACAGCCGGCGAGGCAGCGCGTTGGGGAGGAGCATCGGTTGTAATCTTTACGTCTTCAAGCGATAAAGGATCATCTGGACCCTTCGGCAACAATCGTACGCAATCTAACATTGGTAAACGCAATTGCTGAATCGCACCCGTTTGCATGCAAAAGAGACCAAACTGCGCACTCTGCACATTGTCGTCTTCATCCGAAACGTCGAGTGCTACGAGTGATAAAATCGGTTGCGAAACACTAAATTGAGAAATGTAGTTAAACGGTTCCCAACCCTCGTCAAAAATATTCACGGACAGCGCGTAAACAACGTTTCTCTTGGAATCTGCAAACAAAAAGCATGTCTGATTTTTGTACAAGACGCTTACGCATTGAAAAGAATTCCAGAAACACTCCGAAGAATCTTCAATCCCAATCGATTGCGTCATTTCAAGATAAGAACCAGGTACCAGATACCCCTTTTGGCTGTACCGGAAACATTCGATGTAATTCTTGATATCAGTATCTTGGTTGATGCACGCTGTGGCTACAGCCAACATGTCTTCATTCAACCATCTCGCCGCGATGATTACTTTATTCTCGAGCGGAAACTTTTCATAACCAGCCGTTTTCGTAAATCCTAAACCTCGCGGTTCTAACTCATAGACCAAGATTTCCTTTTCAGTCGTCGCGACGATTATTCGCGAGTTCGGTATAATACCTTGTGTGGCGTCAATCGAAGTGATCGGGCCATCCAAGTCTACTCTTTCTTCAAACGGAATCGGCGACTGACCACCGGCATCTTCATTCAAATCTACGGAAGATTTAAATAAAGCGTTCCCGTATGCAACCACAAAGTGCGCTTTATTTTTATTGGGTGCATTAGCAACCACCACCCAGCAAAAGCTCGGCACGATTAAAGAGTCATTCGTCGCGGACAAAGTTGTCGTTCCGCTCACGCCGACGGCTTCGCTCGAAACGTCCAATTTCATCAACGTCGAGTCCTTGATCGTTTCCGAACTCTCGTCCTCGTTCAGTCTCCTCACAAACAGCGTTCCGTCTTCGCTCAAGGTCGCTAAAACGTTCTCTTCCCCTTTGAAGTACGGTAAAAAACTCATGCTCGCGATTGGCTTCTCGTGCCCTCTGAGAAGCGACCGAGATTGACTCATTCGGCTCAACACTCGCACCAAACCGTTACGAATGCCATAACAACAAAACGTCTTGTTCGCGGCGATCTTCATAGCGTTCGATTCTTGATACTCGGTCGCGTACACCGTAATCGGAGACGCTTCGAGTTGATTGTCTTCAGAAGACGCTAAATCATTTTCCGCGTTTACAACAAAACGAGGCAATTCGATCGCGCAGCCTTTCGTCAAATGTTTCAAGTCTTGTTGCTTCAAAACATCCTCGTCCTCGCCGTACTCGTAATATTTAACTTGCTTGTTTGCCCTCACCATCGCGACTAATTCCTCCTGCGTCGCGGCGCGTGGCGACGACGCCACGTCCTCCTTCTTCTTCTTGTTTCCGAACAATCCCATCGAAAATTCTCTCGTTTTTCTTGCAAAAATCAGCGCTTCTCCCAAAGTGGGGAAAAAGTGCAACCAATTTTTTTTGAAAGAAAAAGAAAAAGAAAAGAGAAATATACCAACGCGCGCAAAGAAAGAAGGTAAAAAAGACATCACGGCATTCATTACGCGAGCAGGTAAGACTTCTATACAACGTGTTCTTCTTCGCTTCCTTGTTCTTGTTCTCATCATCATCATCATCATCATCATTATCACTGTAGTCCCCAGAGTTCTTTCAACAACTCGTAGACGTAAAACGACACCGCGGCAGAGGGGAAAATTTTCGTATAGTTTGGAATCAAACCGGCATAAAGAGCAGGGATACCCTCGGTTTGCGCGATTTTCACGATACCCTGCACGACATTCTTGTATTGCGTCGCATTCTTTGCCCCCTGGGCAAGAGTTTTCATGCCTTGAACTTGCATGCGACGCTGCACGAGCTCGATCGGGTAGACGCCGGTTTGCGCAGCAGCTCCCGCAAGCGCGCCAAAACATAATGTCGGTAAAGGATTCGAGGATTGCGATAGAGTCGATTCGTCTTCGTGGAGGAAATGAACGCGAAACTTTTTGTATTGCTGCTTGCAATAATCATACACGAAGAAGTTAATGGCGCCGTAAGGAGCGACGCGAATCATATTCGCGCCCAAACCTTTCCACAACGCTTTTGGGCCCTCGTTTTTTATGAGTTCCGACCAAGCGTCTTCGAGGCGCATGCCGGTCCCGGAGACGCGCGAACGAAGCGTATCGATTGGATGCGTCAAAGCAGTTCCGCACATAGACGCAATGGACCCACCGATCATGCGTTCACCTCCACTCAAATCTCCCGCCGCAGTTTTGTAATTATTATTACTAGTATTATTGTTGTCGGTATGTTCTTTCTTCATTTTCAACCGTCTCGCTTTGAACGTGTCGTAGACGAAGAACTCAACCGCTTTGGTTGGCGCAATCCTCAAAACGTTTAAAGAGTTACCACGAAAGAGTGCCGGTGCTCCTTCCGTTCTAACGATGCGTTTTAAGGAACCCAAAACGCCACCATCGGTGGCAATTTTCGTGGAATCGAGCATGTATTCAATCTTTACGCGCTCCAAAGGAGCGACGACGGTGCGCGATACGCCACCGGAAATCGCCCCGACGAGTAAGTGCAAAGACACAGCTTTCGCTTGCGCTTTCCTCTTTTCGTTTTCGGACACACCTTTAGGAACGGTTACGAAAGAGTGATTGAGATCCGTCATACTTCGTCCCCACACCTCGACGACATCTCCCAAATCTGCCGCCGAAGAGAGCAACAGAAAATCTCGAAACTCGGCGAAATCGATTGCTTTCCCCATGGAGACGAAACCGCCTTTTCCATCTGAACTTTTCGGGAGTGATTCCGGCGAAAACAATCCCTTTCCCTTACTAAATGCCCCTTCACCTCGTTTTATCCGTTCTACCATTGAATCCACCTCTTTGTTCGTCGCCCCCCATCGCCCGAGCGCGAACAGCACTCGTTTCAACTGCCACGGCGTCAAATACCCCAAATTCTGTTTATCAAACTGTCGAAACGTTTTCAGAAGTTCTCGTTCTCGTTTTATCGCGTAGATTTGAAACTCTCGAAACGATAGCGTTGGACAATCTTCAAAATTTTCCTTCCTCTTCTTGGTTATTTTGTTCATAAACGACAAGACGGAGTCTCGCGAGGCTGGGAACTTCAACTTCTCCAACGCGACGCGGATATCTTCACCGGTAATTTCAACTTTGTTCGAAGATAAATCGTTAAATCTCCTTTGTAAGGCTTTAAATCCGTATGAATTTGGATCTGGAAGCGTGACATTTTCATCGGTCTCACTTTCAGCAGCCGTCGTCTCCGAATTCATCTTGTTGTTCTTGTTCTTGTTCTTGTTAATACTATTTTGTTCTGAAATAGACGCCGTCAAGATCGATCGCATTGGTTTCCTCGATCTTTTCTCTCTTCTCTTCGTCGTGGTCGTGGTATTTTCACTCGTCTTCTTCTCGTTATCTCCTTCATATTTTGTCGCGCAGTTGTTCGTTATGAATTCTGGGACTGAACTCTTGAGAAATTTCTGAACTCCTTCTACTCGTTTCTTAAGAAGACTAAAGCGAAGATCACCTCGAGGACCACTTCCAGACGCGGGAGAAAAACACGTTCGGCGATCCGGTGCTCCCGCTGCGCGCGATGTCGTCGTCGTCGTCGTCGTCGTCGTCATCGCGTTTGTTCCATTTAACTATTCTTCTTTTAAAAATCCGTTTTTTTTTGGGGGGGGCGGCGGGGGCGAGTCCACATGGTGCCAATTGGATGGATTTTTACTTTGTTTTCTTTTTCTCTTTTCTTTCGGGCTTTTTTTTGTCTCTCGAGAGCTCTTCTCGTCGAGAGAAAAAAATTTCGAAAATTTGGAATTTGCCCCCCCCTGCCCCCCCTTTTTGAGAGAGAAGAGAGAGAAGGAGGAGAAAAAAGATAAC
>Ga0066856_10001191_pt1 | contig 10091 bp, 6 predicted proteins | sample ETNtaG_5_FD_65605 | JGI IMG/M metagenome (GOLD analysis project Ga0066856, IMG submission 65605) | Marine microbial and viral communities from oxygen minimum zone, Eastern Pacific Ocean - ETNP201406SV205 | ecosystem: Environmental > Aquatic > Marine > Oceanic | place: Pacific Ocean: Eastern...
TGTTCATAATTTTTTTTAATGATTTTAGAGCATAATGAAAATTGACCTTGGCTGTACCCTCAGTCAGACCCGTTACTTTATGGATTTCTTTATATGATAATTCTTGAGCAATACGCATTACAACCACAACTCTTTGCTTGTCTGGTAGTCTTGATATAGCATCCCACAGCTCTCTCCGGGTCCATTCCTTCTCAACCAAATTATCTTCTCTACCCTCATCTGGTATCTGGTCAAGGTGGAGTAAATTCTTCCATTTATTGGTCCTGAGCCAGGAGTTTGCCGTATTGAGTTTAACTCTGTAAAAGTAGGTCGAGAACGATGCATCAAATCTAAACTTCTTAAGACTCTTGTGAAGCTTAAAAAACACATCTTGCGAAAGGTCCTCTGACAACATCTTATCACCAGTAATATTGAAGAAGAATCCAATCGTACTTGGAAGATGTTTTCTAACAAGTTCCTCAAATGATAAGTGATTACCATTTTGAAATTGTTTAATGAGATCATGGTCCTTTTGCATGTCATTTCAATGTATTAGACTCTGAAGTTAATAAAAGGTTAAGAAATATTTTTTTTATAGGCATTCACATTTATTGGCTTAAAAATATTGCTTATTTTTTACAAAGTTAATTTCCAGTTCAATAAAAGTTATGAAATCTCCAAATAGAAGCATCTCACCAAATAAAAAACAACGATCTGCTATTCAGCATCCTCCATCGCCACTAATGATTATTGCTGGTGCAGGAACCGGAAAAACATTTACCATCGAAAATCGCATCACATATTTGATCCAACATTTCAAGGTAGACCCTCAGCATATTCTGGCAATAACCTACACTGAAAAAGCTGCAAAAGAATTACAAAACAGAATAGTAGAGCGAATTGGAAGTAGCGGTCATACGATGACTGTGAGCACCTTTCACTCTCTATGTTTTAAAATTCTACAAGATTTTCATAATAAGAATATCAATCTACTTGAGGAGAGTGAAGCAATTCATCTATTTATACAGAAATTTGATGAGCTAGAGCCTTTTCAGTCAGATGAATTTCCGCTAGATCCCCACAGAGCAATAACTGAGAGTTTTATTCCTTTTTTCAATCGTATGCGAGATGAATTGATAGAACCAGAATTTCTCTCAGTACCTAAACATTCTACGGATAATCCAATAACCGAAGAAATATCAAATCAGCTTTCAGACCTGAAGCGTATATTTCCAATCTTTCAATCATGGAAAAAAAATATTAATGTTATAGACTATGGTGACATGATATTAAGTGCATACAATATTCTTCACACAGATAAATCAATACTTAAGAAAGTACAGAACCAATACAGACACATAATTGTTGATGAATTTCAGGATAATAATTTTGCCCTAAATGAAATTGTCTCTATGATATCAGGTAAAAGGAAATATGTAACTGTAGTTGGAGATGATGATCAAGTTATTTATAGTTTCAGAGGAGCAAGTTCATATAATATCAAAGCATTTCAACATCGCTATGGTTCGCACAAAGACTATATATCTATTTCCCTTAAGGATAATTATAGATCAAGCCAGGCAATACTAAATCTGGCAAACGATAGTATCAGTAATAACTCAGAACGTGTCGACAAGGATCTGGTATCAGCTTTGAATATCCCAGAATTTAAGCCAATAAGATATTGGGGTAATAACACTGAGCAACTAAATTTTCTAATCAATGAGATCAAACAAACTTCTGATGAAGGATCATACTTTAAAGAAATAGCAGTTCTTTGCCGTACACATGGACAAGTCTCTAATGTGACCAATGCTCTCAGGTACGCTGGAATACCTGTAGCAACACGATATATGAGCCTACTTCACTGCTCTGCAGTTAGAGAAATAATGTCCTGGTGTCAAGTGGTCTCAAATGGGACATTTCAAGACTCGGCTATGTTTAGAATTATTAAAACAAAATTTGGTTATGAATTAGCACACAATATATTTAAAAATTACAATAGGAACGATCGTAGGTCTCGCCTCGATTTGATAAATGATGATAGGTCTATTCAGAACAAATACCCTCAGATAAATGAAATTTTACAATCAATTAGTAAGCTTAAATCAATTATTCAAAAACGATCAGCAAGTGAAATGGTATGGGAAATAACAGAGCACCTTGGGATGCTAAAAAAGTCTGCAAGAGAGTATTCCCTTGATGATCATTATATTCTCCTTAATGTGGGTGAATTCCTTAAGAGATCTCAGGACTTCTCTAAGAGGAATAAACAAGATAATAGTATCTTTGCATTCAATCACTTCCTCGAGGTAATAGCTCGATCAAGTGGGCTTCCATCAATCACCCCACCAGAATATAGAGAACAAGATGCTGTTTTCGTTAATACAGTTCATGGTGCTAAGGGAGCAGAATATCCAATTGTATTTTTACCTTTTCTAAGATCAGCAAGTTTTCCTCTAAATTTTAGAACTAGCAAAAGAATAAACAGGCCACCAGAAGAGTGGCTAAGATACAAAAATGTATTATCAAATATTACTCCCAAGGAACACCATATAAATGAAGAGCGTCGCTTGTTTTATGTTGCAGTCACAAGAGCAAAAAAGAAACTATATCTTTTAACGCCAGAGAAAGCAACCTCACCATTTATAAAAGAACTTTCTGATAATCTAATGGAGGATCAGCAAATGAATGATAAAGAGTCATCAACAAGAACACACTCAGAATTAAAAATCAAGTACGAGCATAACCTTCAAAAAGCAATCGCCAGAGAGGACTATGTTCTAGCAAGCAACTTAGGTCTCGCCTTAAAAATTATTCATGATCATGAGAGGAATAATTTTATAGAACTTGGCAATTCGGATTGGGAAGAAGAACTTGCAACTGAATTAAAAGCAAATTTTGAGCCTAATATACCTGAAAAAATTAATCTATCAGCAAGTGCCATTGATACTTATGAAAGCTGTCCACTCAAGTTTAGATTAGGTCGAATAGATGGCATTCCCCAAACCGCAAAAAAACCTGAGCTTATTTTTGGAAATATAGTCCACTCTGTACTTCAAAGATTTCATGAGCCAGACAAACCACTCACAAAGGAACGTATTTTACGTATTTTAGATGAAGAATGGAAAAAAGGAGAATTTGATTATTCTGTCCGAGAAGAAAAATTCAAAGAGCAAGGTCAAGATATACTTACCAGATACCACAGCAATTTACCAGACCCACCTCACAATGTTATTCGTAGAGAAAAAGAATTTGCATTTGATATTGAATCAGTAACTATCAGAGGAGCTATAGATCGAATAGATTTAGTGGAAGACGGTATTAATATTATTGACTATAAGACTAGTAAAACTACCTCATCAGCAAAATCCAATCTACAATTAGCTATCTATTCCATGTATTTAGAGCAATTAGATGACACAGATATTGGTGGACTACCTGCCCTTTCATCACTCTATTTCTTAAGAGAAGATGAAAAACCGTTGAAGAGTCATGCCTTTACAGAAGAACAGATCATCAATACCAGAGACAAGATTCTTAATGTTGCTGATAAAATCCGTGAGAAAAATTTTGATGCAAAAACTGGTAAGCACTGCGACTGGTGTGATTATAAAAACCTTGTCTGCCCTGCTTGGGAAAATTAATTGTAATTTATTGTGTTTTGATTATCTGATACTCTAACCTACCGCTAAGGTTGTTGCAGTTAAGGATCACTGTTTTAGGAACCCCAAACTCTGAAATTTCTAATTCATTAACAACAATAACTTCAGAAAATAAACCAGCAGAATAGACAGTGTCACTTTGTTCATTGATCAGATAGAGAAAGCTAGAATCACTAGGTGAGGCACTTAACTCTTTTACTATCATTGTAATCAATATTTTATCAGCCTCTGTCAAATTTAGAAGCAAATCCCAATCATTATTCCCTGTGTATTTATCACCCAAAAGAGATAATGAGAAATAGTCAGAACCATTCACAATTGCGGGATTATTTTCTAATAAACCATCAGCATAGTCAGGTGGTCCAACACAGCCACTTATGATAGTAAGCAGACTTACTCCTATGTAAAAATAGTATTTCAATTTTTCAGCCTCTCATCCTGACCATCGTTTCCTAACTGTAATTCTGATATTTTATCCATTGGCTTTTCTAATTCTCTTAATCTTGGGCCCTTTAGATCTTCGTAATGGTTAGACAAAGCACTCAATGACTTGCCCATGGAATCTATTTTACCTGTGAACTGCTGCCATTGTTTCCTGAAAAGTCCAACCAGGACTTGCATCTCTCCCGCTTTCTGTTCCATTGCAAAATTTGATACTGCCTGCCTGATTAAAGATAAAATTGCGTATAGTGTGATTGGCGAACAAAGAATGATTTTTTTTTCCAATGAGAAGTCAATAAGCTTCCCATCCTCCTGATTTAAAAAGGAATATATACTCTCGTTTGGAATGAATAGCAGCATATAATCAACGGTTCCACTCTCAGGATCGATATAGGATCTTTTAGCTACCTCTTTAACTCGTTCTCGAACATCTTTTAAAAAAGCTTTTTTTTCTAATTCTTTCTCATGATCTGATTCAGCCGCAATGTACTTTTCATAATGGTCCAGTGGAAACTTCACATCCATATTTAGTGACTTGTCATCTGGCAGAAAGAATGTGAAATCAGGACGATCTTTTCCTGCCTGTTGCTGCTGCTTGTAATTCACACCTTCAGATAGCCCTATAAAAGATAATATATCCTCAACCATTCTCTCACCCCATTGTCCACGAGCCTGAGAGCTGGAAAGTATTTGCCGTAAATGTGAAGTAGTATCGGTCAATTCACCCATGTTTTTTCTAGACTCTTCCATCTGGGATTTCAGAGCGACAGTATTTTTCGAAAGATTCTTTAGATCGTCTTTCATCTCTTTTAGAGTTAAATCAATCAATTCCTTTTTCTTACTAAGTTGATCATCTGATTTTCCCAAAATCGTTGAAAATTTATCCTCCGCAAGATCAAGGAATTTTTTTTGATTATCTATAAGGGCTTGGTTTGAAAGATCACCGAATGATGCACGCAATTGGTCTTGTGTATTAAGTATGGAGTCTACTTCTTTCTTCTTTAAGAACCAGATTAATGATCCACCGGCTACAAAACCAATGATGAAGATTATAATTAGACTCAAATCCATAAAATCATAGAGTCAATGCAAAAGAATCAACCAATATGCCAGGACATCTTGTTGCTCCAAGTGATCTCTGGCCATATGTGCCAACCTCAGGAACAACAGTTAATTTGTCTTCTACATTCAGAAGATTATTACCAAAAAATTGGTAAAAGGAATCATCAAATCTCATTGTCTCTATTGGAGCTACTATTTCACCACCCTCTACCCAGAAACATGCATATCTAGTTAATCCAGTAATCCGACCACCGGCATTATCGCTCCAGTTCAAATAGTGAATATTAGAAAGATACAGGCCTTTTTCTATTTCTCTTATAACATCATCTTGGTTCAATTTACCCACCTCCATTCTCGGAGATCGCATATACTCACCACTCTCTGCGTAGTTCGAATCTACACCGTACTCTTTTGCAGATCGAGAGCTTACTAATGTATTAATAAGTTGGCCATTTTCTATAAGTGAAATTTTATCCGGTGATATTTCACCATTAGAATTGAACTTAGGGCATAAGCCTGGAGAAAAATCTTCTATGACAGAAAATTTTTCTGATAGTCTAGCATCATCATGACGCATCCTCCCAAAACCACTACATCCCTGTCTAAGTGAGGCCTCACTGATACCATTCCAAGAGAACATACCCAAAAAATCTGCGACCGCTGCAGCCTCAAACCATGTCTTATATTCTCCAGTACCAACCTTAACCGGTTTTCGATCCATTAAAACTAGTTTCTCTCTACTGCGTTTAACATACCTCTCATAATCGTCTTGATTCCACTTGCTCCCAGCATAACATCCCTTAACCATCTGATGATTAGGTGTTACCAAAGAATAATCTAAACAAAATGATTCAGTCTCAAACCAGTGCTTCTGACCTAGATTGTTTGCACTACCTCTATACATTCTACCATTTGCCAAGATACCAACAAAATCTACTCCACTAACAGCAGGAAGTATTGCATCAACTGAATCTTCAAATGGTAGACCATCTGCACCTTTTACCTCGTGACTAGAACCAGAATCAGTTGGCATTACAAGAAATGGGTCTTCAGGAATTTCACTTGACTCTTTTCGCATTCTATTGATTTCATCAAGACCTCTTTTAAGATCTAAATCAAAATCTCCAGATATTGTGAACCCAGCACTACAAGTACGACCATTAGAAATGAATTTTAGACCTAGGTCAGCATCATCAACGAGTCCTGTTTGTCTTACAGCTGCGTTATTAAAACGAATAAACTGACTGTTCTCACCACTAAACGATATAATAAGATTCTCATCCTTATTCAATTTTGAAAAAAGAGACTCACTGATTTTTTCAAAAGTTTTTTCCATTATACTCCTCCAAAAACTTCTACATTACCAAACAAACATGCTGGTGAAGCATGACCAACTCGAATTACTTGATTCGGTTCACCCTTTCCACAATTAGGTGTGCCATAAATACCAAATGTATCATTATTACCAACACCTTTGAGATTATTCCAAAATGGTGTCGAAATTCCACGGTAGTTAGGGTTTTTTACAGTTTTAGTCAGTTTTCCATCTTCAATGATCTTTCCATATTCACATCCAAATTGAAATTTGTTTCTGTAGTCATCTATTGACCATGACTTATTGCTTTCCATATAGACACCTGACTTAACTTCGCCTATCAATTCTTCAAAAGCCAGATCTCCTGGCTCTAAATTAATATTTGCCATTCTATCAATTGGTGCTCTGTTCCATCCGCTTGAACGAAAGTTGGCAACACCATCTAGTCCTGACCTGATTTGGCTCTCTTTTCCTCCGAGTCCTCTGACTAATATTCCATCCTTAATCAGATACTCTTTTGTCGCCTCAAGACCACCATCATCAAACGCATATGATGCAAACTCCGATTCTAGAGTTGGATCAAAAGTAATATTCATTAGCTCTGAACCATATTGCAATTTTCCAAAATCTTCTAGCTTTACAAAACTCCATCCGGCATAGTTTCTTTCATCTCCAAGTATCCTATCAACTTCTAGAGCATGCCCTATACTTTCATGAATCTGTAACATCATCTGGTCAGGTGCGATCACTAGATCCATCTCACCACTTGGACACTCATCTGCATCCAAAAGTTCAATAGCCTGCTCACCAATTCGATTTGCATTGGCCATAATCTCATATTTATCAAAATATTCTAGCCCCATCTGCCTGCATGTACCACGCATGCCTCCAAATGTTCTTGTCTGCTGATTTGTACCATCAGCAGCAGTTGCACTTAAATCAAACTCAAGCATCAGAAAGTCTTGTTCTATATCGCTTCCATTGGAACTAATAAATCTAAATGATGTTTCTATCAATTGACATAATGATGACGCACTAACAATCTTTTCAGAAACCTTTAACTGATTATAAGCCTCTATAAGGAGTTCATTAAGTGCACCAGCAGATAGGCTATCACGTTTTTTCGTAAAAGGCGACTGGTATTGCCCTTTAAATGCAGGCCTCGCAGTTTCATCAAACTTAAATAAACCATTTCTTGCAGCAATTTTTGCCTGTCTATATGCTTTTTCTGCTGCTGATGATATTCCCTCAGGGGTCATGTCAGGTGTACCATAATATCCAAACTGACCATCAGTTAAAACCTCTACCATAACACCATGTGTTGAGGATCTCGCATTCGCAACTGGGAAACCATCACGAATCATACGCGGAGTGTGAGCCTCGTAAACCTCACGAAGTCCAACCCATTCGACTGGAAGGTCAACAGCGCTAAGTAATTTTTTGATATCAATATCTGATTTCATATTCTATCTCTATTTTTAAGATTTAAAAAGAAGAACCAATTTATTAAATAAATTAGCGTGATAATTATACATATAAATTAATTCTGTATTTAACAATGATTCAATGTTACTTATATATGTAATCTAAATTGTAAATCTAATTTTAGAAATAGATTTTTATGCCATTTTGACATTTTTAAATCTATTATAGATGGTTATTCATGCCATTTTTGCATTCCTATTGCTATTTTGTTATAGCTATCAGCATCGGCATTGAAATTGCTTGACTAGTATAGATATTTAATAAACAAAAAAGGAGTCAAAGATGACACTTGTAAAATGGGCACCAAAGCCAATTAGTTTGTTCGATGATTTTGATGGAATATTCAACTCGGTATTTGACAGAGATTGGAATATATCTAGCAATCTAACATCGGGTTCAGGTCCAGCGGTAGATATTAAAGAAAAAGATGATTCATTTCTTTTATTTGCAGATATACCAGGACTTAATAAAAATGATATCAATGTTCATATTGAAAATAATGTTATCTTCATATCTGGGGAGCGAAAAACAGCCTCAAACGAAGATTACAAATCATACCACTACAGAGAAAGAACATATGGATCATTTAAGCGATCTTTCAAACTACCTAAGAATGTGAACGAAAAGAAGATATCCGCAGAGTTTAATAACGGGGTATTAAGCATCATCATTCCAAAATTAAAGGGTACACTTTCTAAAGAAAGAAAAATAAAAGTAAACTAGGCAACCCAATCAGTCTATGGGGAGGAATAATCATTCCTCCCTGTAGATAAAGATGTTTTCTAAAACAATCCCATCTGAAAAGTAATTCCCTTATCCTTGCACTCCCTTTTTAGTGGTGCTCTAAGCTTAGAAGGTCCACTAAAAAAGACTACTGATTCCATCTCACTATACTCTGCAGATAAATCTGATAACTCTTTAGACCAGTCAGGTATACCAACCTTAGAAACACTCCAAAGGTCATCAACCATCGTAGTCTTTGTTTCATTTTTGGTAATATCAGTAGATATATAAAGCATCCTATTTTTCACATTATCGGGTGAGCTATCTAAAAAATAAATGTGATAATTAAAGAATCTCGATGTCTGTTCTTTATCAAGCTCTGCGAGCATCATTGTAAACCATTCATAGTAAGATTCATCCTCAATCAACCAATAAAGATCAACACGCTTTATAAAAATATTTTCTGGCTCATTTTTTATTTTCAGCATAATATCTTGCAAAATAGGTGCCATTCTTGATATTCCGTGTCCAGCAGCAACTAGAATCGCATGCTCCGTATTAACAATACTGTTACTGGATGAACCATAGGGACCATCAATTCTAATTTGCCAGTCAAGTGTCGTATCCTTGCCAATAAAATCAAGAGTTGAGTTGTAGAATTTCTCGGCCCATATATTACTTGATTTTATATGCAGCACCAGATCATCTTCAGCGGTTCTACGAATTATATTAAACGGATACCACTCAATCGATGACAGTTCAAGGCAATTAAGGTAAACATAATCACCTGGCATAAAACTAAAATCTTCAGGCACTGCTATTGTTAGCTCAAGCACCTTTGATGGTAATAATTTTATAGACTGGAGCCCTACATGGCATCTATTTTTTTTTCTATTTATAAGCACATTATAAATAAATACAAGTCTTGGAGTAAGCAGCCACTGTATCAGACCAATATCCTGAACCTGCAACTTTGAACCTAAAGATAGTTTTTTATTAGTACTTTCAAGTTCTTTACTAGATTCATATCGATCCGGTATTAGCCAGTGTAAAGGGTTCACAGCAAAGCCTTCCAGAAAATCAGGGTGGTCGTTCGCAATTTCTAAGAATTCACCATAATCTATCGTACCACTATTATCTGTATCAGCTGACTTAAAAAACTCATCCACAAGAAGGTCTAGCTGAAACTCATCATAATCTAATTTATTTTCTTTAAAGCTCTGTTGTATAAGTATCTGAAGCTCTTGGCGATCTATATAGCCATTACCATCTAGGTCATGTAGCTCAAATGCAAATCTTATCTTTTCCTCTGTAGAACCATTTATCATTGACTCTATTGTATCCATAAACTCTTTGTAGTCAATCGAGCCATTCTGGTCTCTATCAAAAATAGAAAAAAGACGTCCAGATATCTGCGGGCT
>Ga0066856_10001192_pt1 | contig 10087 bp, 10 predicted proteins | sample ETNtaG_5_FD_65605 | JGI IMG/M metagenome (GOLD analysis project Ga0066856, IMG submission 65605) | Marine microbial and viral communities from oxygen minimum zone, Eastern Pacific Ocean - ETNP201406SV205 | ecosystem: Environmental > Aquatic > Marine > Oceanic | place: Pacific Ocean: Eastern...
GTGCTCTTAGTCGTGCTTTCCTCGACGTTATTATCACTTCGAGTTAAAGCTAAATGGGCTAACGCGAGGTGCACAGAAGCGGCGTCGTGCTTGACTTTCCCGGGCACAGCTAACACTTGCGAAGTCAACTCGACGAGTTTGACGCTCAACGGAGTTGGTAAGAGCATTTTGTTTCCACTTTTAATTCTTCGTTCGTTTTCTTTCGCGTAGAACTCGCGATGCTCTTCGACGAGCTTATCTGAAAACGATGTCGGAAACGCCGGATCGACGTGGTCGAATTCGTCCTCGTAGCGCACGACTCTCGTGTGTGGGATTTCCGCATCCGAGCGACAAACCAAACCATCTCCTTCTTCATTGTATTGAGATAAAACGTACAATGCGATGTTTGCCATAGTAGAATCTTTACTAGTCGTTTTGGAGTGAAAACATACCGTTTTGTCTCTAAATTGTTCCGGCAACGGATGTTTCTTTAGAAATCGTATTCGCGCTCGATACGTCAAATCCTCCACAGGCTTCACCATCTTTTGAATAGCCTCTGAATTTCGTCTCTCACCGAACGCAGCTTCTAAGGCTAAATGTACGCCTGATCGTACGTATTTATTACTCAATAAATCCTCCGCGATAGGACTCCCTCCATACGGTGATTGGACGCACACGAATCCCGCGAGTTTATTTTCCAACCGCTTTTCTTCCAACGCCAAAGCCGCGGCAATGTCCAATCCGCCTTTACTATGTCCCATAGCTACAACTCGTTTCTTCTTCGTCTCATCCCACATCTTTTCAATTTCATCTGCAATAGTTCTCGCGTTTTCTCTTACCGTACCTTCTGAGTTCACTCTCGATATCTCGCACTCGACGCCTAGGATCGTCCTAAACGCGTCTCGTACCGTCGAGTAATACCCGGGATAATGGTGTCCCCACAAGCCTGGAACGAGTAAAACGCAGAAAGACTCCTCCTCCTGGTCTGCAAACAACGCTCTGACGTTCGCCTCGTTCGGGCTCGGGAGTCCCCCCGTGGGGGTGGTGTCGTCGTCGTCATCGACGATGCCTTCGCACCGCTCCAAAAACGCGGACGTGTCGTCCGTCACCCGAAAATCTCTCTTCTCTTCTCGCAACCATCCGGTGAACGCTCTCGAGGGTTTCGTGTTCGTCTTCCTCGCCTCGTCCGCGACCTGTTTCAAGCCCTTTTCCACTTTTTCTCGGAACGTCGTCCAAGCAGCAGCAGCACGCTTTTCCACAAAGTCTTTTTGGACCAACAGCCTTTCAAAGTCGCGTTCGCGTCGCGGATTTCTCCCAAAGTTCCGCCTCCTCCCGGGCGGTGTCGTCGTCGTCGTCGTCGTCCTCAAAGAGGGTGGTGGTGGTAAAGGGGGTGTTTTTGGCCTGTTGTTGGTATCGCGCTTCTTCTTTCGCGTTTTGGCAGCAGAGAGAACAACGACACAGCGCGTCACAGCCGACATGGATGACGACGACACGATGATGATGATGGCGTGTACTCCTGTTTAAACTGTCTCGATCCTGAAAAATACCAAGGCCTAGTAATATGAGAAATAGTAAAGTCACTAAACTTCTAGCGCCTTGTAATAATAGCGTGAGCAAAGTAATGAATGACTAAGGACGTAAGTGTTAATAGACTACTGTAGTAGATAGTCTTCACTAAGTACTTACGAGTGAATTGTTAAGTAGCTGTAATATTGCAAATAGTAGTCTTCTTGGTTTTTTTTGTCTTCCTCTGGTTAAACGGGTTGAGTAAGCGCTTCTTTAAACGACGCATAATCATAATAAGACTTTGGTATAAGGTATAAAAAGAGAGACACACATCAGAGATGGTCGTGCTCGAAAACCAGCGCGAGGTGCGCGCCGTGATCACTCGCAACCAGAACGGCGCCATCGTCGGGGCGAAAGACGTTCGGGAAAAATTCGGGGACGTGTTTGCCACGGAAATCGGACCCATCGTGTCCGCGCTCGTACAACAGTCGTCGTCGTCGTCGTCCAATACGACTCATCATCGTGGCGATGAGAAGAAGAAGAAGAATTTAAAAGAAGAAGAGGCGAAGAAGAAGAAGGAACTCGAGAGTTTGAAAAACGCCATCGCCAGAGACGGGGGAAAACTCGTGGCGGACGCGAAAGCGTACGAGATGGCGCTGAACGATTTGGAGCGAGGGTACGCGGGCGTCGCGAACGAAGCGTACCCGTTCGAGGCGAAGATGCGAGATTTGATGAAACGAAATCGAGCGGTGGCGAAAGAGGAGGTGAAAATGGTGGAGGAAAAATTTGAAAAAATGGTTGCAAACGCGAAAGGCGAAGATAACGGGGAAGGGTTCATCATCACCGACGAACACGGGAACGCGACGACGGGAGGAATTGATGGGTCTATTTTGAACACCAAATGTCCACTCACCGGGATTGAATTGAAAGATTTACAAGAGCCGGTGGAGGACGCCGTCGGAATAGTGTACGAGAAGGCACAGGTGTTGACGTTTTTAGGGAGAGAAGGGAGGAAGAAGTGTCCGGAAGCGTTGAGGAATCACGTGGTGACGAAGGAAGAGTTGAAAGTGAGCGAGAAAGTGATGAGGATGAAACGAATGGGGCATAGAACGAGAGAGAGGAAAGTGGATGAGAATTTATGTAGTCCGTAAAAGAATGAAGAAACGGCGTCCATACGTCGCGCGTACGTATAAGAGGAGGAAGAAGAAGAAGAAGAAGAAGAAGAAGAAGAAGAAGAAGAAGAAGAAGAAGAAGAAGAAGAAGAAGAAGATGATGAGAGGAGGAGATGCGTGTACATTATAAAATATATAATAATAAATAATTATATACTCTGGTAATACCTACCGTACCATACAACCAAACGGTGAATATTAATAGAGACCGATAACTTTCCACCACGCGCCGCCGACGACTGCCCACAAAACAAAGTTAAACGCTCCAACTATCGCACCGATACGGAAGTAATCCTTCAAATCGACGTAGCCAGAACCAAAATACACCGCAGATTGACCACTGGCGTAGTGCGTGATAGCACCAAACAAGTTCGTGTGAAAGGCCATGGTCAAACCGGCGAGCATCGGTGGGACGCCCGAGGCTAACATCATGGCCAAAAACGCCGTCGCTAACGCCGCGACTTGCGCGGTTTGCGAGGCGAAGAAATAGTGAATGGCAAAGTAACTGCTGTGTAAAATCAAAAACACTTGCGGCCACGCCAAGTTGGCGGCGGTTAAACTCGAAGAAACTTTCGTCGCGATGAATTTAATAAACCCGAGTTCGTTCAATTGCGCGGACATGCCGATTAACACGGCGAACCAGACGAGCGTATCCCACGCGCCTTTTTCGTTCAAGCAATCCGCCCATTTGATGACGCCGGAAAATAATTGTAACGACATGCCAAACATGGCGGAAATCACGGGAGTAATCCCAAATGGTTGGAATATCCAGCAAAACACGGTGATGCTCATGGTGATGACCACGGCTAACTCGTCTTGCGACAACGGACCGAGCTTTTTCAATTTCTCCTTTGCCATCGCGGGAGCGTCTGGAGTGTCTTGAATTTCTGGAGGGAAGAGCTTATATACCAACAACGGCGTCAAGATCAAACCGAGAATACCCGGAACGCAGGCGGCTTTAAACCACGTAATCCACGGGTTCGCGATGACGATGCCCAACCCGGCGGCTAACTTTAAGGACAACAAGTTTTGCGCCGCAGCCGTCATGCACAACGCGGACGAATGACCAGAGCATTGCAATTGCGTTTGCATGAGGAACGAACCCATTTTTTTTGCCGTTGGTCCGGGTTCGGATCCACTGCTTTTGGCCAAAGAGGTGATGATAGGCAAATACACGCCACCAGCTCTCGCCGTCGTCGATGGCATCGCTGGCGCTAACACGGCTTCGGAAATGCTCAAACCGTAGGACAATCCGAGCGTGCTTTTCCCGAGTTTCTCGACAAACATAGTTGCAACTCGATCACCTAAACCGGTGGAAACAAAACCTCTCGCAAAGAAAAATGCCAGTACAATAAGCCAAATGACATCGTTCGTCATCGCGCCAAACGCTTGCGCGAAGGTCAACGTCTTCGTCACCACGGCGGTAGTCAAACCGAGAAACGCCCACGCCCCGACCGGTAACGGAGACAAGACCAATCCGGCGACGGTAGCTAAGAAAATGGACAATAAATTCCAGGCTTGAGGAACCACCCCGTCCGGTCTTGGAATCACGAAACAGACAAACAGGCCGAGACCGATGGACATGGCCGCCGCTTTCACGTTGGCGCCTTTCCAAACAAAGGCTGATGATGCATCAGATGCCGTTGCGGATTTCGCATTCGGCGACCCGAGCGCAGAGGAGGCGTTCGGGACGATCCTTCTCCCATTCAATCTCCCCGGTCCCCGCGTCGCGGCAACGCTCCTTTTATTCACCACTTCGTGGTTGCCGCCGCCGCGCCGATGATGATTTCCATGCCGTTCGTTGCTCGCAAAACACATCGTCCTTCTGGATAAAAAGCGCCCCCCATCATCATCATCATCATTCGTCGCCGCGTATTGTTTTCGCGTCTTCTTCTTAAAAGCGGAGAAGGCGTTGTTTTGCCTCCTCGTCCTCCCCGTGGCGGCTTTCGCGGAAAAGGCGGTGGTGCTCCCCGTCGTCAAAGTCGTCGTCAAAGTCGTCATCGAAGCGCGTCGTTGTCGTTTATCTAATGTCGTCAAAGGCGGTAAAAGTGCACCAGCCACTTTTAGGTCATGACGTGGCCTTTTTTCACTCTCAATCATATATACTGTTTAATGTATCAGTAGGGTTTTAATACCCTAAACAGATTCAATGAGAAAAAGAAGGTAAATTTGTTTCTCTTTTGAACATTTGATGGGAAAGGAGAGGAAGGAGAATAAGCGGAACTCCCTCACACATCATTGAAAGAAAAGAAGGCGTAAAGCTCATCACATCATGTTCGCACACGCAGCAACGAGCGCGTGCGCGTCGTCGTCGCAAATACCCCGCGTGGTTTCGCACAGAAAGTCGTCGAACGCGGTGGCCGCGACGTCGTCGTCGTCGTCGTCGTCCCAGTGGTCGTCACATTCCGATTCGATGATGTTGGGCAGTGCTTTTGAGACGAGACGATTTGCGACGACGGTCGCGAATCGCGCTTTGAGGAAGGAGGTGTCCGACACCAACGCGAACCGCGCGAGCGGACGAGGGATGCTGCTTTTAGCGAAAGCAACCGCGGAGGTACGAGTTTTCGCGTCGTTCGGTAGGGTCGCGCGCGGGGAGAGGAGAAGGAGGGACGATTTCGGAGCGGCGACTTTTTAAGCGCGTTTTCGTTTGGAAGCGCTAAAAACCTCCTTTTCGTCTCCGCCGTCGGCCTCCTCTCGAATGGAAAGGGGGGGGAGATTGTTATCCGAACTTTTTCTATGGCGTTTTGCGCGTCGTCTTCTCCGCGTCACCTATGAGACGAGGAGAAAAGCGACGACGGAGAATGCGTCGTCCCGATCGGGTTTCTCGCGCGTCTCTTCCTCTTTCTCTCTTTCTCTCTCTCTCTCTCTCTCGAAACGATTGCCAAATGTGCTCACCATTTTTCCCTTATCTGAAATCAAACTTTTGTGCCATCCATCGCCGTCGTATTATTATTACGAACGAACAGGCTGAAGTCGCGGAACAAGAAGCCGTGTGCTACTTGAGAAACGTCCACATGTCCCCGTTCAAAGTTCGCAGAGTGTTGGATTGCATCCGCGGTAAATCTTACGAAGAGTGCTTGATCATGTTGGAATTTATGCCGTACAAAGCGTGCGAACCGATTTTGTCGGCGTTGTTCTCCGCCGCGAGTAACGCGAAGAACAACTTGGGCATGAACAAAGCAAAATTGTACGTTTCGGAGTGCTACGCAGACGGTGCGGGTACCATGAAGAGATTCCACCCGAGAGCCCAAGGCAGGCCGTTCCCGATCAGAAAGAGAACGTGCTCGATTACTTTGAAGATGAAGGAGCGAGATTAAATGTCCTCAAAGTCGAGGGAAATTTCTCTACGAATGCGAGAGAAGAGAGCGGCGTTCGCCGGCAGACTTTGTGCTCTCTCTCTCTCTCGATTGGGAGAGATATGATAGAATATACACTATTGAATTGTACTTAGTTAGCTCATCACATGTTATTATATAGACATGAATCGAAAATATACTACGTCTCCCGCCGTTCCGCGCGCCGCGAAGGCACGTCAGCTTTTGGTCGTCATCTCTCTATGTATCTACGCTAATGCTTTCTCGTTCTATTCTTCGCGACTTACTGCTTCTTTTTTTGCCAAAAGAACCGCCGATGTCCACTTTTCGCCTCGTCCTTTTCTTCTTCTTCTTCCCTGCGTTTTTGTCGTCGTCGTCGTTTCGTGGTGTCCTCTGTTTTGTCGCGCGTCTTCCTCTCCCGCTCGTCGACGGCGCGCTGCACGTCATCGTCCAATCGCGATGACATGATTCCAAAGCCGCCTCGTCCTCCAGTCGCCGCGTAGTAGTACACGCCGCTCGCGAAGCAGAACAGGCACGACGCGATGAGAACGTTCCCGGTGCGTCGCGTCCGAGGGTCGAACGTCATTTCTCCTTACGACGAGGTGGTTGTTCTTCTTCAAACAAATCGCGCGTTTTGAAATGCCGGAAATTGTCGAGACATCCAAAACGACGACGACGACGAAAAATGCGACACACAAAAAAATCATCCCGCGTAATAATAGTCCACTACACACCTCTGAATTGGAAAAAGGACGATTCTCATTCGATTTTGGGAAGAGAAACGATCGAGCCGAGCGAATCGCCGGCAATGGTCGCGACGTCTCGTTCGCATCGACGACGTTTCGGGCGAAGATTGCGCTCCGAATTTTGGTACGCGTAACCGTCGAAAGCCGCCAAAAATGACAAAGCGGAGAGATTCTGCTGTTGCCCCAAAACGCGATTGGTTCTCTTCGCGCGGAGACGTGCATTTTCGCTACCCCCATCGCGTGACTCTCCTCCTCCTCGTCGCGGGAAACGTTGTTGCAAAAGATGCTCTTCCTCTCCCCCGTATTGAACAACCGTTTGCGGAATGATCGATGACGCACTGCCGCCCCAGTCGGAGAGACATCAACGTTGTCGTGACGATTGGTTTCAGTAATTACACAGTGGCTGACTGCAAAGAAAATGCGAGAGAGAGGGAGAGATTGTTTACGAGTCGCGCGCGTTGCTATGATGACACATCGGTTAACCCAGCTCGCTTCGAGCCTCGGCTTTGAAGAAGACTTGTTCCAATAACTTACACGACTTTATGACTGAGCAATACTTTTCGCGCGGCGTCTCGTTTCGTCGAGGCCGATTCGTTTGCGTACTCACCCGTGCTCTCATCTCTTCTTTTACCATCATCTTCAGCAGAACATTCAAAAGGTATATATATATATGTGTGTGTGTGTGTGTGTATATATATATATGCAATTTTACGCGTCCGCGGCGAAAATGCTGCGTTTACTCTCTTTGCACGTGTGTATGTGTATGTGTTTGCGTGTTTCTCTCCGTTCGCTCGATGTGCGAATCGGACGACGACGACGAACTCTTTTATCGCACATCCATTATCAATTGCAAAAGAACATCAAGGAAATGAGGATTTCTCTTTCCCCAATTGATCGACGCTGAAAAGAAAACAGAGCGCTAGGTCGCCACCTAGCAATTCTTGCCAGAATTAACTGATCCTTGATATTATGCATTGTACTCCTCTCGTGGGATATAATGGTGATAAAAGACGAACGAGCGTCGATCGCGCGCGTATCGAACGAATGGAAGAGTGACGCTTCAATGCACGCACCAACACCAACACCAACACGCTCTTTTGCACTCGATCGATGTTACTCTTACATGTGTTATAACTTCGTTTTCTATTTTCACAGAGACAACCGTGTACGAAAGAGAGACAACAGTAACATCATCAAACAAAGGTACGAAGCTCTCCGCGAGAGACAAACGCGTATGCTTCTTTTAGTTGGGCGGCGTTCAAATTCTATGAGTGTTTGCCCCGTTCCCTTGAAGCGAGAGCAAATGTAATCGTTGGAGTTCGAAGCCCGACAGATTGCAGGTCCTGAAGTTCTCGCTATCCGCTCGACTAAACTACACGACGTCGTTGCGGACTCAGATTTCAGAAATCTTTCAACCGAGTGTTCCGTTTTTTTTCATCGATTCGCACGCGATGCAGTAGAGAGAGAAAGAAAGAAAAGAGAAATGCGCACATTTTATAGCCTCGGGGGGATCACATCAGGCAGCTGTTCACGCTTTCAGTGCGTAGTTCGGCGTTCGACGCCCCGTAGAGCGATTCGTTCGCATTCTGAGTTCTCGCGGCGACATTTCTTACTAACTTGGTGCCTGTGCGTTTGACTCTGGAAACCGGACGTACACTTTCTTATTTTTTCTTCTCTCGAACAATGCACCGCGTGAAGCACTTTCTTTCTTTCTTTCTTTCTCTCTCTCTCTCTCTCTCTGTGTGTGTTATGGAATTTTGCGATGACGAAAGAAAAGAGGTTTTCTTTTAGCGGTCTATCAAAGCCGAATGCAATGAATAAACCCAAGAAATATACGACTTCTCCTTCCGCCGAGCAATTTCTTCTCAGAGAAAAGGTCGATGATGGAATACATTTCTATGCGCACTGCAAGCGGGGGTCAGGGAATCCGGCGCTTGCGTCGGGCGAACCTTCCTTGGTTAGCTCCCGTGACGATTCGTCGTCGGCGTGGCGCTAAGTTCGCAGTTCGGCTGCAGTCTGAGATCTTACTTTCCTCGTGTTGATGTTGCTCTCACACAAGCACATTTCGAAAACAGCGACCTAACAAAAACTTCTTTTTCATTCATATATTCTACATGCAGATGTTATATTGAGATAGAAACGCTCGAAGCGCGTCGAAAAACGCGCTCGCGGCCAATCGGGCGCAATCTGCTGAAAAGATGCAGCGCTGCGCACAATTAGTACAACAGAGATAAAAGAAGAAATTGGGCGCGATGACGATAATCATACATTGTTTCACGACGGTCTTCCTATCGAGGATGCATCCTCATGCTGAATGATGTGCTAGTACTCTGAGTGCTCCGAAAATTTCTTTTTTTGTATTTGCTTTTTTTTCGTACGAGTGTTATTACAATTCCAAAACCTGCGTCGTAAAAAGGTTACCACACGCATATAATCTTACGGGCACTCCAACGTCATCGCCGTCGGATCTCCACTGACTGGCGACACTCCATCCACGTTCGCGCAAATCCCCATCAAGACGTCTTTCCTTACGATCACCTGCGACCAGTCCGAGTCGTTCGCCGCGACCGTGTCCAAGTTGCTCGCGCCGGAGACGATAGCGTTGGTTAGATTCGCCCCGGTAAAGTTCGTGCGCAGCATGTTACACTGCCCTAAGTTTGCGTTTTCTAAGTTTGCTCCCGTAAAATCTGCGTCTTCCAAATTCGCCCCGAATAACGAGACGCCCGATAAGTTCGCGCCGGAGAAGTTCGCTCGCTTTAAACTGCCTTTCGTAAAAAATGTATCGGTTAAATCTTGGCCATGGTAATCGAAATCGTCGCACGCGTTCGTCGCGCACTCGGACGTCTGCGGGACGGCCATCGCCGTTCCAACGTCGGCAAACGTCATCGCCACCGCCAGCGCGGCGGACGCCAGCAGACGCTTTTTTGCGACGTCTTCCTCCTCGCGCGACGACAAGAAGGACCGATCGATTACAGACTTCTTATTATTACACGATGATGATGATGATGCGTCATCAAAGAGAGGAGGACACAGTCGTCTCGCGAGGCTGCTTTGGTGGCGTCGTCGTTTTTGTGAAGACAACAACGACGACGCTTTTGTCGTCGTCGTCTGATTCGTCGTCGTCGTCATCTTTCGAAGAAGGGTCGGACGATGACGATAAAGCCGATACAGTGACGTGGGGCAAAGATACACAAATCTGTTGTGATGTTTTTTCTTCTTCATTCTTCAGTTAAAATCTCCTTTCCAATTCGCGTGTCCAAAATGTGCCCCATGACCGCTTTGACCGAGGACATGGGGGCCGAAAGAGACCCGCACGACCCATCTTCGACGACTTTGACGACGACTTTGGTCAAAGATGAAACGACCAAAA
>Ga0066856_10001198_pt1 | contig 10064 bp, 5 predicted proteins | sample ETNtaG_5_FD_65605 | JGI IMG/M metagenome (GOLD analysis project Ga0066856, IMG submission 65605) | Marine microbial and viral communities from oxygen minimum zone, Eastern Pacific Ocean - ETNP201406SV205 | ecosystem: Environmental > Aquatic > Marine > Oceanic | place: Pacific Ocean: Eastern...
AAAATTCTTCTTCTTCTTCTTCTTCTTCTTCTTCTTCTTCTTCTTCTTCTTCTTCCCGTCCGGAGAGAAAAAACGACATCAAAAAAGCCAACGAACGAGACGACTACCATATATTCGACGATTTGGACGGGGAGAGAAACGACGAACCGTTTTCACCGAAACGAAAAAGCGACGACGAGAATGATGATGAAATTCGCGAGTCGTTGATGGATTTATTCATGTGCATATCTTCTTCCCTTCACACGTGGGGTGATGAACGCGGAGTGCGCGTGCGCTTGCGTTCGACCCCGAATTCTTCGATTATAATTTTTTCGTTTTCGAGTTTAGGAGCGCGCGGCGGTCTCTTCGTCCTCTTCATCGGCATCGTCTCGAATCGTGTCCATCGGCAAGCGGAAACGATTAGCGCTTATGACCAGTGTTGCGGCGCGGCGGAAAGAAGGACCGCCTCGACCGTGAGCACGGAAAGAAGTGCTTGGAGAGAGCGAGGATTCGCGAGAAGAGAGACGGCTTCTGTCTTCGTTGTGTGAGGCGCGACGAGAGGCGATGACGGCTTCCGAGGCGGCTTCGAACGCGTGGGTAATGCCGGAGGAGACTGAGTCGATCGAGCTGCGGTGATGCTTTTTGCCCGGAGACTTTGCGACGGTGCTTCCTATATCACTACTCTCGATGCTTTCTCGAGCGGGTTGGACGTCCGCTAAACCCATCTTTTCTTGCTTGGCGAGCGATTTGGCGGCTAATTGCGCTTTATGCGCTTCCTCAGCAGCTTGCGCCATGGCTTCTTCATCCGTAACACCCGGGAAGAGGGAAATCGGTAAGCACCGCGTGAGCGCGCCGACCGGTAAGATGATGACACCTAAAACGATAGACGCGATCCATTCTTTCGTGTTCAAGTTGACGAAACCGATTGCGGGGCCGACGACGGTCGAGCCGACGACTTCGATGAACAACACCTGAACGCCGACAGTTAAAGCAATGATGGAACAGAACCAACCGGATTTTCGAATGTCTTCGAAAACGTTTAAATTGCCGATTCTTCTCGAGTTGATTTCAGAGAACACTTGCATAAATACAAAGGCGTTAAAGATGAAGCCGTTCAACTCGAGCGTTCGGTGGTGGCAATCTTCGTGGCCGTCGACAATTGGGCAATCCATGTCCATGATGGTAGTTCCCGCGAACATCAGTGTGATGCATACGATGAGTTGGTACGTGCTTATGCCGATGATGTTTCGCCACATCTGTTTGTTCACCAACGGAGCCGTTCGGCCGAACGGTTGACGATCCATTAAGCGAGCTGAAGGAGGTTCTGTCGCCAAAGCTAAAGCGCCCATGGAATCCATGATCATATTCACCCAGAGTAAAGGAACGGCGGCGAGTGGTAACTCTTTGATCCCAGCGCACGCTGCGATAAGATTCAAACTCACCGCGACGACGTTTACGACCAACTGAAACTGTAAAAACTTACGGATGGACTGATAGACATTACGTCCCCACAAAACGGCTTGGGCCATAGACTTGATGTTGTCGTCCATGATGACGATATCGCACGCCTCTTTCGCAATTTCCGTACCGGCTATACCCAAAGCGAAACCGACGTCGGCGTCTTTCAAAGCCGGAGCGTCGTTCGTGCCGTCACCGGTTACCGAGACAACTTCCCCGAGTTCTCTTTGTAAATTACATAATACCAACTTGTCCGTCGGCGAAGAGCGCGCCAAGACGCGTATTTTCATAGCCACTGATTCTTGCTCCGCTCGAGACATTTTTCTGAAGACTGGGCCTTCTAAAATCGTCGCGCCTTTTTCTTCTTTGTCCGGATCGAATATGCCGGCTTCAATGGCAATTGCTCGCGCCGTGACCGCGTTATCGCCGGTGACCATGCGAACAGTCACACCTGCGCCTCGCAACAACTTAATGGCGTCGGCTGTTTCCACTCGAATCGGATCTTTAATACCGACAATGCCGAGAAGCGTCAAGTTTTCCTCCATCGGCTTCTCCGGATCCAACTTGCTTGGGTCGATATTTAAATCAACGTACGCGATAGCTAGCGTTCGTAACCCGCGCTCGGCCATGCGTTGAATGGCATCCCTTGCATTCTTCTCGTCTTGTTTAGAAAACGAATCGACAGACCCATCCGGTTTGGCAATTTTGGAACACAACTCAACCAAAACTTCCGAAGCGCCTTTGACGTGTAACCTGGTTGCCGAAGTCGTACCCGCGATGGCCGTGGACATTCGCTTACGCGCGGACGTGAAATGATACCTTTGTTTCACCGGTTTCGACTCGCGCAATTTATGGTATCGAAACTCGCCATCATTTTTACTTTCGTTGTCACCGAAATCTTCCACCATTTGTAACAACGCGCACTCGGTTTTCGAGCCGATGTGTTCAACAATGCCACTTCCGCCTTCTTTATGCGACAAGTTCGCATCCGAATTTATCGCGCACGATTCGCTGAGGAGTTCCTGGAACGACTTCGAAACCTTAGTCAATTCTTTTTTATCCATACTTTCAAAAAACGTTCTCCCTAACCACGCCTCGGTGACCGTCATTCGATTTTGCGTCAACGTCCCAGTTTTATCAGCGTTCAACTGCGTCGCCGAACCCATAGTTTCACACGCCTCTAATCGTCTCACCAAGTTTTTGTCTTCCATCATCTTCTTCATCGCGAATGCCAATCCAAGAGTAATCGCCAGTGGCAGACCTTCTGGAATAGCCACGACGATAATAGTCACCGAATTGATTAAAAAATCTAAAACTTTCGTACCATCCCATTTGTCTTCTTCCGAGCTTTCCACGATCCACCGTATAAACGACGCTAAAAACGTCAAAATCGCCGCTCCAATCCCAAAATTCCCCACTTTTACGACCAACGCGTCCAATCTTTCTTGCAGCGGCGTCGATTGCGGCTCCACGATCAAGGTTTTCAAAATCGCCCCCCACTGCGAATGTCCTCCGACCGCGACAACGAGGCACCTCCCACTCCCTTCCGATACGCTCGTCCCGGACAACAGAAATGGATCTTTGTCCAAATTTTTCGCGATATCGATCGGTTCTCCAGTCATTGCCGCTTCGTTCGTCTTCAACTTTGACCCTTCCAAGTACAAGCAATCCGCGGGAATTTTATCTCCCGCGGTCAACTCGAGCACGTCGCCGACGAGCACCTCCCCCGCCGGTATCTGTTTGACCTCCCCGTCGACAACTACCTTTACGTTATAATTATCTTTCACCGAATTCAACTGGCGAAACTTCTTTTCTTTCGTGTAATCTATGCCGGATTGTAACAAAACCACCACGATGACGACGAGGACAATCGCGATGCCTTCCAAGTACCCGTATTCCTCTCTGTGTTCTTTCATGCCTGCCCCGATGCCTAACGAGACGACCGCCGCTGCCATCAGTATTCTCACCGTAAAATCTTCCAGAGCGATCCAGCACAGTTCCAAAAACGTCTTCGGCGGTGGGTACTCGAATTCGTTCTTCCCGAACGTCTCCTCTCGCTTCGCTCTTCCTCCTTCGCCGCCATGGTCCATCGACCGTTGCTCCGTCGTCAATCCTTTTTTCCCGTTCGATGCCAACGACTCGGCCATCGCGTGCGGACCTCCTCGTTCCTTCACGAACGAAAAGTCGCGGTCCGTGACGACGCCCTCCAACACAGAGGGCGACAATAATACTCCCGTCGTCGTCGTCGTCGTCACCATCTCTCTCGTCGTCGTCGTCGTCGTCGTTAAACAAGCGGTGGTAAAGGTGGTGGTCTTCTTCTCGCCTCCTCCTTTCGCGTCGTCAACGCTTCTTCTTCCAAAAGTGTTGCCTCCTCTTCCTCTTTTTGAAGACGAAAATGCATAAAAATTCTTCCTTTTTTTTGTCCGTGTCTCTGTTTAGGGTTTTGAAAAAGAAAAAAAAAGAGAAGGGGTTTTGGCCTTTGTGGCACTCGTAGTACTTGGACGCCTCTCATTTTATTATTTGGATTTTTTTACGCACACAACACGAAGGCCTGAGAGAAAGAGGACTTTTAGTAGTGTGCTTCGAGTCTTTTTTGTCTCTTCAAAGCCGCTTTGTATACTAGGACCCAAAGTACCGCCTTCGACGTTCCCAAGACGACGAGACGACTTCTTTCGTTTGGACGAGTCTCTCCACCGAAGGGGAAGACAACAACGCACCAAAGCCCCAAAGCTCTCTCTCTCTCTCTCTCTCTGGTGAGCTCTTTTCTTTTCCCTTTATTATAAGGACGACACAAACACAAAAGTGGTGTTGTATCTCTCTTTTTTTGTGCGCGCGCGTATTTTTTGTCTCGTTTTGTCATCGTTTTTGGTGCGAGGAAAAAGTCGCCTCCAAAAGTCAAAAGAGGCTCTTCGTCGTTTTGTGGGAGGTCTCTTCTTCTTTTGTCATTTGTGTGTGTAAAATAGATGGAGAGAGAGAGAGAGAGGTCGATGCGTGTACACGACAAAATGAATAATATATCGTTTTTCGAACACACCACACTGTAGACGACTTTGTGACACTCTGCCACAACTTTTGATGACGACGATGACGACGACGACGACGACGATGAGAAGAAGAAGAAGACGTTGAGGATGACGACGACGAGAAGAAGTGTCGCGTGCGTCGTCGGTTTGAGAAGGGACCACCAAAACGCGCGCTGTGGGGGCGCGGCGGCGTCGATGCAACGACAAAAGGAAAGACGACGAAAAGGACAAAAAGAAATGAGATCGACGACATCGACATCAAAATCGCCGACGTTCGAGCGCGTGTTTTCCATCGTCAAGAGACCGTTCGCGCGGAACGAACCGACGACGAGGGAAGAGGAAAAGATGTGGAAGAGGAAAGAACGGGAGGTGGTCGATTTTGTGCGCGAATTTCACGAAGAGAAGCCAGACGGGAAGAAAGCGGAGACCATGCTTCGAGCGCATTCGTCGGTTATTGGGTGTACGTTTGGTCGTCGGCGAAACGAAGATACTTTGTTGGCGGTTGGGATTATCTCGACCGATTGCGCGACGGCCGGGGTCATCGAATCTGTCATGGTCGATGAAGCGTCTTGTGGAGGCGATGCTGCATACATAGATAACGTGAAGAGATTTCTGATACAGTCTGCGTGCGAGCGATTATACAACGCGGACAATATCTGCGACCTCGGCGCGAAGGTGAAACGCGAAGACGCGATGACGTTCGAGATGTGTGATTTTGACGACGAGAGGGATGGAGCGAAGTATCAAAGGTTTAATGGAGATTACAAAGAGTTTATGAGCGTGAATAAGGATGGGTTGAGAGAGTTGTTAGATTCTAAATAAGTAAAAGTAGTCAAAATAGTATTTTAGCGTGTTGGTAGGTATTTTATTCATTACTTCGTGATCTCATCTTTCAACGACCCATCGGCGGCCATTTCTAACACGATATCGCAGCCACCCAGTAACTCTTTCTTATAATACAGCTGCGGGAACGTCGGCCAATCGCTATAGACTTTCATCCCTTGTCTAATCTCGTCGTCTTTTAAAATGTCGAACGTATCGTACTCTTCGCCAGTTTCGTTCAACGCGTTGACAACTTTCGAGCTAAACCCGCATTTGGGTTCGTTCGGTGACCCTTTCATGAACAGTAAAATATCTTTCGATTGCGCCAATATCGATTCGATTCTCTTATTAGTCCTTTCCGTTTTAGCTTTCGTCCATTTTTCAATCGCTTGTTCGCACTCCGTTTTCAACGTCCCGTCCGCCGCCATCTCTAAAATAATATCGTTCCCTCCCGCCAATTCACCGTTCAAATATAGCTGCGGATACGTCGGCCAATCGGAAAATACTTTCAAACCTTGTCGAACGTTCTCGTCGGACAAAATATCGAACGTTCCGTACGTTATTCCAGCGTTTGTCAATGCCTCGCTCGATTTTCTCGAGAATCCGCATTGAGGAGACTCGCGATTCCCTTTCATGAATAAAACAACCGGTTGTACCGTCGTTAAATGTATTAATCGTTTCTGTAACTCTTCTTCCGTTTCTTTTCCACCACTATCCGGTTTAACGATCTCCTTCTCTTTATTAGAAGTAGCTTTCATCACCGTCGTTCCCGACGTCGTCTTCGAACCTTCGCTTCCCTTAACAGAAGAAGAGCAATACGTACTCACCGCTTGCGCTAACTGCCCACCGTCCGCGCCTTCGATCGTCTTCACCACTTTCCCCTCTCGAAAGACGAGAAATGTTGGCACTGAAGTCACCTCGTACGTTTCCGCGGAATCTTCCAAAATTTCCGCGTCGCAATACGCGAAAACCGTCCGTTGGTTTTGCGAATCCGATGATGAGAGCGACATTGAAGCGGCGAATTCGCTCGCTAAAGTTTCCATGATGTCGTTCATCGCTTTGCACGGATCGCACCACGACGCGCCAAAATGCACGACCACGTTTGAAGTCGTCGAGATGAGCGACGCGAGGGACGCGTCGTCTGCCACGGTTCGCAAAAGAGAAGAAGACATGCTGCTCAAATTTAGGTGCGTGTGTTTACGCGCGTGCGATTTGGTGTGGAGAAAAAGAGATTTCGTTCCTTCGAAAACGTCCAGGGACGAACGAAGTATTCGAGGAAGCGCGCGAAGAAGATTTGAATGCGACTCCCATCTGTTACCGATGCGCGCTGTTATTACAAAGCTATGCGACGACGATAATACTACTAATAATTATACTAATCATACTCCTTCTATTGCTACTCTTTGATTTTCTTCTTGAAGTGCGTGCCTTTCCCTCGGCCGTCGGGATTCCACGCGCCAGCTTCGCCGCCGTTCCACGTCGGGAATTGTCTTCGATTTCTGTACCAATCTGTCGTAACAATTGTATTGCTATCACCATTTTTTAACCTGTCTGCAAATATGTAAATGTTTTGGAATCCGCCCGTTTCTTGAACCTCTATGCGTTCGAGCTTCTTGGTCACGCCAACTTCTTCCACCGAGCGACACAAAGATTCCGCCCACAAGTTGAACTTTGGCTCTAACGTTTGCCTCGGCGGACCAATCCAAGTGTTTTTCTTCCATTTTCCTTTCGCACACACGTCTCTGGTTTTCACGTAAAACTTTTGACTTCCAAACGGACCAAAATAATCCGTCGGCGGGTCTAGATAATCCCTGTATTGATGCACGATTGCCCAATTTGGAAGACAGCAAGGTTTCAAAATCAGTTTAATCGCGTTGGCGTTGGCGTTAAACATTTCACAGGCTTTAAAACTTAACGTTCCACACAAGTGGATGCCTAAAATAACCACCGGCGATTTTAAGTGTCGCGTTTCTCCAAACACGTGAATTGCCATCGATTGCACGTTGTCGTAGGCTTTCAAATCGACTTTCCGAATCAAAAGCGGTATAGAGTACTTCGGCGTCCAGCTTCCAATTCCCCCTTCTTCGCCGTTATCCTGGTCTTCTATGCCGACGATGTGTGCGTTGGACATGCGATTTTCCTTCGGTTTCGACCCAAACTGCGGCCACTCTTTATCGATTAAATAAATTTTCCTAACCTTGTTTTTGTCCAACATTTCGCTCAAGAACATTCCGAGATATCCGAAACCGCTGCACAAATCAACAATCGTAATACGTTCGCCTTCGTTCGCTGGTTTCTCAAACTCTTCGTCCACAAACTTTATCATCCGTGCGATAACCGGCGCGGATTCGTTAAACTCCTTTGCCACACGATCGCCTTTCACCGTTCGCGTCCACACCGACAAAGGGAATTTTTTTTTCCATTTCTTGACAATCTCGACCGCTTTTTCCACCAAATCCGGGTGCATTTTTCCAACCGGTAACTGTTTCAACTCGAACTCGATGAATTCTGGCGTGTTTTGTTTGTGAGGATTCGTCCAGGTTTTCTTGGTGTTATTGTTTTTCTTGTCATCGTCGTCTCGAACGGAATCGCCAAAGTTTTTGAGTGCGGGGGTGTCATCATCGGTCGTCGGGGAAGGTGTTGAGATTCCCAAAGTTCCGACGGCGTCGTCGAAGCTGTCGTTGCTCGGCAGATTGTCGATGGCATCGACGAAAGACGGCGGCTCTTCCCGGGAAGAGTAGAACATGGAACACTGTCGTCGCCCTTTGGAGGACGACGCGCCCATTTTTGGGTGTCGTCGCGACTTTCTCGCGCGCGTGGTTGAAGCGTTACTTTTAACGAGAGAAAACCTACGAACGAATTTTTTCGTTTTTCCCCAACTAAAAAAAAAGGAGGAAAATCTTTGAATAATGTCCTCCTTTCTTTCGGTGTCCTCGATGACGCGACGCTCAATCCCACGCCTCTCTCTTGAACGCGAACCCGAGCGTCTCGCAATAACTTTTCAACTTTGTCTCGTACCTTTTCAAAACCAAACCTCGTTTTTTACACCTCTCTTTGACCTCGAAAACTTCCTCGAAGAACTTAGGATCCAAACTCGCCAACTCGCGTTTAAGCGCTTTGTTTTCGCGTTCGTATTTTAGAAGCATTTCGGCGACTTCGAGCGTTTCGAGCTGTTGTTGCCTTTCGGCCGCGAGGAAACCTTCTTCTTTAGTTTGCACGGATGATTGGACGGTTTCGAGTTCCTCTTGAACTCGTTTGATTTCCGATTTGCTCGATTCGAGTTCCTTATCGCGGACGGCGAGATGAGAGGAGAGGTCTAGTTTCTCTCTTTGCAAGAGCTCGACCTGCTTTTCGTATTTCTCGATATCGAGTTCTAAACTCTCTACTTTTTCCGCGTTCGATTTCTGTTCTTTATCTACAGCCAGTTGAAGTTTTTTGGCCCGTTCGGTAGCGCGGCCGAGCTCGATTTTCAACGTTTCGTGTTCGTACAAATCAACCGTGCGTTGCAACTGGTCTTGAAGCTTTTCGATCTGAAATTTCAAATCAGTCGTTTCCTTTTGTAACCTCGTGTTCTTTTCCATGGCTTTACTCGCTTTTTGCTTCATTTTTTCCAGCGATTGGGTAGATTCGGAGAGATTCTCTCGACAGTCGTCCCGTTCGCGTTCTAGTTGGCGCACTTTTTGTCGCAAAGAAGATACCGCTTCGCGCATCAACCGTTTATCGCGCTCTTCTTTCTCCTCCGCGTTGCGTCGGATGTGTTCTATCGTCTCTTCTTCAATGCGCTTAGATTTTTCGAGTGAACGTTGCAGCCGTTTCGTTTCGTCTTTCAGTTCATCGCGTTCCTTTACGGTTTTCGAAAGCACTCTTGATTGAGCCTCGCATTTTGCGGAACACGCGTCGTGCTGCGCGCTCTTCACCGACAAGTCTCTTCGCAACTGGTCCATGGCAATTTTGAACTGCGCGCGAGCGTCCCATCTATTTAATGTTTCTTCTCTCGAGAGAGCTATTTCGTTTTCGTTCTGATCATTTTCGTATCCTAGAATGCGTTTCGTTTTCTCCACCGTATGCAGTGGCGGCATTCTGCTTTTACTACCTAATCGATACGCGTTTCCTTTCTTTGCTGGAGAGGATGGTGACGCCGCCGCGTCGAGAGACGTGGTCGAGGACGTTTGCATCAACAATCTTTCGTTCAGCACCATCTGTCGTCTTTCCATCTCTTCGTTTTTCTCTCTTTCCTTCGCCAACATCTTTTGCAATTTTCGAATTTCTCGTCTGCTTTGCTCCAAATTATCCGAAAGCGCATCCGATTGCGTCTCCAACGCCAACGCGCGATCGTTTGCTCGTCGTAACGCCTCCTCCTGTTTTTGTTTCTCGCATAAATCCTCCTCTTGTTTCTTCGCGTTCATAATTGCTCTCTTCTCTTTTCTCGGCGTGCTAAAGAAATGTTCCTCGCACGCGTTGTTCTCGGTATCCTCGTCGTCTTCGTTCGCTGCGAACTGAAACATCTTCGGCGTATCGGGGAGTCGATTTCTCTCCTCGTCCAACATCTCGATCCGCTTCGAGAACTCTATCTCCACCTCTCTCATCTCCTCCGACAAACTCCGAAATTCTTTCCTTTGTTTGTCCAACTTCTCTTTCAATTCTTTGTTCTCTCGCTCTAGCCAGTCTTTTCTGTCGTCGAAAACCCGTTCGTTGCCACTTTCGTCGTCTCGGTCATCGACATCGCAATCACCCTCTCCGGCATAATCACACGCATCATCCCTCGTCGTCGTCGTCGTCGTC
>Ga0066856_10001202_pt1 | contig 10049 bp, 5 predicted proteins | sample ETNtaG_5_FD_65605 | JGI IMG/M metagenome (GOLD analysis project Ga0066856, IMG submission 65605) | Marine microbial and viral communities from oxygen minimum zone, Eastern Pacific Ocean - ETNP201406SV205 | ecosystem: Environmental > Aquatic > Marine > Oceanic | place: Pacific Ocean: Eastern...
CCACCGCCCCGCGCGCGCCCTCCGCGCTCGCGTCCGGAGCGAACGCCGCGCGCGCGGATGCACCCGATCGCGACGCGCGCGCCCCTGCTCGCGCGAGACGCACCGCGCGCGACGACGACGACGACGACGAGGATGGCGACGAGGACGCGGCGGATGGTGACCGCGAGAGACGCGGGACGCGTCTGGGGAGGCGCGCGCGGCGTGCGCGAGCGAGGCGCGCGAGCGAGAGAGGTGATGCGAGGCGCGGCGACGCGCGCGGAAGCGAAGGCGATGGATGGGGGTGAGGATGAGTGGACGTATCTGCAGAGGCTGAAGATTACGAATTTCGCGTTGGTGAGCGAACAGACGGTGGAGTTCGAGCGAGGGCTCAACGTGATCACGGGGAAGTCTGGATCGGGGAAATCCGTGTTGTTGGACGCGATCGCGCAGATTTGTGGGTCGCCGGCGAGGGAAGAGAGCATACGAGCGAACGCGGACGGGGCGAAGCTCGAGGCGTCGTTTCGAGTGGCGACGTCGTCGCTGGGGATGGTGTATGACGCCGTGAACGATCAGATTACGTCAGTAGCGACGAAGGATGGGAAGAGTGTGAAACAGTTCGCGCCGCCGAAGGATGACGCGAACGCGTTGAACATTTCGAGAGAGTTGCAATATGTCAACTCGAACGGCAAGTCGAAGCGCATTCGCAGCGTTTGCCGCATCAACGGTAGAGTCGTCCCTCTCAAAGCTCTGAAAGCGTTGGGCGAGATCCTCATGGATTTCAACGGTCAGGGCGCGGCGTCCACCCTGAGCGATGAGTTCGCGCAGCTCGCACTCTTGGATGAATGGGCCGGAACGAAGGCGTTGAGGCAAAAGTTCGAGCGTCTATCGACAGATTTGGCGACGCAGTTCAACAAAGTTAAGAACGCGGTCGAGCTTCTACCGGGTGAAAGGGAAGAACTCGACGCGTTACTCGAAGAGTATTACGCCGTAGATCCGGAACCATCTGAAGATGTCGCGCTGAAGGCTGAACTTCGACGGTTGGAGTCGAGTCGAGTCGCGGTTGAGATGTGCGGTTCCATCATTTCAACCATCGCCGGTGAGCGAGGTGCCAGAGGATTGTTGCGCGAAGCCGCGCACGAAGTGAAAGGTCTCATCGCTGCCGCGGAGCGTAGAGCAGAAAATGTGAGTTCCACTTCTCGTGGAAACGAGGATGAAGATGAAGCGTCTGAATCAGAGCCGGGATTGGACGAGGCCTCGCTCCAAGGTTTGAATGACGCGCTCGACCTCCTCTACCAAGCTGAACAAGTCGCCGAAAACGCGGAAGAGAATGTCGGTAAATACGCTCAAGCGTTGGCGAGCTCGCCTCATCGTCGCGAAGAAGCACAGGCACGCTTGAGAGAACTCGATAGACTTTTCAAGGCGCTTCGCGTCCGCACAGCCGACGCCGCTATCGAAGCGGCACAGGCTGCACAAGAGAGGCTCGAAGCCGCAGAAATAGGTGAAGAGGAACGAGAAGAAAATATTGCAGAGTTAGAACGCCTTCGAAAGGCTACGGCGGATTGTGCCTTTCAATTGGCGCTCGCCAGAAGAGAAGCCGCCGGCGCTCTTCGAGGCGCCGTCACTTCCGCCTTGACAGATTTGGAGATGGCTGGCAGCCGCTTCGACGTGACTTTATCGTGGAACGCGCGTGAAGGCGCGAACGAAGAGACGAACGGGAACGTTCTTCGCGTTCCCAGAGCGAGCGAAATCGGTGAAGACGATCATCTCGTCTACGCCGTGCGACCCACGGGTTTGGATCGCGCGACGTTTTTACTCGCCGCGGGTCAAAATGAACCCTTAAGGCCGATGGCGTCCATCGCCTCGGGCGGTGAAAAGGCTCGCCTCATGCTCGCTCTGAAGATGGCCCCCGTCATGACCGAAGACTACGCCAACGTGCGCGCCAACAGAGAACTCGCCGTCGGCGGCATCTCGGTCTTCGACGAAGTCGACAGCGGCGTCGGCGGTCGCGTCGGCGCGAGAATAGGCCACGCCCTCCGACGTCTCACCACCACCGGTTCTCAACAAGTCCTCTGCGTCACCCACCTCCCTCAGGTGGCCGCGTGCGGCGACGCGCACCTCATCGTCTCCAAGTCTCCCGACGACGACGCCGACGGCCGCACCACCATCGACGTCTCTCGCGTCGCCTCGCGCGACCACAGAATCGAGGAGATCTCCGCCATGCTCGGCATCGGCGACGTCGAGGGTCGCGAATCCGCCAATCGTCTCGTCGACGAGGCCGAGGCGGCGTTCAGCTAACCTCGCGTCCCCCGTCCCCGCGCCGCGTCGTAGAGTTTTTGTCACACGACACCCACGAATCACGAATCCCCGATGACCCCCTCCACCGATCGACGCGATCCTTCGCAAGGATTCGATGCCTTTCGTGGTCGCCTCGTCATCACGCGCGAATCATTCACTCGTCGTCGTCGTCGTCGTCGTCGTCGTCATCGTTCGGCGCGATCGAGACCGCGCGATGGATCGCGCGGAGAGCCCGCAGCCCACGCGAAGAGGATCCCACGACGGTGGGTCGCCGAAACAGAGCGCACAGACGGAGGCTGGCGGGACGTCGCCTCTGCGCGGGAAACTGGATGGGGAGGCTGGACGCGTGACGCGCGCGTCGTTGAGCTCGTTGAACGCGCTGTCGACCGATGGAACGATGTACGATCTCAGACAGAGGATGGAGACGCTCGGAACGACGGCGGTGGTGCCCACGGGGGCGGGGTCGGCGGCGGGAGAGGTGGAATCCACGCGAGTTGATCGATTGCTGCGAGAGCGCGAACAGATGAGACGGTCTCGATCTCAACAGAATCTGGACGCGAGCGTCGAGGATTCGAAGATGATGGAGGAAGGTAAACCGCGCGTGCAGTCGCTCATCATCGCGGCGAATCGGTTGCCGATCAGCGTGAAGAAGGCGGCGGACGGCTCGTGGGATTTGAGAACTTCGGCGGGCGGACTCGTGAGCGCGCTGTTGGGCGTGCGAAAGACGTACGACATGACCTGGGTTGGATGGCCGGGCGTGTTCGTCGAGGAAGGACCGGAGCGAGACGCGCTCACGGCGACTTTGCAGAAGCAAAACTTTTTGCCGGTGTACTTGACAAAGTCGCAAGTCGAGCTGTACTACAATGGATACTGTAACAACGTTCTCTGGTCACTCTTCCACTACGTGCCGTTGAGCTTCGAGGCCAAGTTGAGTGAAGACACCAATATGCATGCGCAATGGTTGGCGTACAAGGAGTCTAATCGCGCCTTCTGCGACTCCATTCTGAGCGTGTACCGTCCAGGTGACGTCGTCTGGGCGCACGATTACCACCTCATGCTCGTGCCGGAAATGTTGAGAGAAGTCGAAGACTCCATGAAGATTGGCTGGTTCTTACACACTCCTTTTCCGAGTTCTGAAATTTACCGAATGTTACCCATGCGTGAGGAGCTTTTACACGGAGCTCTGGCGGCTGATCTTGTTGGCTTTCACACGTACGATTACGCTCGACACTTTGTATCGGCGACGAGCCGAATTCTCGGTTTAGAAGCCACGCCCGAAGGTGTTGAAAACAACGGGATGTTCACTCGCGTCGCTGCGTTTCCCATCGGCATCGATCCAGGCCGGTTCACCTCAGCTATTCGCACGGATGAAGTTCAAGAGCACATCAGAGAGCTGCGAGAACGTTTCAGAGGCCGCAAAGTGATGCTTGGCGTCGACCGCCTCGACATGATCAAGGGCATTCCACACAAACTGTTGGCGTTTGAAAAGTTTCTTAATGAAAATCCCGAGTGGAAGGACAAGGTGAATCTGATTCAAATCGCTGTCCCGACGCGTAGTGACGTGCCAGAGTACCAACGACTCGCGTCACAAGTGCACGAAATCGTCGGTAGAATCAACGGCCGTTTCGGTTCCATCGGTTCCGTTCCCATCCAGCACTTGGATTGCACGATGCAGTTCCCTGAACTCTGTGCTCTGTATGCCGTTACGGACGTCATGCTGGTAACTTCTCAGCGTGACGGGATGAACCTTGTCTCATACGAGTTTGTCTCTTGCCAGACTGAAGACAACGCGGGCGTGTTGGTGCTGTCCGAATTCGCTGGTGCCGCACAATCCATCGGTGCCGGTGCGCTACTCGTAAATCCCCACAACGTCACTGACGTTGCAAACGCCATCAAGGAAGCGTTAATCATGCCCGAGGCGGAAAAGATTGAGCGATTCCACAGCAGTTTCTCGCACGTTTCCGTGCACACCTCGCAAGCGTGGGCGGATACCTTCATCAGTGAACTCAACGATACGCACGTTGAGGCAGAATTGCGTCAAAAACGCATTCCTCCGCATCTCAAACCGCATGTTATGGTTAAATCGTTTGAGAATGCGCGCAAGCGTCTCATCATTCTCGGTTACAACGCCACGCTTACTGATCCAATGGAGAACAAGACCAAGGTGAGACCGAAGCTCGAGTCGCAAAAGAACCGTCATAAGATCCACCCCATCGCGCAAGAGTGTCTTACGCGCCTTTGTGATGATCCTAATACAACGGTGTGCATCTTCAGCGGATCAGAGCGCAACAAATTGTCACAAATATTCGCCATGCTGCCAAAGGTTTGGATTGCCGCAGAGAATGGTGTCTTCATTCGCCCGCCACTTCAAGGGGAGAATGGTACCGGCACTCCTAAGTGGATGACGATGATTGAGACCACCAACTTGGATTGGCTAGAGAGCGTTGAAGTTGTGTTCGAATACTTCTGCGAACGCACGCCGAGGAGCCACGTTGAAACGCGCGAAACGTCTCTCGTTTGGAGTTACAAGTACGCCGATCCCGATTTTGGTCGTCAACAAGCGCGGGACTTATTGCAGCATCTTTGGACTGGTCCTATTTCTAGCGCTCCTGTTGATGTCATCATGGGTGCCAAGTCTGTTGAGGTACGCCCGGTCGGATTGAGCAAAGGAACCGCCGTTGAGCGAATTGTACAGATGATTGGTGGGGCGCAAAATGATCTCATCGAAGTTGACTTCGTTTCGTGCTGCGGCCACTTCCTCGGGAGAGATGAGGATATTTTCTCGTTCCTTGAAGAAAAGTCCTTGGATCCCGAAGATAGTGGAAACGCCCCGACGTCACCTGGATCTCCGATCAAGATGAGCAGCGCGGTTGGCGTCTCCAGCCCCATCGCGGGTGATCTGGAAGAGGAAGAGGAAAACCGCCACGAGGTCGCCATACGCTTCCATGATGTTTTCACCTGCACCGTCGGCCGCAAGCGATCATCCGCACATTATTATGTGAATGACTCTGATGAAGTCGCGCAATGCCTCGCCGCCCTCACGAACAGTTTGAACGATGGAAAGGGCTACATCGAGCTACTCCAATTTGAAGACACGGTGTCGAGCATGCCGTCCTTGAGTAGTTCACGAAACTTTTCTTCTGGGCGCGTGGGTAGTAGTCCGCACATGACGGATACCGATGTGTATAGAAGTGCGAGTGTGCAAAGCATGTGAGGCACTCACCAAGAAACCGCAGCATTTAGAGAGCAATGCGTTGTAAAAAGTTGAAAATTCTCTACAAACATATTACAGCATGGGAATATACGCGGGTAAATCGTCGCTATCGGATTTATTTCGATTCTTGCCCTGGCTCGAGTAGTCATCATCCGCGGCCGGTAAGCTACGTTTATGATCGCGTAATACTTTAATCATGCGCTCTTTCAGCTCATCTATTCCCCACCCTTCGTCGGCGCTCGTCGCGGCGGCGTTCGGAATTTTCTCCATGGCGCTTCGCGCCCTGGCAATGTCGTCGTCGTTCCAAATCTCTTGCGTATCCGCATCTGTTTCCCCTCCTAGAACCGGAACGAGCGCACTTTTTGAAAACACGTCGATCCACGGTCTACGATCCCCAAACTGCGCGTAAATCTCTTCCCTAAGTTCAAGCTGGTCCTCGATCGACGTTCCTGATAATCCCGACAAATCGGTGACGAAAACTACGCACGTCGGCAAATGCTCCAAGGTTGCGATGGTGAGCATTTCGATCTTATTCCGATCGATCTCAGCACGATTGATCAAGCCCGGAGTGTCCGTCACGACGTGCCTCTCTTCGTCTATGAAAAAGTGTCCCATTTTGATTCCCTTTGTGGTGAACGGGTAGTTGCACACCTCGGGCATGCCGCTCGATAACACGCGAACGAGTGAGCTTTTGCCGACGTTCGGTGCTCCCACGAGCGCCACGGTGGGCGTCTCCAGTTCCGCCACCGGAAGTCTACGAAGCAATTTGGCGATTGATTTTAAATCATCCACGCAACGAGCGTACTTGCGATAATACGCCTCCATCTCTGCGAACCCCTTCTCGCGAAGATTTGTCGCGTCCTTCAGCACCGTCGTCTTCGTCACCTGCGAGGCGTATCCCTTACCTATTCCCAACATCCCCTTTCGCATCAAATCCACCGATTCTAGCGTCGTTCGGTATTTTTTATCGCTCAGCGTCAAAACTAAAAGCGCGCGCTCAAACGGGTGCAACCGCTCGGGCGCGGGAAATCCCTTGACGTATTCCTTCAACGGTTTACACAAGCCGCTCGTCAGCGCGTCGAGCTGCTTCGCGCTCTTATTCCTCTCCCTCGCCGCGTCTTTCAACCCCTTCGACGCCGTCACTCTTCCCGCCCGTTTCACCGCGCTCGTAATCAACTGCTCCGCCGGGCTCACATTCGGCAAGCGACTGAACGCCCCCGGTCGATACGTTCGCGCCGCCGACGTCGACGCCACCGCATCGGACGACGCGTCTTCTCCCTCGCCCTCGTCCTCGTCGCCTCCTCCCGCGCTCGCGCTCACCGCGCGTCCGCGCGTCGTCGACGCCGCGGTCGCCCGACCGGCGGCGCCCGTCCCGCGCCTCGTCGACCGTCTCGTCGACACCGCGCACCGCCGCGCCCGCGCGAACGCGGCGAGCGCGTCACCGACGATCGCGCGCGCCATCCTCCGCGTCCGCGCGTCCGTCCGTCCGCGCGTCCTCGCGCGCGCCTCTCCCGCCGAGACGCGCGGTCGCGGCCGGTCGGCCCGGCGGTCGGTCGGTCGCCGTCCGTGTGTCCGAATTTGATGGGCCGCGATTTTTATCATCCGCGCTCGCGCGAGGGTGCACGGGCTTGATGGGTGTACGAGCGACAGAACGCGGGAATATCTCCCACCCGGCGCGCGCGCGGGGGGGCCACGGAGAATAATCGCACGTCGCTCGAGGGACCCGCGGGCGGGCGGGCGACACACCGAGAGGGGACGCACGGCGCGAGTCGCGCGAGCGGGACGGGTGTCGGAACCCGGACGACGCGACGGGGACGACATCGATCGAATCGTGCATCGATTTGATTTGATTTGATTTGATTCGATTCGATTGCGACCGTGCGTGACGCATCCACGCGAGCGATATGGCGGTGCGAGCGATGGTGACGCGCGGTGCGCGCGCGGGTGGGTGTGTGAGACGAGATAGGAGCGTCTCGCGCGATGCGAAGGTGTGGCGCGCGGGCGCGCGACGCGTCGGAGCGACGCGCCCGGCGCGGGCGACGACGGAGGCGTCGCCGGCGGACGCGGAGACGAGATTGGAGGTGGTGAGCGCGGGTGCGATTCTCGTGCCGCATCCGGACAAGGCGGATAAGGGCGGTGAAGATGCGTGCTTTGTTCTGAAGCGAAAGGGTGCGTTCGGCGTGTTTGACGGCGTCGGAGGGTGGGCGGAGGAGGGAGTCGACCCGGCGGAATATAGCGAGCAGTTTGCGGAGAGATCGGCGCAGAGTGTGCTGAACGGCGAGCGAGATCCCGTCAAGGTGATGAAAGAAGCGCATGAGAAGACCCAGGTGATTGGCTCGTGCACCGCGTGCATCACCGTGCTCAAGGATGGTAACGTATTGGACATCGCGAATCTGGGCGACGCCGGAGTGATGATGGCGCGGAAAGGGAAGACGATTTTCCGCACAGAATCGCAGCAGCACGAGTTCAACCTTCCGTATCAGCTCGGCTGGGTGAAAGTTTATCCGGAAGGCGATAAACCATCGTGCGCAGATCGCACTGAGATAGAGATGAAACCGGGCGACGCTATCGTTCTTGGTTCGGATGGATTGTGGGATAACGTTCCGCACGATGAGGTCGCTGCATTGTGCGCCAAGCACGATGGCGATGCCGAAACCTGCGCGGAGGCGATCGCAACTTTGGCGTTCAGTCACTCTTGTGATCCGTCGTACGATTCCCCGTTTACCCAGGAGGCTCGGAAGGCTGCCGAGGACACACCCGCGTGGGAAGATACTAAAAATCTTGTCGGCGGTAAGATGGACGACATCGCCGTCGTGGTCGCGTATTTCGAGAAGGAACAGGTTTTTTAGATGGTGAAGACATCGTCCACCGCTTATGGTGGTTGACACGAGATTCCTCGAGTAGAACCGATAGCGAGACTTTGCATGCAATAGAGCTATATACAACTGTTTCATTTCATTCACCTCACCTATCAGACTAATCCTCATGCAAACTCGTCATTGAGTCCACGTAACAGTAACATCATCCACAGCGCGGATGAAAAACTCTTCTCTTTGATGGTCATCGCGAGCGCGCCGGCCAGAACGGTTTTGACGAGTTGCGCGTCGAGGCCCTTATACATACCGCGCGCGCCTTCTTCGCGGTGTACTCTCTTGAGAGTGCTCATCAGTGAATGTCTATCCTCTTCCCGTCGACCCGCTTTTTGTAAAACTTTCGCTCGCACGAGAGGATACGTCAAAATCGTGGCCGTCGCCTTCGATACCGCTCCCAGTACAAAGGCGTCAAACGTCGACAATTCTACGACTGGCTTTGAAATCCCTCTTCGCTGCGCGCGAACGTTCATGATCACCATTAACCGTTGTCTGAGCTGTTCAAACACGGTGTATTGAATCGCTGGGTTGATCGTTAACGCCAGAGACGCACCGAGACCGCTGTAAAGTCCCGTCATTTCACTATGTTTTTTGGAGACTTCCGGCGCTCGCAGCGCTCGTAACGTGTCCTTAAACCCCTCGTCTCCATCGCTCTCGCCATCGATTTTCGTCGACGTCCCCACATCTTTGCTTTCCAATTGTTTTCGCGTCGTGTAAGTATCTAAGGGTTCCGTCACCAACACGTTGCAACATCCCGCCGCCGCCGCCGCCGCGAGCGTCGCGCCAACGCCAATCTTAGTCTTCATTCGCTCTTCGTACGTCCTCTTAAACGCGCTGAACGCCAAGAAATAGAGAAAACTCGACGACACGGAGTGCATAGATTTACTAACCGCTCCACCGTACAGCCCACCCGCGCCCTCGTCTCTCAACACGCGCGCCAGACGTCCCAACCAATTCGGAGTCCACCTCTCCCAGTCGGACAAACCGTTAGGTCCGCGTCTCGCGTCGTCGACCGCGACGTCCAGCGAGCTCTCCGCTTGGATTCGCGTCTTGACGGTATCGATCGGGTACAGCGCGAGCGTGCTGAACAGTCCACCGAGCGCGCCTGAGGAGCGAACGCGCGTCGCGCGTCGTCAGTCGTTCGTCATCCATCCTCGGTCGTCTCGATTCGCGCGTCGGCGACTCCACGCGGCGACGGCGTCGCGCGCGCACCCGCCAGGGCCTCGACGAGGATCTTATCGTTCGAGGACAGTTTACTCGACGCCTTGACGGCGATCGCGGACGCGGTCGTCGCCATGACGGGGGCGGCGTGTGTGGCGCCGTCTCCGCGCAATCTTCTGAAGAGGATGGTGCCCGTCATCGTGTCCGTTGTGCGCATCCCCCCTCCTCTCTGCGCGCGCCCCGCCACTCGTCGCCTCTCGGCCTCGAACGAACGAACGAACGAAAGCGATGTTTGAGGAATGAGCGCGATGTTTTACGCGGCGCTGAGGGTGCTGTGCGTCGCCTCGCTCGTCGCTGGGGCGTCTGCGGCCGCATTCGCGGACCGCGCCGCTTTGAAAGATGCAGTGGACAACTGTTTGGAGGCAGAACGCACTGGTGACTGCAATTGTGGCAGTCCCTCGGTGGACTGCGGTGTCGCTGGAGATCGTCCCATGTCGGATTGGGACACGAGCCTCGTGAGCGATATGAAT
>Ga0066856_10001203_pt1 | contig 10049 bp, 6 predicted proteins | sample ETNtaG_5_FD_65605 | JGI IMG/M metagenome (GOLD analysis project Ga0066856, IMG submission 65605) | Marine microbial and viral communities from oxygen minimum zone, Eastern Pacific Ocean - ETNP201406SV205 | ecosystem: Environmental > Aquatic > Marine > Oceanic | place: Pacific Ocean: Eastern...
TCTCGCCTTTCTTGAACAGTCTCTTGTAGCGCCCCCGACGTTTGACGTCGTCGTTTTTATTTTTGTTCTTCTTCCGATCTTCGTCGAAGTACCCGACGGCGATAAACTTATTCTGGATTCGAGGCGGATTCGTTTTGTATTCTTCTAACAGCGCGCGACAGTGGTCTTTGCTCGAGAGTTTCACGATCGCGCTGCCGTAAAAGAAACCAGATTTTGAGTCCATCATCCACTCGATTTCTCCGCGTTTTTTCGCTTCGCGCGCTTGGGAGACGACGACGCCGGCTCGAGAAAACGGTTCGTTCAATTTTAACGCGTCTTTTATTTCAGTCGCGGTGACTGAAAGTGGCAATTTACCGATGAATAATGTTTTCGATTCTTTCCTGCGTCGTTTGTTGCTCGAGTTGATTTTCGCGTTGCTTCCTTCCAAGGTTAATAATCGCTTTTGAGCCGCCGAGTCGACCGGTTCGACCGAGCGTAAATTTTTACCGGCTTTACACAAAGGGCATCGCAGATTTTTCGAGTCGCGTGATGGGTTGTCATTTTTATTCACGTTCCAGTTGCTACTCCCTTTCTTCTTGAAACTGTTCTTTCTGGTATTCGCTTCGATCTTGTTCTTACACCCATCGCAGACTAACACCGGCACCTTACACTTTTGATCGCCGCACACAAACTTCCCCACGTACTTCGACCACGGTCGATCGCACGCGCAACACCTAGACGTTCCCAACTCGCCTCCTTTCTCTGCCATTTGTGCTTCTCTCAAATCGAACAAGTAATTCTTCCCTTTCCAAAACCCGCCGCTCTCGGGAAACGTCTTCAAATACCTATCCACGCCGCCTCTGACCATCGCAATCCCTTTCGTCTCCTTCAAATCCCCGACGCGTTCCATTTGCGAAATCAGCGCCGAAGCGCGCTCGCACCGAATTCCTCCCGTGCAATACATCATCACTCTCTTCCCTTCCAATTGTTTCTTCGTCTCCGGCAAGTTCAGCCATTTTGGAAACTCGTGACTATTCCTCATCTCTGGATTTATGAACGTCGCTCCGCCTTCCGGCGGTTGAATCCTCCCGATATCCACCTCGTAGTGGTTCCTCACGTCAATCACGACGGCGTCTTTATCTTTCAACATCTCGTGATACTCCACCGCGTTCACGTGTTTGCTTTTGTTTTGTTTCAGCGATGGTGCTTTTTCTTTCGCCAGTCCATACGCGACCAGCTCCTCTTTCGGCACGATCGTCAGGCTCTTGAACCTGTGTTCGTGCTCCACGAAATCCGTAATCTTAAAATCCGTCTCCATGAAGATGTCATCGAACCGTCTCAATCGCTCGCAAAACATTCTCGCCGCTTCCGGCGTCGGCGCGGTCAACGTGCAATTCACCCCTTCTTGGCTCAACCGCCCTCTCCCGGTGACGCCTAACTCTTTTCCAATCCGAACGATCCGCGATAAGACCGTTTTCGCGTACGTTTTCGACCACTCCGGTTCCGCGTATTGGTAAAAGAGCATCTCCGATGCTTTGTGGGAACTCTTCGGAGGGATTAAGGGTAAGGGCTGGAAACACACCGGCTGGGATTCGAGCGGGACGATTTTCTCTTTCAAAGTCGTCGTCGTCTTCATGAAACCACCACCACTTTAGCAGAGGTCGCGTCGTGGGCTATATAGCTCGTCGAAGTGGTTCGATGCGTTGGGAGACGATAGATACTATGTGGGGTTTTGGATCCAATATTAATTGTTGTTGTTGTTAACTTTTCTTAACGGTTTTGGATTGGAAAAAGAAGCCTCACACATCATCTTCACTTCATATCATCATCATCATCATCATCGATTCCACGCGAGACGACGCTTCGATGATGCGTGGGGCTCCCGGAAAAGAGAGAGAGAGAGACGCTGCTGTGTTCGACAAAGAATGATGGGGAGGAGGATTCGTCGTCGAAGTCGCAACCAGAGAGGAGGCCAACACCTCTCATCATCATCACGAACGGATTTTGTCCTCCTAATGTGTTCTCTCGGAACGATGATGATGGCGTGGTGGTGTGTCGTGGTCGTCGGCGTCTTTGTCTTGGCCGACGACGATGGGGGGAACCTTCTCGAAGGAAGGGACGTACACGAGAACCCTTTTTTCTTCGGTGGTGGTCTGAGAGACGCGATGATGGATGTCTCGGCGAGGAGGACGAAAGCGGCGACGTTTGCGAACAAGAGCGATTTCGAGCGCAAATGTGCCCCCACAATCACCTCCTCGGAAACGTCTGTTTCGAGCGGCGGCGGGAAAAAGACCACCACGTTTGCAAAGTGCGTGGCGAATAACGCGAAAAAGATCGAGGAGTATCGGATAAACGTGCCTCTGAACGTAGCTTTTATTGGATTCGAAAACGACGGACGGTACGACGTTTCCATCCGACCGGAAGAGATGGCGAGGTGGCTGGACCGTCTGAACGTAAAGTTGAGACACGAATACGTCGGCGAGAGAGACGATGACGGCGGAGATGAAACGGAGGGAAAGAGCAGTAAGATTTCGTACAACGTGCACTCGCGAGTGTTGCAGCTAGGATCGAACGTTTTGAGAGTGTTCGAGGAAGCCATCGAGAAACACTCGCGAGACGTCCATCGATTGCACGGACAGGTGAATCGCATCGACAGTAGAATCGTGGACGCGTACGCGATTGAAAAATTAGTGGATGATTTAGCAGAGTTTTTAGGGTTAGAAGAGGAACATTTTATGATTGTCGTGAACGCGAAAACGGTAGAAGGAGACAGCGGCGATAAAGTCCCTAGGTATGGATTTCGGTACGGGTTAACGGATAAAGAAGTCGTCGCCTTGCGACAGGATTTCGAGGTTTCCAAAAAAGCAGAAGTGCTCACAAAAAATGCCATCGAATGGAGAAGCGAAGAGTTACGAAGCGGCGAGTTGACGCACGAGCACGACGATAGAGTTTACGGAGGGAGCAGTAGCAGATATAGTAAAAAAGCGAAAAAAAAGAAGATGTCAAAGATTACCGAACAGTTGAAAACGCTCCTCTCGAGAGACGGATTTTACGAAGGCGCGCACGACGTCTTGGACGAAATTGAAGACGACGCGGAATTTTTGCGTTTGAACAAAGAGCGTGATTTTAGAAACGGAGATCGAAGCGAACAAAGCGTGAAGAAAATGCTATCAATGCACGACTTGAAGACGTTTGGCGATCTTTGGGCGGCGAGGCAGGATTTCACGGTGAACAATGGAGGAGGTAAGGGGGAGAGTAAACATTCGTCTTCTTCGATAATAAAGGTAGTCGACGATACTTCGTTGAAGCAATTCGCCTTGCAGAAACTCAACGGCGACGATATTATCGCAGCCACGCGGATCGCGAGACAAATCGCGAAAATCGAACAAGGTCACGAAGGGTGTCCCACCGAAGCGATCCTCTCTTCGAGAACAAAAACAGTCTTCTTAGATTTATCCGCCGGTCCATTCACGTGGGGTAGTTTAGAGCACGCGCACACGAAGAAAATAATAGGGCACGGCGCGCACGATTTCCCGAGCACGAACATGCGGTTTGGAAGTGGACGCAAAATGACCAGCCAAGAGTTTGCGGCGAAAAGAAAACGCCTGTCGCAACAACTCGACGAGGCGAGAGGAAGGCGTTTGGAAAAATCACACCTAAACCGAGACGATTCGAAGTCGAAAAACTTAGCCGCGGTAGAGATTGACTTGTTAGAACGTTTTTTCAACGAGCACTGTTTACACGAAGCGAACGAAGGTGCGGCAAAAGCATGCGAGGACGCGATGAAGACGAAAATTGCGTTGGAGCATGGTGGGGATGCCGATTTCGACGTGGCGACGTTTGGAGAATCGGTACGCTTGAGTGGAGATGATTCCGGAGATACCGAGGCGTTCTTCCAAACACCTGGACAGTTTGCCAACGACGCGTTTCTCGCCGAAGCGACGGCTATGATTGGTGCGTATGCTTCTTCTGTCATAGTGCCACCGGCGACGAGAACGTCGTTTTTGAAACGCGCGAAACCTTACAAGACAATTCACGCGTATTTGTATGTCCTCGAACTCGGTGTTGTTAAAGACGAAGAAGACAAGAAGACGAAGAATATCAATGATAAAAAGAACGAATATCAGTACGCGTACCCGGATGCTTTGCGACTGGAAATCTTGGACGCGTTAGATGCGTGTTCGTTGAAATCGACGAAAGTTTCAGCGACGGCGCGAATCGTCACGGCGTCGGAAGAACCAGCCATGGCATCTGCATTCGCGTCAGCTTTAAGAGCTGGTAAAGTTTCCGGGTTTGGCGTAGATGGGAAACGAACCGATCACGCGAGAGCGCGATGGTTGGACATTGACGCGCTCGCGCGACATTTGCTCGTGCATGATGATGAAAAGTACATACACGAAGACGACGATGACGACGATGATGACCACTTGGAAATTCCTATTTTCGTCTTTGACCAACGCTTCGACGGCGAACACAAAGACTCACCGTTACTCTTCACCAATGCAAAACCGGTGGAGATCGTTCGCGACGCTATCTTCGTCACTCGTTCGAACCCGATCAACGAAGAGCTCATCTCGTCGACTTACGGAAGAATGCCTTTTTCGGCGTCGAGATCGTTTTGCGAAATCAAAACGCTCGAGTCAGATTTCGCGGACCCGGCGAGAGAAGTGGCGTCGGCGGTTGCGCAGTTCGTTTCTGGACTCATCGCGCCACACGAAACAGCGTCGTTTATGAGCAGTCAAAACGACAAGGATTCGGAAGAAACTGGATCGAATGTCGTCGAAGGCATAAATGGCTATGCTTGGTCGGTTGGAGATAACCCGTTAAGTTTCACGACTCCCGGGTCTCGATTCGGGTCCATACACCGAGACATTGCGCGCAGAAACATCGTCGTTGCGCAGATCGACCGTGTTTTATCGACGTACAATCGCGCCGTTTCCATGCTCGAACGCATCGACGCGAAATCAGACGGCATCTACGAAGCCGTCAAAAGCGGCGAAGGCAAGCGCTTATCTGTTGAACTTCGAACCTCGAAGAAAGCTGCGTTTCGATATTTGAAAGAAGCGCAGACGTTGTTATCTTCCGTTTCCGCGCGCGCGGACGACGCGTCCGCGAAAGTCTCCAAGGCGAAGAAAGAGGTGGACAAATTTCACACCTATGCCATGGTTCTGAGCGACCACGTGCACGCTCGCGAAAAGAGGAAACAATACTTATTACTGTCTTCTCCTTCGAAGGGAACTGCTCCTTTCTACGCGAGCGGTCGTCTGTTTCGAACGCTTTCGTGGATCGGTTTCGCCGTACTCTTCTTTTATTTGCGGATGAAACACACAACCGACGCGCTGCGCGCGGCCAAAACGAGATGGTCGAAGTCCGCGCTCGATTAATATTATACCAGTGGAGAGAGAGAGAGAGAGAGAGAGAGAGAGAGAAAGAAAGGGACGACGCAGAGTGCAGAGTGTACTGATAGATACGCGGCATCACATTTTGCGCAAAAGTACATAATACAGTGCGATGATGATGATTCTATATTGATGATGATTTAGTTGAGTACTTTCCCTATAGCCTTTGCCCTTGCATACATCTCCCAGTACCCGACGCCGTGTGCGCCGAAGAGCGTTGCCATCGTCACCATGCGTGTCACCATCGTCCCGTTCGCGAACAACGTCCCGATTGCCAGGCTCGTCGTTGCCACCGTCCCGTCGAGGACGACGCACGTGAGCGCGAGTTTCGTCGTCGCCGCAGTCGTCGCCCCGAGGCCTCCTCCTCTTTTGAAGACATCTTTGTTGCTTCCTCCCGATGATGATGATGATGATGGAGACGACGACGACGACGACGGGTGCAAGCTCCACGCCCACGTCGCGCACGCGAGCAATCCGAGGATGCCTATTGGCACGGACAAGAACGCGGTCGCAGGCGCGAGAAACGCGATGGAAGATGCGGAGAGGAACGCGTTGAGGCACACCACCGGTTTCATCGCGGATTTCCACTCCTTGACGGCAGACACGATGATGATGCGCTCGTCTGCATCCATGTCTGCATCGTCGTCTGCATCGTCGTCTGAATCGTCGTCTGAATCGTCTTTTGCCAAAGCTTTGGGAACCCGGGACCTTTCGAAGGCCTTTTTGGGGGCCATGATGAGTCTCGTCTTGCTCGACGACGACGACGACGATGATGATCACGCGTGAAGATATAGAGTAGAGTGTTGATTAGTGATGCACTCATTTTTCCCCTATAGGGAAACACATCATTTCCGTTCGACCAGTTCTTACATTACCTAAATATGAAACCCTCATCAATTTAATGGATCTTTCCTGCATCATTTTGGGCATGCTCTTAATTTCAGGTATATCGAACTTCTTCGACAGGACTAGTAAAACATAGACTTTAGTCAACCATCTGCCGAAGACCTTAAGAATAATAACCGCCTGCATATATTTAGTATTCTTCATTGTATATCTAGATGTGATATTATCAACACATGCTTTATTATCAATGAAATGCAAAATATACTAGTATTTTAGGGGTGTTGTATAGTTTAGGGTATCATATTGAGCGAATGTAAGCACTGGTCTCATAAAAGGGAATCGACACTCTCCTCGAATGACGCGCTTTTGCGGAAAAGACATCCGTCATCACGTGACGACGAACACGACGAAGAATGCCTCGAATACTACTGCTACGACTACCGCGGAAAAGACGACGACGACGACGACGATGGTTTTCGCGTTCGACGGGAAACGCGTCACGCGCGTCGAGAAGACACCCCGAAGAGAGCAGCAGCGCGGTGTTTTTACGGGTAAAAGTGTTTTTTCCCCGGGGAAAAGCTTCTTTGGCGGCTTTGAAGATTGTGATGATGATGATGATGATGATTGCAAGGAGAAGACGACGAGCGGCGCAAAAGCGCTGGGAGAAAGCGGGAGAAATGGGAGGAGGAGGAGGATAAACGTGAAGCGGGAGATGAAACGGTTCATGGCGTCGGAAACGAAACGGATCGTCGGTAATGACGACGACGACGACGACGACGACGACGAGAAAGCGGGGAACACCACGAACGAGAAGAAAAAGAACACTCCTCCTCCTCCTCATACCAACAACAAAAACGCAAAAACCCACGCCGCCGACTCGAAGTTTAGCATGAAACAGATGCGCCGCGAGGTGAGAGATTTCGGGATCAAAGGCTTGAACAAGTGGGATAGAAAAGAGTTAGAGGACGAGAAGTTGAAAGCGTTGGGGATGAAACCGTCGAAAGGCATTCGGATCCCCGCGACCGTAGGCGTCGGTCTGTGGAAGAAGAACGAACAAAGAAAAGAAGAGAAGCGGTTAGACGCGTTTCGACTCGGGCACAAGTTAGAGAAGAAAGAGAAGATGAAGATGACGAACAGCGAAAAGGAACAGAAGAGAGATAAAGATAGCGACAGAGGTCTGGCGTGGGGCAGCTCGTGGTTCAAGAATGGGATTTTGAAGTTGAAGAAAGGGGACGTGAAGAAGAATAAAGTAAACGTGGATACGAAAGTACGATTGAGCGGGAAGAATCGAGATGCGAAAGGTAAAGGCGGGAAAAAGTCCAAGAAGGGCGCGAAAGGGAGTAAGAAAAGAGGTGCGGGGAAGAAATCGAGTCGAAGGTAAAAGCAGTGAATTATTCGATCAAATAGAGTTACTAGTAATAATAATATGAGTTTTACAAATTGGCATTCGCGACGACTTCTCGAGCAATGGCCCACGCTGGTCCGGCGGCTTTTCCGTTGCACCCGGTAACCGCGCATACTTTACCGTCTAAATAGCTTTCAATCTTCATGCTCCCATTGGACGTACACGTTGTCGCGCACGCTTTCGTTTCAAACGACTCGAATTGGACGTCTGGAAAGACGTGGAGTAAAGCAGTTTTGAGTTGCGGTACGATTGCCGGGTCGCCGTCGGAACACATCCACGATTCGATGTCCTCTTTTTGGTCTTCGTACGTGGCTTTTCGATGGTCTTCCCAAACAGAATCTAACTCTTTGCGCATTTCTATCGGTGTCTTTTCTTTTACTACTCGATCGTTCTCGTTGCTATTACTCTTTTTTTCTTCAAAAATGACAGCTTTAGATAGCGTCATAAAATCGTTCGGCCCGCCTCCTATTTTCATGTAGTACCCGGGAGAAGGCACCGGGCCCGGGTACCAAATCGGCGGCAGAATATACACGCTTTTCGCCTCGTTTTTACTCTGATCGGAAGAAGCACCATCGATACTCGTACCGGTAGAGATGTTCTGACTTCGAACATCTTCCGGAAGTTCGTACTTAATCGTCGGCATGCCTCGAAATCGTCCTTTGGCGTCCTCCTCGGAGACTTTGGCCAAAATAATCGTCCTTTTCGAAATCTTCACGTCTTCTAAATTTTCCATATCTATTTTTGATCGGTGTAACAACGGTTGCGTGTAATACCCACACGCGACGATGACTTTCTCATTCGCAACGTATTCGTTCCCATCTGTCGTTTTGACTTTTACTCTACCATCATCTTCCATCGCTAAAATCTCCTCGCCAGTTTGCACGCACACGACCGTCTCATCATTGTTCTCAACCGCCAACCGGTTAAACGCCGCGCGCATTTTGTGCGGACTGACGTATCCACCAACCCTATCGGAAACCGCCACGTACTCCTCCGGTATCGTCTCTCGACTCAAATACTCAAATTTCTCGCACATTTCCTTCTTTCCTCTCAAAACTTCGTGCTCGATCCCTTTCGCTTCCAACAAACTCGCCGGACGAGATACGAACGCCGGCGAACCGATGCTCAAGCTCCCTTTCTTTTCGAAGAATTCTATTTTACTCTTCTTTTGTATTTCATCGAAAGACCGTATCGAATCGATGTTCAATTGCGTCCACTCGTCTCTGCCTTCCGCGTCGAGAGGTCGGACGATCCGGCCGAGATCGTCCGATCCGGAGCTCACGCTCGCCTGCCCGGAGTCTAAAATCAACATCTTTTTCTTCCTCTTCACATTTTTGGATACGTGCAACCCAACTGCCGCACCGATGGGTCCATTTCCAATCACGACGACATCGAACGCCGTTCCAGACGGGGGAGGGTCGGTGAGGCTGTCGTTGACGATCGCGTCGCCACAGGAGATTCTGTTGTTGTTGCTGTTGCTGCTGCTTCCGCGCGCGTCCGTCGCCCCCTCCTTCTGCGGCAATGGCGCTTTGCTCGTCGTCGCCGCGCGATGATGATGATGATGATGATGATTGTTCGACATTCTCGTCGTCGGTCTGTTGGTGTTGCGACGATACCTAGCGCGCAACGTCGTCGTCGTCGTCGCACACGAGAGAGAGGTTTTGGAAGAAGGAACGCGCGCACCACCCGTCGACGACAACGACGACGACGACATCGGCGAGCCGTCCGACTCGAGAGAAAGAGAAGAGAGGAAAGATGCAAAACAACACGAACACGCGCGAAAGTAATGATGGAAACAAACTTCAAATAAAAAAATCTAATGGGAAATACAAAGTGCAACAAAGTCGATGAAGACGAATCTTGTACCACCGAAGTGACTACTCGAAATACAAAAGGTAGAAGAAGAGTCGGCGGTCCATCTGCATTCTACTCTTTCTTCTTGGCTGCTGATTTCGCGGCGATGGCTAACTCGATGCGCCTCGCTGCATCCATTCGAAGAGCTTCGTCCGCGCTCGGTTCGTCCACGACGAACGCTTTCAAGACTTCAGCGACGACCTCGCCTTCGTCCACGTCTTCGCCCATGGGTAACGCGTGGACGATCGCCTTTGCGATTTCCACGCTCTCATTTCGGTTGGCTAACGATTTCGCACACCTTGCCGCGCATCCGGCTAAGTTATCTTTTGTCGCAACGAGTTTTGCCCATCGTCCGACGTGGCCGTTGGAAACCACTTGGGAGAAAGCCTCGCTTTGCGCGCCAAGTACTGCGGCTTCCGCAATGGCTTTGACGCTTTCGTCGTTACAGTAAGGGTTCGCATTAGATTTGTCCTTTTGTCTGGTAGTTTCCGCGAGAAGACCGGCGAGGTAAGCGGCATTCCTCGTCGCTTCCGGCGAATCCATCGATCGTATTTCCTCCAACAATG
>Ga0066856_10001208_pt1 | contig 10039 bp, 10 predicted proteins | sample ETNtaG_5_FD_65605 | JGI IMG/M metagenome (GOLD analysis project Ga0066856, IMG submission 65605) | Marine microbial and viral communities from oxygen minimum zone, Eastern Pacific Ocean - ETNP201406SV205 | ecosystem: Environmental > Aquatic > Marine > Oceanic | place: Pacific Ocean: Eastern...
AAGTACCACTACATGCTTTGGGATACTCAATGGGTGGTCTATATGTTTCCAATATCATAAACAAGTTTCCTGATCTTTTTGAGAAAGTAATTCTGTTAAACCCAGTGGTAGATTCTATGGTATTGTTCTCTGATATGCTCTTAATGGATGAATTATGGATACATGCAAAAAAAATTTTATCACTAAAAACACATAAAGCTTACAAAGAGGAGATAAGTAGGATAATTAGTGATTTTAATCCCATGGGTTTTGTAGAGAAACTTAAAAATAATATTATTATCGTCCAATCTACTAATGATGAAATATTAGACCCGAAACTTGCAAAAAAGTTTTACTTTTTAATAAAGGGTGAAAAAAGATATATTGAAATACTAAATAAAACGCATGATTTAATGGGGGATGAAAAAGAGTTAATTGCGGTGTTGTTAGATAGCTAAATCATTTATTTATTTTCTTACGCAACGGTAAGCAAAGTATATTTTTGTTTTATATTTGATTATGTCTTCAACCAATATACTTCTGATATTATTATTTATATGGGGTATACCTAGTACATACTTTAGAAATAAATTTAGAAAAATAGTATACCAGACGGATGATTGGAAAATTAATATAAAACCTTTGTTTATTAAAGAGCTGAAGGGGCTTTGTTTTAATATGTATCCAGAAAATAAAGTTTATATTAAAATAAGAAATCAGTACAGAATTTATCTTTCGGTATATTTATTGTTATTTGTAATCTATATAATCTATAAATGAAAAATCATCTTTTTAATCTTATATCATCTGTAATCGCTTTTTATATTCCATTACAAATTGCTTTATTTACAGATTTAATCTTAGTAAGAAACCTTGTAATTTTAATATTTTGTATTCAATGGATTAGCTTTATCCCTGCATATATTTTCCAAACTGAAAAGTTTTACGATCTTACAGGAAGTATTACATATTTATCAATAATATTATCCACTATATATATTACAGGTTCAGAAAGTATAGCAGATTATATTATTGTTTCATGTGTTGCTGTTTGGGCTATCAGATTAGGTTCGTTTTTATTTATGAGAATTCATAAAGCTGGTGAGGACAGAAGGTTTAGATCAATAAAGCCAAATTTTACAAGATTTTTGATGACATGGACTCTACAAGGTATGTGGGTTTCTATGTGTTTATTATGTGTTTTAACAGCTTTATCTTCATATGACGGCATAATTTTAAATTCTATATTCTTTATTGGCTTATTTATATTTGTCTTTGGTTTTGTTGTTGAGGTAATTGCTGATCATCAAAAAACAGTTTTTAGAAAGGATGTAGCAAATAAGGATAAATTTATATCAACTGGTTTATGGTCCTTATCTAGACATCCAAACTATTTTGGAGAAATCCTATTATGGTCAGGAATTGCTGTAATGTCATTATCATCACTAGAAGGATTACAATACATTACATTAATATCTCCTTTATTTGTATACCTGCTATTAGTATATGTTTCAGGTGTTAGAATTCTGGAGAATCAAGGTTTAAAAAAGTGGGGGCATCTTGAATCTTACAAGAAATATTTAAATACCACTCCAAGATTATTTTTTAAACTTTTTAATTAATTTTATCTACTCAAAATAAACTAAATATGAAAAAAATAATTTTGCTTCTAATGGTATTACCAATGTTTGCATTTTCTCAAAAACCAATGATGAAGAAGAAAATGGAAATTAATCCAGAAATGAAGAAAAAGAAAATGGAGATTGAAAAAAAGAAAAAACTTTATCAAAATCCATTTGATATGAAAAAGAAAGTTGAAAACAGTATTATAAATAAATGGGAAGAGTATAGTAGGGCATTTGAATATTCTGATTTTGAAAAAATCAAAACTTATTTTACTTATCCTGTTACTTTATCTCTTTTTGGTAATCCTGTAATAGTTGATAATGAAAAAGATTTAATCAATTGGTACAAAAAAATTAGATCTGAGACTCAAGATGGTTATAAATATAGTATGTTAGAAAAATCAAAAGTGATATGGATTTCTAAGGATATATGCATGGTTGATGCTACCTACTCAAGATTTAACGATAGATATGAAAGAATTTTTACAGGAAGAGGCATTTATATGTACAAAAAAGTAGGAAAAGCTTGGAAGATGTTTTCAATGTCAGGAGTTGATTTAAATAAAAACAAAAAATAATATGAAAAAATTCTTTTCTTTTTCAGGAACAATTAGCGGTAAAATATTCTTTTTAAGAACATTATTTACAATTGTATTAACTATTCCTTTGATAATTGCTGCAATATCTAAATGGACTGCTTATTTCATGTCTTTAGGAGAATTTGATATATCTGATCCTTCTGTTGAAAATCAAATGGAAATTCAAAGGTTTGGTGATGAATTAGCTATGAAAATAGTTGAAAATCCAGAATTTTATTTAAATGATTTTTTAAGTTCCTTTTCATTTATTTGGATTTTACTATTTATAGTTTGTGTTTTACTGCCAATTTGGTTCGGATTAGCAACTTACTATAAAAGGATTTCTGCACTTTTTTACGAGCAAAGAAATGGTGTCTTCTTAGCACTTGTTTTATTTGAAGTTGTTTCCGATTATATAGTTTTTAATAGCTCAGGTATTGTTAATACACTGGTCACATTTTTAGGGCTTTTAATTTTTGTATTCTTAGTATTTTATTCATCTAAATTTGAAACTCATGAAGGTTAAACTTATCCTTTCAATTATAGTCATATCATTAATCTTTTATTCCTGTGTTAAGGTTAAGGATACTCATTCTGAGGTTGATAATAATATAGTTTTTATTAATTCCCAGTCAAATATTGATAGTGGCTATCCTTTTTCGGAAGCAACTATTGTAAATGGAATCATTTATCTTTCAGGTGAGATTGGCACTTTACCAGATGGAAATCTGATTTCTGGTGGGATCATTCAAGAAACTAGGCAAACACTGACTAATATTAAAAACAAATTGGAAAAAATTGGTGGATCTATGGATGATATATTTAAATGTACTTGTATGTTATCAGACATAAAAGATTGGCCATTAATGAGTCAAGAATATAAAAAATTCTTTAACCCCGACAAATTGCCTGCTAGAAGTGCTTTTGCTGGAAGTGGTTTAGCATTAGGAGCAAAGCTTGAAATAGAGTGTATGGCTATCAAAAGAGATTAATAAAAGTGTCAACCTAAATATTAGATGTTAAAGAATAAAAATCTTTTAATTTTTCTTATGATAATTATTCCTTTAATAGGGTTTTTATTTAAAATCTATGCTTTGTTTTTAGTCTTTCCTTTAGGGATATTTTCTTTAAAAAAATCTAAATAAATTCAATAAAAAGTATACTAAAGGCAATTCCTATTACAAATAATCCGAATACCATTTTAAGTTTATTGTCTGGAACTTTTTGAGAAAATTGTTGTCCAATAAAAATACCAGCAACAGAAATAGAAGTAAATATTAGTAAAAACATCCAGTCTATCTCTAAATTTTGAATATCTCCGACAAATCCTATCAACGATTTCAATGAAATAATTGCTAATGAAGTGGCAATTGCAGCTTTCATTCTTAAGTCAGATAGTATAACAAGGATAGGGATGATAATAAAACCTCCACCAGCACCAACCAATCCAGTTAAAAAACCAATTAGTGAACCCTCAGCAAATATTAAAAATTTATTAGGAGCTATTGTTTTAGTTTGTTTTAAGCCTACGATAGTTTTTGGAGTTCTCTTAATCATCAAAAATCCTGCTACTAACATTAGTAGTGCAAAAAGTAACATAATCAGTTGATTTTTTGTCAGATATATTGATTCTGAACTTATTATTGTCTCAGGAATTAAATGGATAAGATATCTTCTTGTAATATATACTGTAATTACTGCAGATAATGAAAATAATAATGTAGTGCTGTAATTAATTAATTTATTTCTTAAATTTTTAATTGATCCTATTAATGAGGTTGTCCCTACAATAAATAATGAATAAGCAGTTGCAGTTACAGGGTTAATCCCAAATAAATAAACTAATATAGGTACAGAAAGTATTGAGCCACCGCTTCCAATTAGCCCTAAGATTAGACCAACTATAAAAGCTCCAATATATCCTAAAAGTTCAAATGTTTCCAAGGAAATGTTTTAGCCGTTAGTTTTGTGTTAAGATAAGTTTAATATTTTAAAATCTGACAATCATTTTAGATATCTTTGCTTGTAATTTTGATTGAAGATGAAATCCTATACGCTATTATTTTTATTTCTTTTTTTATCTGTTAATTTATTTTCGCAGGAGACCTCTATTAAGTCATTGAAAATAAAATCTTTAGACACTAATAACGTTGTCAAAGAAAGCTTTAACCTTAATAGAATAACTCCAAAGGGACTGACTAATAAGCCTTCTAAAAATTTTTTTAATTACAATCTTGATTTTGACATAAAGTCAAAAAATAATGAAATTGATATTACATATAAGACAGATTTAGTTAGCCCAACTTGGAAAATTCGTCAAACATTCAATGAGGGAAGCGGTAACAAATCAAAATTCAGTAAAGACTTTTATTTAGGCGACCTAGAAACAAAGTCAAAATATATAGTTATAAAATGTAGAGACCATGAATATGTTGACGGAGATAGAATTAGATTATTATTAAACGGAGCTGTCATTCATCCAAATATTTCTCTAACTTCAGTTTATTACATTGTAGATGTAGATTTAGATGAAGGATATAACAATATTGATTTTATAGCATTAAACGAAGGTGAGTCTAGTCCTAATACTGCACAATTAATTGTATTAGATGAATTTGGAAATCAGTTATCAAACAAGAAATGGTTGATTTCTACAGGGTACAAAGCTAAATTAGTTGTATTTAAGAAATAGAGGATACTAGTTATTAAGCATTACCGGCATTACAAGCATAATTAACTCTTCATCGTCAGTATATCCATCTAAAGGTTTTAGAATACCAGCACGGTTTGGTAGACTCATTTCTAACTTAACATCTTTGCATTCTAAATTATTGGTCATTTCAATAAGAAACCTTGAATTAAAACCTATCTCAATATCTTCTCCATTATATTCACATGTTAATCTTTCTTCAGCTTTATTGCTGAAATCTACATCTTCTGCAGAAATATTCAATTCGGCTCCAGCAATTTTTAATCTAACCTGATGTGTTGTTTTATTTGAAAAAATAGATACTCTTTTAAGCGAACTCAATAGAAGTGAACGGTCAATAGTTAATACATTAGGGTTTTCATTTGGGATTACAGCTTCATAATTCGGGTATTGCCCCTCAATTAATCTACAAATAACGGTTAACCCTTCCATATCAAACTTTGCATTAGAATTATTATATTCTATTGTTATTTCTTGTTCATTATCAATGATGTTTTTTAATAGATTTAATGGCTTTTTAGGCATTATAAATTCCGCAAGATTTGAAGCTTTAATATCATTTCTCTTGTATTTTACTAGTTTATGAGCATCAGTTGCCACAAATGTTATATTATCTGATGATAATTGAAAAAACACCCCATTCATATTACGCCTTAACTCATCATTTCCTGAGGCAAATATTGTTGAATTAATTGCTTTTGCTAACACCATGCTTGAAATCTTTGTACTTGATGGGTTGTCCAAAGATATTGTTTTGGGAAATTGATCACCTTCTGTATATGCAAGGGCATATTTTCCATGATTTGAACTAATTTCGACTGTATTATTATCTTCAATAGAAAATGTAAGTGGTTGTTCTGGAAATGTTTTTAAGGTGTCAATAAGAAGTTTTGAAGGAATTGCAACAGAACCTTTACTTGAACTATCTACCTCAATTGATGAAATCATTGTTGTTTCTAAATCACTAGAAGTAATTTTAAGATTAGAATTATCTAATTCAAATAAAAAATGATCTAAAACTGGGATTGTATTGGATGTATTTATTACTCCGCCTAGAATCTGAAGTTTTTTTAAAAGTGTACTGCTTGATACAATAAATTTCATGAGGTGATGATTAGTATAATAATTAACAAATATATCATATTGATAAAATATTCTTAAATAAACTTATTAACATAAACAGGTTATTTAAAAGAAATAGTGACGGAATCGTATATTTTTAATCCCATTAGTGATGATGCTGTTCCTACATTTTGAGGGTTACTTCTATATATTGAAATTTGTAGAAGATTATTTGAGTTAAAAACAACCAAGCCTTTACCTTCATCATTTCTCTCGTTAATAGGCACGTTGTAGTTTACTATATCACTATACTTGTTGAATATTTTTTCGAATTTGTAGTTTCTAACAGAGATTACAAATGATCTTCCTTTTCTTATTTCTTCAAATATATTTTTCTTAAGATTTGTAATTACATTTCCAAAATTATCAATATAAATAACACTCGAAACAATTTGGTTTGAGTCTTCATTAATAAAAGGTTTTAGATTTTTCACAGATTTTATATCACTAATTTCTTTACCAATTAGTTCAGGTTTTCCACCCTTTGCTAAATGACAAGCAACTTGAGAAAATATATTTGTACTAGAATCTATTGTATTTAGGTCTTCCTGAATTATAATTTCATATATCTTTTCAGGGTTAATATTCTGAGCTAAAATGCTTAAAATTCCATTATCTGAACAGACAAAATAATGATTATCTAAATAGACAACAATGTGTTTTTTTTCAATTGTTTTTTCAGAGTCAACATCAATTATGTGAACAGATTTTTCAGGAAAACTCTTGTATGAGTTTTCAAGTATATATGCAGCTTCCATTATATTAAATGGGGAGACATGATTAGAGATATCAATAATTTTAGCGTCAGGATATTTAGTGTAAATATTACCTTTCATTTTTGCTACAAAATGATCTTTGTTTCCAAAATCTGTAATAAGTGTAATTATAGACATTAAATTGTTAATATTTAATAACAAAAGTGGTTATGAAATTACGTATTTTAGATTTAGTATTCTAGTAAAATATATTCTGATTAATAACATTGTAAAATTTGGAAGAAAAAGTAATTAAAATTGACAGCATAGATCCTAAAGATTTTTTTGGGCCACAAAATAAAAATATTAAAGTTCTTAAAAATAATTTTCCTAATATCAAGATTGTTGCAAGAGGAAGCCAAATTAAAGCATATGGTAAAATTGAAGATCTTTCAGAATTAGAAACCAGAGTAAATAAAATAATCAATTATTTTCTCAAATATAATATCCTCTCTGACAACGAGATTGAAACTTTGTTAACCAAATCAGATTTAGAGCTAGAAACATCATCAGAAAGCCATAAGCCTATTTTGCATGGTGTCAGTGGTAGAGTAATTAAAGCAAGAACTCTTAATCAAAGAAAGATTATCGATAGTGTCAACAATAACAACATGGTTTTTGCGATTGGACCAGCTGGAACTGGTAAGACATATACAGGAATTGCATTAGCTGTAAAAGCTTTAAAGAATAAAACTGTAAAAAAAATCATATTAACAAGACCTGCAATTGAAGCTGGTGAAAATTTAGGTTTTTTACCTGGTGACTTAAAAGAAAAACTTGATCCATATATGCAGCCTCTATATGATGCACTAAAGGACATGATTCCGTCAGAAAAATTAAAAAAATACTTAGAAGATGAGGTGATTCAAATTGCACCACTAGCTTTCATGAGAGGGAGGACACTAGATAATGCTTTTGTAATTTTAGATGAAGGACAAAATACTACTCACTCACAAATGAAGATGTTCTTAACTAGAATGGGAAAAAATGCAAAATTTATTATAACTGGTGATCCTGGTCAGGTTGATTTACCGAGAAATGCTATTTCTGGTATCAAAGAGGCTATTCTTATTCTAAAGAATACAAATGGGGTCGGTATTGTACATTTAGATGAATCGGATGTAATTAGGAATAAACTTGTAAAAAAAATTGTTGATGCTTATAGAAACATCGAAAACAATAATTAGAAATGCTGGAAACAATTACTAAATCTGATTTTAAATTTTCAAAATTGATTAATGTCTACAAAGGAAAAGTTAGAGATGTCTATTATCTTCAGAATGATATTGTTGTAATGGTAGCATCTGATAGAATATCTGCTTTCGACGTGGTAATGCCTAAAGGAATTCCTTTTAAGGGTCAAATTTTAAATCAGATTGCTGTTAAAATGATGAATGAAACATCTGAATTAGTTCCAAATTGGTTAATTAACAGTCCTGATCCAAACGTATCAGTAGGTCATTTATGTGTGCCATTTAAAGTTGAAATGGTTATTAGAGGCTATTTGTCTGGTCATGCTAACAGAGAATATAAAAAAGGAAAAAGAATTTTATGTGGTGTTGAAATGCCAGATGGAATGAGGGAGAATGACAAATTCCCCGACCCTATAATAACACCAGCTACTAAAGCAGATTTTGGTAATCACGATGAAGATATAAGTAAAGAAGAAATTATTTCCAAAGGTATTGTATCAGCTGAAGATTATGAGATTCTTGAAAATTATACAAAGTTACTTTTTAAAAGAGGATCTAAATTAGCCGATAGTAGAGGTTTGATTCTTGTTGATACAAAATACGAGTTTGGTAAGACAAAAAATGGTGAAATAGTTCTTATTGATGAAATTCATACTCCAGATTCATCAAGATATTTTTACAAGGAAGGATATATGCAAAGACAAAATAATAATCTACCTCAAAAACAATTATCAAAGGAATTTGTTAGGCAATGGCTAATACAAAATAATTTCCAAGGTCTTAAAGGCCAATCAGTGCCTAATATGTCAGATGATTATATCAAATCTGTTTCAGAAAGGTATATCGAGTTATATGAGAATATTACTTCCGATGAATTTGTTAAATCTAATCCTCAAAATATCCACCAAAGAATATATACAAATACAGAAAACTTTTTAAAGCAATATTTTGAACATTGAAAAATTAATTTCTGAAATTTCATCATTTGTATGGGGATACCCTTTACTTATAATTTTAATTGGAGGAGGTTTTTATCTTTTAGTTATCTCAAAATTTAAGCCTTTCAGATATTTTTTTCATGCTATTGATATAATAAGAGGAAAATTTAATGATAAGCATTCTGATGGAGAAATAAGTCATTTCCAAGCTTTAACAACTGCCCTTTCAGCAACAGTAGGTATGGGTAATATTGCTGGAGTAGCAGTAGCAATTTCAATTGGGGGTCCTGGTGCAATCTTTTGGATGTGGATTAGTGGCATAATTGGAATGTCAACAAAGTTCTTTACGGCATCTTTAGCTGTAATGTACAGAGGTGTTGATTCTCAGGGAAATAAACAAGGTGGCCCAATGTATTTTATTGTTAACGGATTAGGGGATAAATGGTTTCCTTTAGCTATTTTCTTTAGTTTTTGTGGTATGGTTGGAGCTTTGCCTGTATTCAATGTAAATCAGTTAACACAAGCCGTTAATGATATAATTTTAGTTCCAAATGGAGTCCAAATAAGTCTTTTTTCAAACTTTATAATTGGGATGATATTAATAATTATAACTTCAATTGTTATTCTTGGTGGTTTAAAAAGAATAAGTAGGGTTTCTGCTAAATTAGTTCCTTTTATGGTTGGAGTTTATATGATTATGGTACTAGTAATTTTAGTAATACATTATGATAAAATTCCAAACTACATTTATTTAATATTTTACGATGCATTTCATGCAGATTATTACGATGGTAATTCAGCTTTAGGTGGTGTTTTAGGTGCTTTGATAATATTAGGTATTAGACGAGGAGCTTTTTCAAACGAAGCAGGAATAGGAATGGCTCCAATGGCACATGGCGCAGCTAAAACTAACAATCCAATAAAAGAAGGATTGGTAGCCATGCTGGGACCTGCCATAGACACATTATTGGTTTGTACTCTAACAGCTTTAGCAATTTTAGTTACAGATGCATGGAAATTAGATGTTGATGGTGTTTCTTTAACCGCAGCTGCCTTTGAGTCTTCATTCTCTTTTTACGGAAATTATATTTTGTTAATTTGTGTTTTTGTTTTTAGTATTTCCTCTTTGTTTTCTTATT
>Ga0066856_10001209_pt1 | contig 10031 bp, 9 predicted proteins | sample ETNtaG_5_FD_65605 | JGI IMG/M metagenome (GOLD analysis project Ga0066856, IMG submission 65605) | Marine microbial and viral communities from oxygen minimum zone, Eastern Pacific Ocean - ETNP201406SV205 | ecosystem: Environmental > Aquatic > Marine > Oceanic | place: Pacific Ocean: Eastern...
TGGTGGGCTGCTATTGGCAATAAAGAACAATTGCATGACCTTAGCGATGAAGTCATCCATGACATGGGTGATGTCACGCACATGCTACCTGGCGTAACCGGTGCCGACTTGATCACCTCAATAAAAGAAGTAAAACCATTTGTTGAGCAACGCATAGAAGCAAGCCTTCGAGCATCAAGACATCCACGACTGGCTGATGCAATGATGCATCTTATTGAAGGAGGTGGAAAGCGAATGCGTGCAACATTGCCCTGGCTTGTCGCCAAGGCTGTTGGAGACACCCATTCCGGACTTTTGGACATAGGAGCCGCCATCGAAACCGTGCACAATTTTACATTGGTTCATGATGACATCATGGATGACGATGAGATTCGCCGTGGAAGGAATGCCGTCCACATCGAATATGATATGCCAACGGCAATTAACGCTGGTGATGCCATGTTGGCCATTGCATTTGAGCGTCTTGTCCAAGCTGAAAATCTTGACCCACACGATGTCGCACCTCTTGTTAACCGAATCGCATGGATGGTTCGTAGAGTCAGCGAGGGGCAGCAACTTGACATTGAATTTGAAGAACGGCTCAATGTATCTGAAAAGGATTACTTGGAAATGATAGAAGGAAAAACTGCCGTTATGTTCCTCACATGTGCTGAAATTGGAGCAAGAGTATCTGGTGCTGATTCCGAGGTGATTGAACTCATGGCACAGTGGGGTCTAGCGCTTGGTCTTTGTTTCCAATTGATGGACGACTTGATCGATGTTCTCTCCGATTCGGAAACACTCGGTAAGCCTGCAGGTTCTGATATCGCTCAAGGCAAAAGGACCTTGATGGTAATACATGCACTCCAGCAACCAGACAGTGAAGCCAAAACCACTCTATTGAATGTGCTCGGCAAAGGTGAAGATGTCCATCCAGATGATTTGAAAGCCGGCCTTGAAGCATTGGATGATTTAGGTTCAATCGCCTATGCTAGAGCAAAGGCAGAGGCTTACCACGCTGAAGCACACGAGTGTCTGGACCGTCTTGAAGATGGTCCAGCCATGGTTGCACTTCGGGAACTTACCGACTTCCAACTCGCTAGGATTCATTGACCACATGAACATCCTCACCCATCGCTAATGTTCCTTCATCAATGACCAAGGCATACCACCTTGTTTGGTGTGAATCCAACTTATGGCTTAGAGCAGTGAATTGTCCATCTAAAAACGAAGCTTGTATCGTTTTGCATGGAGGAGCGGGGCCAGTAATTTGTAATTTGACCCCACCGGAAAAAATCAACGACGAACCGGTCTCAATATCGTCGGGCTGGAGGCCACCAATCAATACATTCTCACCGGTTGTACCAGGGCCGATAGGGTGACCTGATTGTTGAAGCATTTCCATGACAGATTCCAACATCAAACAAACTGCTTTTTGGGGGCCACCATGATGCTTGAGGTCATTTTGTTTGTCACCCAAACAACCAACTTTTGTGACACCTAGAGTTGATACTGGATGCTTAGGGACTCCTCCATCCGGATTGACATGCAACCCAAGGACATGGGCGGACATCGCTCAAACCTCAATCAGAGTAGTAGGATTCTGGATTAGGTTCGGGCTTGAGACCCTTTCTTTGACGGATCTCGCCAACAACCTTGTCAAACAATTGAGGAGGTAGGATTTCAAATCCAAGGTTCTCAGTGTTCCAAACAGCCCTTCCTTGAGATGCTGCACGAATATCGTTGGAGAAACCAAAGGTTTCTGCGATAGGAATAACACCTACAACTGTGGTAACATTGCCTTCTGAGGGCATGTCTTCGATAATTCCACGGCGTGTGGTAACTTCACGAGTAACTTGACCCAACCAATCGTTTGGAACAGAGATGAATGCTTTTTGCATTGGTTCGAGAATAACTGTTCTGGCACGCATCATAGCACCCTTGATTCCATTTCGGACAGCAGGGATGGTTTGGGCAGGTCCACGGTGGATTGCATCCTCGTGGAGTTTTGCATCAACCAGACGAACGTACATTCCTTGGACAGGTTCATCTGCAATAGGTCCCTTAACACAAACCTCGTTAAACGCTTCAATAATGAGCTCACGAGTTTCGTGGAGGTTTTGAATACCTTTTGTATCATTGACCAGGACATTGGTTCCCTTGATGGCGTAGATTTTACGCATGGTGTCTCGGTCCATCCCAAGTTCTCCGAATTTGTTTCCGGTTTCCTTTGCATCACTCGAACGAACTGGTCCGTCGCCGAGTTCACCTGAGCGAAGAGCAGCAACTACTTCCTCAGGAAGAGCTTCAATTTCAAAGAAAAATCGGTTGTGTCGGTTTGGTGATTTTCCTTCAAAGGAATTTCCACGGTTGCTTCCTTGAATACCTTCTCGGTATACCACAATAGGAGGGCTAACCTTTACCTTGATGTTTTGTTCTTCTTCGATACGGTAAACAGTGATTTCCAAATGCAACTCACCCATACCTGCGAGGAGAGCCTCTCCGGTTTCTTGATTCGTAGTAACCTGCAATGATGCATCTGCCTTGGCGAGAGAACGAAGTGCATCAATAAACTTGGGCAAATCTTTCATGCTCTTGGGCTCAACAGCAACGGTAACAACAGGGTCTGAGTAGTGACGGATCGCTTCAAAAGGAACGAAATCCTTGTCACGAGAAAGTGTTACACCAGCGGCTGCGGAACGGATACCTGTAACTGCTGCAATGTTTCCTGCAACAACCTTAGGCACAGTAATTCGGTCTCCACCGACCATCATTGAAACTTGTTGAACACGTTCTGCCTTAGCAGCACCAATTGCAAAGACGGATTCACCTTGATTGATAGCACCGGAGTAAACACGTCCAACGGCGACTTCACCTGCGTGAGGGTCCATCCAAATCTTTGTGATCATCATGGCAAGCTCAGCGTCTGGGTCGCATCCGACCATGGCTTGTCCCATTTCCGATTCAATATCGCCTTGCCAAATGTTAGGGATACGGTAGGGTTGAGCTTCTACGGGACCAGGCAATTTGGTAACCGCCATGTCGAGAAGAACTTCATGAACTGGAGCCTTTTGAGCGAGTTCTTTTTGGTTCTCGTCGTTGCAGTATGCGAAAATTTCCTTAAACGAAATCTTGGACTTCGCCATATAAGGAACGGTGATTCCCCAGTTGTGGTAAGCGGAACCGAATGCAACTGTACCATCTGCAACAGATACTTGCCAAGATTTCTTGAATTCTTCAGGGGCAAACTGCTTAATGAGTTTGTTGACCTTGAGGATTGTTGCTTGGAATCGCTCCATCATGTCTTCAGGAGTTACTTGCAATTCGTTGATGAGGCGGTCAACCTTGTTGATAAACAAAACAGGCTTCACCTTTTCTTTGAGTGCTTGACGAACCACAGTTTCTGTCTGTGGCATTGGACCTTCTACAGCACAAGCAAGGATGAAACATCCGTCAACTGCACGCATAGCACGGGTAACGTCGCCACCGAAGTCAACGTGACCGGGTGTATCGATGAGGTTGATGAGAAAATCTGTTCCTTCAACGTTGTGAACCATTGAAGCAGAGGCTGCGTTGATGGTAATTCCACGTGCCGACTCTTGTTCATCAAAATCCAAAACACGGGCTGCACCAGCCAGTTCGTTGGACATCATACCTGCACCTGCGATGAGGTTGTCAGAAAGCGTTGTCTTTCCGTGGTCAATGTGTGCAGCAATGCACAGATTTCGAATTTGAGGAAGTATGTACATGACCTCTGTTGCTTTCTTGATGTTGTCTTCTTTGCGTCCCATGGTTACCACCGTGTTCTCGTTGCTTCGTCCCACTGAAAAGGGGTTCTTAAGTGACTCGCAGTGAATGACAGCAAAATTTGTTTGAAGTGAGGTTAAAGGTGCTTCAATTATTCATTCGTAACGATTCCAGTAGCGGGTTGGTCGTTGGTAAATTTGGTCGAGAATATCAGGAATAAGATGAGCAGAGAACTGCCCAAGAAAACGTTGACAGTACGAAGGTAAAGAGCAAATACTCCAATAGAGAACGAAAATGCACAAACCATGACCAATCCTAAGAGCAGGAATGGTGCATTTTTCGGTCGCGTATCTATAAAGTCATACACATAATATCCACCTCCTCGAGTAGCCCAGAATTCTGCGAAGATGAGGTAAATACTCCCGTACATGAAACCGAATACAATCAACTCAACGGGCAGATATGCCCATCCGAGCATCATTTCTAGACACAACAAGACCAAGGCAAAATTATGCATCATTTGTTCATGCTTGAGAAACATACGGCTCATGTCCATGTTCTGCTTCTTCATATCTGGTAAGATCACATGACGGACAATAACTGCAGTAAGTGCAGCAGAACTGAATGCAATCCCGTACATCGCACATCCGAGGAAAATCATCCATGTTTCTGGAGGTCCAACAAGCAGGTAGTAGAGCGATAACATACCGTTGAAGGTCATTGAAAAACAAAATGCAATCAACGTCCAAGAACTGAATGGAACCAGTTTCTCAATACCCAATGTATTGTGGGGTTTAACTTCATTTGAGTCCCTGAATAATGGAGTCATATAGCCTTCAATTGGATTCCTAACCATCCAGAATACGATGGTGTGAAGTGCAAGGTAACCACAGCCTAAGCGGTACAATATGCGCAATACATGGTCACCAGAAGTTGTCCCGTGAACGATGGATGCATCAATCTGAATTGATGAAATATTGAGGAAGAAGAACGTGACAATTGTTCCAAAAAAAATCACAGCTATGAGGAATCGAGATATCACTGTCATGTCCCTGGGATTAGACATGTACAAATCACCTGAGTATGTAGACAACCGTTATTGATGCCCGATGACATCGAGCAAAGGTTAGCGTGTTCAGCGTGCAGAGGCTGCAATTCTCTCAAGTTCTTCCTTCTTACCAACGGCGTAGGAAGTAACATCTCCTTCAGATGCCTTGTTGAGTTCATTGATGATACAACTCTTCAGTGTTCGCTTTGATTTGTGAGTTCCTTGTTGTGCCCCACGTGCAAGGTTGGCGAGAGCTACATCCAAACGACGAGAGGGGGACGAATCAACGGCCTTAGGTTGCGATACTGCACCGAATTTAATACGTGTAATTTCTTCCATAGGTGCCGCATTGCATATTGCGTTAACAAAAACTTGAAGCGGATTGTCCCCTGATTTCTCTGCGATGGTATCGAGAGCTCCCTCAAAGGCTTTCATTGCACCCATTTTCTTACCGGTGTAGTTACCGGTTCTCATGAGTTTGTTGATGTAGCGCTCAACAACGGAAAGTTTTGCTTTTCCAAACCATGCGTTTGCGTGGCGACCACCTGTATGTGGGACACCAACCGTTGTGAGGTTGATGTAAGGGGCGAGACCAGGATCCTTGCAGGTTACTTCTGATGCATCCCACTTTCCAAAAACTTGAGTGCCAATACCAGCAATGGGCTTGACGACTTCTGCTACATCTGTTTCTGTATCACTCATCATCATCACCTCAACGTATAGGCTTCTCCTTACGTCCACGGACCATTTCGTCTAGCGAAACCCCGTTGACTTGGATGACCTTGTAGCGGACTCCAGGAATATCTCCGTATGAACGACCCATGCGTCCACCGATACCTTCGACCATAACTTCATCGTGTTCGTCAATGAAGTTAATCGCACCGTCGCCAGGAGCAAAAGCGGTGAGTTTGTTGCCGTTCTTAATCAAGGAGATTTTGACGGCCTTACGAATACCGGAGTTGGGTTGCTTGGCTTCAATACCTACTTTTTCAATAACGATACCCTTGGCTTGGGTGGACCCAGCGAGGGGGTCGTGCTTTGCTCTAGATTTGAGCATGCGCTTCTTATATCGACGATCGGACCAACGGAATTTTTGTCGGTCTTTTGCCATCTTGGCACCAGCAAAGAGTCCTCTACCCATCATCATCACCTATTGAAGCACTTCGCCGACTTGCCGCCCCTATTTAATCAAATCCCTTCTTTACAACGCTATCGTGGCGGCGTCATTCGTTTTATTGGGTCTCAATCCATGCATTTTTTTGAACAACATTCAAGCGACTCCGGCCATTGGAACCATCATGGCCTTTAGAGACCACCTCGGCGCAGCGTCCCAAGAAGCCGGAGAAATCAGCCTCCTTCATGGCATGCTTAACCACTCTCAGAAAAGTGGACATGAAATGACACTGTTCACCAACATCACAGAATGCCCCGGACATCGCGCCGCCGTCAATATGTTGACACGAGATCGTCTCTGTGCAGCCATCGGCATTGAACCAGAACAATACATTGACACTCTCGGGTGGGCGATGTCAAACCCAGGCACGCCAAACATTGTCGCAACCGAATCTGCACCCTGTATGAAGAATCAACAAGAATCCGTGGACCTTGAAGCATTGCCAATACCCCATCATTGGCCTGAAGACCGAGGTAGATATTCCTCTGCAAGCATCATCATCGCCGAAGATAATGGAATAAGAAATGTATCGTTCCATCGCCAGTTTTTGAGGGATAAGAATCACTTCGTTGTCCGTCTCGTCCCACGGCATTTGAGAACCATGGTGATGGATGCTCGAAAAGAGGGAAGAGAGGTTAACATCGCTGTAGTCAATGCTCCCGATCCAGTTGTATTGCTTGCAGCAGCGATGTCGTTTAACGAAAACATTGACGAATTGACCATAGCAGCAACCTTGCACGAAAAATTGTACGGCCGCCCATTGGAATTGGTTGAACTTCCAAACGGTGTTCATGCTCCTGCCGACTCGGAATATGTCATGTGGGGAAACATAACACTTGAAGACGATGACGAGGGACCTTACGTTGACATTACAGGGACCGTCGATGATGTTCGTCAAGAGCCCGTTATTGAAATCAAAGGGATTAGCCACAGAGACAATCCAATTTTCCATGCACTCATTCCCGGTGAAGCAGAACACAAAACACTGATGGGTCTTCCCAGAGCGCCAACCATCAAGGCTGCCGTCAACAAAGTGGTAGAGTGCATCGATGTGCACATGACCGAGGGCGGTTGTGGATGGCTGGGTGCCGTTTTAAAAATCAAGAAAGTCGCTCCAGATGATGGAATGAAGGCTATTGAAGCTGCTTTTGCAGGTCATAAAAGCATGAAAATCGTCACTGTTGTTGATGAGGATATTGACATCACCGACCCCGTTCGAGTCGAGTGGGCGATGATGACAAGATGGCAACCCGACAAGGACACACTGATTCTTTCAAATCAGCGTGGAAGCTCCCTTGACCCATCAAGATATGATGATGGCAATACTTCAAAAATCGGCTACGATGCTACGATTGACTTTGGTGTAGAGCGAAAGGGTTTCATGTCGGTCCAATAGATGGTGATGACATGGTTGACAGCCAAGACCTGCTCCAGCATCCAAGGAGGAACCTTGGAAATCGATACCGTTCAGCCGCACAAAAATTTGCAACTTTAGCCCAAAAAGACCCTCTGCGTTCACAGCAAAATTATGCTTGGGCAGAACAAAATGCACGACAAGCCATTCTCCACGACTTCACCGATGAACGAAATTGGCGTTGTCTTGCTGAACTGAAGGTGTCCAATCAGGATGGAGAGGGGCTTCATTCATTGCTTGAAGATGTCTTTTCGATATTGGGCAGAGACCCTGAACAACTTGACCAGTTGAAAGGTATTGACTTTTTAGCAGTGGGGAGAGAATTGCTTGAAGCTGCATTCACGCGAGATCCCCTTGACCCTGATTCGTGGTGGAGTCTTGTTTCACAGCATCATGAAGACGAAAATTCTGCACCCTTTACCATTACACTCGAAGAGTTTTCAGAACGATGCAAACGACTTGATTTCAGAGATCAACGAGCAAATATTGTCTTCGGAAGACGCATTGAGAGAATCCGTGTCTCTGGAAATGAAAATTTGTTTATTGAATTGGCTCGTCACCTTCTCGCTCATCGACCCAACAACCATGAACTTTGGATGGAGATGGGGCGGCTTCATGAACGAAGGGAAGAGATTGATGATGCATGGTCGTGTTATGACCATGTTCAGCAATTAAGGCCGCATTTGGATGTTCGTGACCAATTCCTTACACGTTTGAAGGGAAACATGGATGGAGCGGAAAAACAACCTTGGTCGGGCCCATCTGTCACACATCGGACCGCATTTTTGGCCAACATGGAATCGTTGACGAAACGAGTCTCAACCGCAGCGGAAGAGCAAACTGAAGTTGTTGAGGAGGAAGAAACTACTGACGCACACCCCGATAAAGCCCGCCTTGAGGAATTGTTGAAGAGTGAAGACCATCAACAAGCATTCTTTTTGGCACGAAGACTGGTTGCAAATGGAGAACAATGGGCAGAAGAATTCTTGAACATCATCAAAGAAAAGATGTGAGTTAATGACGAGTGAACTTCCTATTTTCACACTTGCATGGGTCACCTGTGAGGAAGAACAACCAACACCCATGGGTTCGGGGGGTAGAGTGCTTTTCGTCAATCATCCAGAACGCGGTTGGGAAATACCCGGTGGTCACCTGGAGGAAGGGGAACTTCCAGAGGAAGCACTTCTTAGAGAATTGCGAGAAGAAACTGGTGTCATCGGTCGATTTGTATCTTGGAATAAAACATACTACCCAAAGGGGTGGGTGGGTCATGTTGTCGTTCCCAAAACGACCGAAGAATCATGGACAGTAACCGACGAAAAGGTCACTGAAGTAAAATGGTGGTCAATGACGCCCCCATTGATTCAATGGACACGTGAGGAATTCGAGGATTTAGCAGGCTACTTTGCTCGCGAAGAATCAAATGAGTGTTAATGTTGAAAGTCGTTTTGACCATCTTAATCTAAGTTCTTCATTGGATTCATCGCAACATGCTTGTGCAACAGCAGCCAACATTGGATCATCAACTGCTTCAGGATTCATCATCAAGTCATTGAATACTTCCATGCGCCCCATCTTGTGAGCAATCGTTAGCATGGCCCTCAATGCTGGTCGCTCAGGCCCTCCATGGCCTGCTTCTAGATTCTCTACGCACCAACTAAAGACATTGCTAATGTCCTCATATTGAACTCGTAACACTGGGCGTTCTTGGTCCAAATCAACAGGTTTTGCTTCCTCAACCTGAACATGCATTGGAGGTGCGTTATCGTCGATATGCTTGAGAGACAATTCAATGAAGAGCGAGCCACCTTCTATTGCCATTTGATGTTGATGAGCAAGTATTGCATGTTTGTGGGCATTCCAAGCATGCCGACCTGCATCAAAGAAATGACCCAAACCGTACCGTATTCTGCTTGCACCAAGTCTTGAAATGGCAACGGTTTCATGGGCATGTCCACCTTTCCTAGAGATGTCTCCATAGACTTGAAGCGCCATGAGATTTTCACCTTGAGCCAAATGATATGCGGCCTTGTTGAGGAGGGATAAATCATGGTCCCGACTCGCTCTTGCGACTGATTTGAGTCGGGTCTCTGCCCAAGTTAGATCTTCCTCAGCACCTTCAACATCTCCTGATTCATAACGGACCAATCCACGCTCCATTCGCAAGCGACCTTCTAAAGCAAGGTCACGAGTCTCAGGTGTCCGAGTTACATCCAGAGCACTTTCAATGGCTTCAAGGAGATGCGTATCACCGAGCCAACGCCTTCGAACCAAGCCAAGAACAGCATGTTCAGCTGGACTCAACAAATCATTCATCGTGTCAAGCAGTTCAGGAGCATCAAGAAATAAAGAAGCTTCAGCTAAGGGCAACCATGATGACCAATTCATTTCATTCTTCCATTGAACGAGTGTATCCGAATCAACTGGACCTTCTGTTCGCCATTTTGATACAAAATGACCAGGTCCTTGTGGGGTTTCTATAATCGTCATGTGATTCACTCCGTTCGTTTTGTTCGTGCCACGGCATCGATGAAGGCTGACTCGGCGGCTACGGGGTCTGCTGAACCCGACCATCCAGCCGCACCATCATGACCTCCTCCGTCTCCACCGATTTTTTTAGCAACATCTGCCATGATGTTTCCGAGATGAATTCCTTGTTTGACACTTGA
>Ga0066856_10001210_pt1 | contig 10027 bp, 5 predicted proteins | sample ETNtaG_5_FD_65605 | JGI IMG/M metagenome (GOLD analysis project Ga0066856, IMG submission 65605) | Marine microbial and viral communities from oxygen minimum zone, Eastern Pacific Ocean - ETNP201406SV205 | ecosystem: Environmental > Aquatic > Marine > Oceanic | place: Pacific Ocean: Eastern...
ACTACGGTGAATCCTATCGCGACCGAAACGGCTGTTTGGACAGCGATGGCGACGGAGCAAGCGACCCCTCCGATGAAGGTACCATTTTCGAATGGAACGCCACCGTTCACGGGGCTGACGTATGGCCATTGGACCCGACACAATGGAAGGACACCGATGGTGATGGCTACGGTGACAACCAGTCTGAGAACGCCACCAACCCTGACCGATTCCCCCAGCGAAAGGCAGCAGCGAACGACACGGATGACGATGGTTATGCAGACAATTGGACCGAATACTACAACGGAACCAACGCAGAAGGCATCCAGATCGATGCTTGCCCTACCGAATGGGGCAACTCGACTCGCCGGAATTTGACGGTCTATGCCTACGGTTGCCCTGATGCCGACGGCGACGGCTACACCGACGCCTACGTCTTCGATGTTGACCCGGACACTGGCCTGCGCATCAACGAACTGGGCGATGCCTTCCCGGATGAGAAGACACAATCCAAAGACCGAGACGGCGATGGGTACGGCGATAACCCGGTCGGGTTTGAAGGAGATTTGTGTCCGTCGGTCCCAGGCGTTCTCAACGGAACGGATGGGATTGGATGCCGAATCATCGATGTGAACGATGATGACGGTGACGGCCTCATCAACGAACTCGACCTTCTCTGTCCAAACACACCCGCTGGAGAGCAGGTGAACGAGGACGGATGTTCTCAATCCGAGCTCGATGACGACAATGACGGCGTCAAAAACAACGTTGACCTCTGCCCAAATACACCGGCTGGTGTCAGTGCTGATGCCCAAGGTTGCAGTGAAGAACAGCGTACATCGGATTCGGACGGAGACGGTCTCAATGACCCAGAGGACAATTGTCCAAACACCGGTGCCGGTGAAAACGTGGACGAAAATGGATGCTCACAAGCACAGCGGGATAGCGATGGTGATGGCTTGTCTGACTTGGATGATGCTTGCGATGATACGCCACCTGGATTCCCAATTCTTGCGAATGGCTGCACCGATGAGAGTGCCCTCGATACGGACCTCGATGGTGATGGCTACAGTGGCGTTTACTCCTACGATGTGGACCCTACTACTGGACTCCATGTGAACCAAACCGGAGATGCCTTCCCCAGCGATGCAACTCAGTGGTTTGACCAAGACGGTGACGGCTACGGCGACAACCCTGCTCCGGCCAACAACGCCGACGATTGTCCTTTGGAAACAGGGACCTCTTACATCGATTTCCGCGGATGTTTTGATGACGGTGATGGTTATCGTGATGAAAATGAACCTGAAGCGTTACGAGGCGATGCAACCCAATGGAGGGATTCGGATTTTGATGGATTTGGAGACAATTGGGGCGATCCATCATGGAATGCAACCCGCAATCCGTCTTGGCCTGGTGAATTCGTCGCCGGCGCAACCAATGCAGATTATTGTCCGAAAACGACATCGGGCTTGCAAGTTGACTCGGAAGGTTGCCACATCTCAGAGCGTGACACCGACCAAGATGGCGTCATGGACGATGCAGACAATTGCCCAACCGAAGCGAAAGGTGTTGACGGGTACGATGATGGTTGTCCCTACATACCACTTTCAGGCGACGGAGAGGAAGGGCTGTTTGGCGTCGATGCAGGAACCATCATGCTTGCACTCGGCGGTTTAGGTGGACTCCTGATCGTGGGATTGGTGCTCGCCCGTCTCCTGAGTCGTGAGGACGATGATGAGGACGATGACTACGATGAATACGATGAGTTCTATGACGATGATGAGGAAGAGGAGAGTTTCCTCGACCGGTTGGACCGAACCACATCGGCGGTACCGCAACGCTCTCGTCCTGCCCCGCAACGCACCTCCCCCTCTCAACAAAAGGCCTCAGGGCCGAGCAGTCCTCCACCCAGCGGTGGCGGGCCCCGCAAGGAACCCGGTCCAACCAGTCGTGCTCCAAGTGGCCCTTCACGCCGAACTTCTGGTGGGCCTCCGGGCCGCGGGCCAAGCAAGGTCTCCGCTTCAAAGAAGCCAGCAGCGTCCCAAAAGGCAGCCAAGAAGAAAGTGGTGAGTGAGGCAGAGGAACCTTCTGGAAAGAAGGTTCGAAAGGCCAGAATCAACGTTGATTTGAGCATCTTTGAGGATTGGCAGGCCGAAGACCGAGATGCAGCAGTCGAGTGGGTTGCCGGTGCACTTTCCGAAGGCGACCAAGAGCGAACCATGTTGATGCAACTGCAAGAAACGGGGTGGACGGCCGAACAATCCAGAGCGATTTGCAACCTCGCAAAGAACAAGCGTGATTGACCACCTTCATGAGGGCTTAAATGGGGGCCAGCGGTGGCCACAGAAAGGGAGAGAGAAAGGATGTCCGACGAGATGCCAGCCACCTCCTCAGGAATTGAGGTGGATGATGCCGCTGCTTACTTCGGTGTCACTGAATCCAGCGATGTTCTCCACTCCATGATGGCCATGCCACGAGAAGCGGCCATGATTCAATTCTTTGAACTTCTATCAGACATCGTGCTTCGCCCGGGTGATTTTGACTTTGAAGCAGCGAGTGAACGCATGCAGTGTGAGGGTGGAGAAATCTACTATCTCGTCGCCGGACACCTCGGCTTGATGAGTATGCCCGACCCACTCCTGCAGGCCCTTGGCATGGCGGACTCAAGTGGAGAAACGGGCTCGGCTGCATCGGGAATTGACGAAGCAAGCAAGGCCCAACTTGAGCGACTCGCCGACCCCATGCGCATGATGAAGCTCTTTGCTGTGGCCCATCAAACTGGGTCCAAAGAAGAAGTGATCAAGTACATGAGCGGCTTTGAAAACCTTCTCAACGATGTGGCCGGTTCAGTTGGCAAACTGGTCGCGGTCAACCAAGAATTGGATGCAGCTCTCGACGTGGCCGGACATGTGCTGCCCCTCCCCTCCCTCGCCAGTGGTTCGGCTGCGGCAACCACCGTTGAGGTTCCTGAATCTCCTTCCCTGCCAGAACCCGTTCCTGCGGCTGCACCCGTTCCAACCCCTGCCGAACCCGTGGCCGAATCTTCCTCGGCCCCGGTTCCGCTCCCATCTTCACCCGAACCTTCTGTCCCTATTCCAGCGGTAGAAACTGCTCCTATGGCACCTTCCAGCAGCGTGGCGCTGCCCGATGTGGTTCAACAAGTTGAAACGGAGCCAGTGGTGAACATCGAGAGCGAGAAACAAGTCGCTCGGGCAACGCAAGACGCCTTTTCTGGGGCCTTTAGTTCTGGACTCGTTTCTGAATCCGAACCAACCGAGACCACAACTCCCGAGCCGGAAGTTGAGGAAGAACCTGAGTTTGTCAGTGCTGCAGAGCACTTTATTGCCGCTGATGAGGATGGAAGCGGGGCGCTTGATGTCGAGGAACTCGCCCAAGCCACGGGAACCTCTATTGAAGAAGCAACGGAGTTGCACGCCGAGGCAGACACCGACGGAGATGGTGTGGTTTCACTCTCTGAGTTTATTTCCTCTCCAGCAGCAGAAAAAACCGCTTCGCTTCCGAAACCCATCGCACCTGTGCGCCGCCCACTCGGACAGCGTCAACCTCCGGCTCAAGAACAACCCGTTCCCGCTCAAGTCCAACCCGTGCCTCCTCAACAACCCCCCCAAGCACCGCCACAGCAACCTTGGCAGCAACCTCCCCAACAAGGATGGCCTCAACAGCCACCTCAACAACAAGGGTGGCCCCAGCCTCAAGCGCCGCTGGTTCAACCAACGATTCGTTCGGGAGTGCACTGCAGGAACTGCGGTATCGGGCTTGACCCATACTGGCGTTTTTGTCCGGTCTGTGGTCAACAAAATTTGGGCTACTGAACCGCCTCATTGAACGACAAAAGAACCGTTCTCAAACAACACAGTTTCATCCAACCATACACTTGGGGATTTGAGCACGCCTGAAATTTGTATGCCTACGGCGGCTGAACCGCCGAGCGTCGTGTTGTCTCCGATGGAAAAATATGCTGTGCCAAGTCGTTTTTCGTCTTCCAAGACATTGCCTGAAAGGCGGGCGTTCGGGTTCATCCCAAATCCAAACTCAGCGATGGTCCACACATTTTCCTGGTCTTTGCTCTTCAACCGTTTAGCGGCCTCTCCGAAGGTCTGACGAATTTGAGCCGCAGCCGTCCCGCCTTTGACGTCGACCACCAAGCCGTTTTCGATTTGGAGCATGACGGGTTCATCGACCAAGTTTGAATCCCACGAACCATCAATGACGATGGTACCGTTCATCGTGCCCTCTCTTGGAAGCGTGAAAATCTTTCCAGCCGGCAGATTTGTGACCATTCGTGGACGGTTGCAAATTCCGTTGTCATCCAGTTTCCATTCCCTCCAATTGACCTCAAAGGTGACGTTTGTTCCTGTCTCGGATTTGACGTTGACAATTCGCTTCCTGCGCAATTGAGCGTTCATCTCGCCAATGTTCTTCTTGATGATGTTGAAATCGGCCGTCATGCCGCCTTCGGTAAACATCTCAACGGTCATGCCTGGCATGGTGGCCACACGTGACCCGTCCTTGATGGCTTGACGCACGGCACGGGTGTGTGTAAGGGAGTACCGGGTAGGGGCGATCACAACCTGTTGTTGGCGCATGAGGTTGGCTACTGGTGCTGGTGGTTCCTCGCCGTGGTGGCGGCCTTTTGGCATAACAATGAGTAAAACACGGTCGGAACGAATGCTTGCAGCGTCATGAAGGGCCTGTCCGATATCGGTCGTGGTTGGATCACACACGATGAGGATGTTTTCACCTCGGCGTAAGTCCATGCATACATCGATCACGGTTCGTGCACTTTTCGCCATTTTTTGGCTGAATTCGATGTCATCTTCCTCAGGAGCCGCTTCAGCAGGGGCATCTTGAGCGGGTTGATGCTCATCCCCGAGCCCATCGGCTTCGTTCATGATGTCCTCGATATCTTGGTCGAGCGGGTCATCGTCATCGCTTCCCGAACCTTTTCGGCGAAACGGGAGGACCATGTGACGGGTACCATTCAAATGTTCTTGAATGTGTGCATTTTTTCCATCAAACATCTGCGATATTCAGTCTTGCTGTACGATGGGAGTCTTGAAGAAGCACAGGTGATTGAACCACCCATGGAAGCCTACGATGAGTTCCACCACCGTGTTCAAGACATTCACCGCCTCAGTGCATTGCAAGGACATCTTGGGTGGGACCAAGAAGTGCTCATGCCATCCAAGGGGGCCTCGTCTCGAGGCGAAATGATGGCTTGGTTGGCCGGTAAGCGCCATGAACAACTGACTGATGGCCGAATGGGTGAATTGTTGGGGGCGCTTGAACAGGAGGAACTTGATGGTGACCAAGCGGCAAATGTACGCGAGATGCGGCGGGCATACGACCAGGCAGTTCGCTTGCCAAAATCCTTCGTTGAATCCTTTGCACAAGCGCGTTCCGAAGCCTTGGTTGCTTGGCAATCGGCACGTGAGGCATCCGATTTTGAGGCCTTCAAACCCTCGTTGAGTCATTTGATCAGCATGACCAAAGAAAAAATTGCGCTCCTGGGGATTACCTCAACCCCGTACGATGTTCTTCTGGACGAATATGAAGTTGGCATGAAGGTCGAGGATTATGACCCTCTTTTCGCCGGTCTCCGCGAGCGTCTTGTGCCCCTCTTGCAAGCCATAACAAGCGCACAAGCCGCTTCAGACATGCCCTCGCTTCCTGCTGAACTTTCCTTCCCTGTTGAGGCGCAAAAAGCGTTTTGCGAGGCGGTCTCGAAGAACATGGGCTTTGATTTTGAAGCTGGAAGAATGGATGCGTCAACTCACCCTTTCTCGGCAGGTCTTTGGCCAGGCGACACCAGGTTCACCACCCGTTTTGATGAAAAAGATCCCTTTTCCTGTTTGTATGCCGTTATGCACGAAACGGGCCACGCCTTGTACGAACAAGGTCTGGACCATCAGCACCGTTTCACCCCTCGAGGTGCAGCGGTCTCATTGGGCGTTCACGAATCTCAAAGCCGTTTTTGGGAAAACCAAATCGGGCGTACGCCGGCCTTTTGGAAGGTGGTTCTGCCTTGGTTCCGCTCTTCATTCCCGGACGCCCCCGATTGGGATGAACATACCCTCAACCGCTTGGCCAACCGTGTTGAGAAGGGCTTCATCCGGGTGGAAGCCGATGAAGTTACTTACAACTTGCATGTGATGCTTCGCTATGAAATTGAAAAGCAATTGTTCAACGGTGACCTTGAGGTTGACGACCTACCCAAGGCGTGGAATTCCATGTTCAAGTCGTGGTTTGACGTTGATGTCCCTGAAGATCGGTTGGGTTGTCTGCAGGACATCCACTGGTCGATGGGCGCTTTCGGATATTTCCCAACTTATACCCTCGGAAACCTGTACGCAGCCCAACTTTTGGAAGCCATGGCCGGAGAACTTGGCGACATTGATGCCCTTGTAGCGTCGGGTGATTGGCAACCAATGCTGGATTGGTTGCGTCCTCGTATTCACGAACGAGGAAGCCAAGTTTCACCTGCACAACTCATTGAGGATGCGACTGGCTCGCCACCGAGTCCAGAACCCTTCTTGCGCTATGTTGAGCGGAAGTATGGGGCACTTTACGGGTTGAATTAACGCCAAGGCGTCATGACCAAAGCTTCACCAACGGAGCCTGGTTCCACCAAAATGGTTCCTTTTGGACCTGTTTTTGCGTTTCGCTCGAAAACAGGAACGCCTCCAACGATGGTCACTTGAGCCCAACCGACCAATTCCTTTCCGCTGAATGGGCTCCAGCCAACCCGTGTCCAAGTGTGTTCGTCCTCAACAATACGTGCATTGTGCATGTCCACCAAGACAACATCGCCATCAAGTCCTTCCTCAAGACGTCCCTTGCCAACCATGTTGAAGCAGTCAGCAACGCTCGTTGACATCCATCGGACCACGTCTTCGATGCTGCAGGTCCCGTCCTTGGCATGCGTGAGCATGACGGCGAGTGAGGTCTCAACTCCTGGCATACCGCTCGGTGCTGACGGGAATCCCTCCGCTTTGGCTTCAAGCGTGTGAGGTGCGTGGTCCGTTGCGATGCATTGGATGGTGCCTGCTTTGAGTTGCTTCCAAAGGGTCGCTCGGTCCTTGGCGTAGCGGATGGGTGGGTTCATTTTCAGCCGAGTACCTCGCTCCGCAACATCGGTTTCGTCAAAGGTAAGGTGTTGCGGCAGTGTCTCAGTGGTGATGATGGCTCCCTCTCCGGTCGCCTTTGAGGGCATAACGGTGATGTCTTCCAACCAATCAGCCTCAATACCGCTCGTCAAATGGAGCACGTGAAGGCGGTGGCCTGTAGCCTGAGCAAGTTCAACGGCCAGTTGGGTCGCAATCAGCGCCGTGACATCATCTCGCCATTCGGCATGAGCCGCCATATCGCTCCGTCCTTCGATGAGTTTGATGCGCTCATCCATTCGCTTTTCGTCTTCAGCGTGGACAGCAATCAAGCCCCCAGTGCCCTCGAAAATGGCCTCAAGTGCATCGCGTTCATTGACCAAGAGCGTCCCTGTGGATGACCCCATGAAGATTTTGATACCGCAAATTCCTGGAATGGCGATGGGGGCCTCGGGCGTTCCAACTGCCTCTTGTAAATCGCTGACGTTGTTTGGTGTTGCTCCGATAAAGAAACCGTAGTTGCTGACGCACTTCTCAGAGGCTGTTTTGAGTTTGGATTCCATGCCCTTGAGGGTCGTGATGGAGGGTTTGTTGTTGGGCATATCCAAGAACGAGGTGATGCCGCCGCTCACGGCTGCAGCAGAGCCAGACCCAAGGTCTTCTTTTTCTGGTTGGCCCGGGTCTCGGAAGTGCACTTGTGGGTCAATCATTCCTGGCATCAAGTGAAGGCCAGTCCCGTCGATCAACAATTCATCATCCATGGGCTCAAGGCTTCCTCCAAGAGCAATGGCGTGAATCACTCCATCTCGAATACGGAGGTCCCCCGCACCGGTTTCATTCGGAAGCACCATCGTTGCACCATGAATCAAGACGTTTCCCTTCATTTGGCTCACTTATTCCAAAGCGAGAGGGATTCAGCACATGAACATGATGTGTTGGACTACACGAGATTAACGTCGTGCAGATGGTGGGCGAAATGCATCACAGACCTTGGCATCCATGTCCATGTAGGGGCCATTCATCAGGTCGACACAGTACGGTACAGCTCGCCAGATTTCATCGATGGTTTCACGAATTGACTTTGGTCGGCCGGGGAGATTGAATATGAGGCGGTCTGAGCGAAGCCCACCTACTTGGCGAGAAAGGATGGCCGTTGGAACATAGGCCAGCGAAATGGCGCGCATCTGCTCTCCAAATCCGGGCATGAGTCGGTCACAGACGGCTTCGGTCGCTTCAGGCGTGATGTCCCGAGGCGCAGGGCCGGTTCCACCGGTTGTCACCACCACGCTGCACTCGTGTTCATCGGTCAATTCAATCAGGGCTGCTTCCACCGCTTCCTGCTCATCGGGGACGCAGCGGTACAACACCGTCCAGGGGCTTTTGATGGCTTCTTGAACGAAGTTCAAAATGGCTGGACCACCTTCATCTTCGTATTCCCCTCGACTGGCTCGGTCGCTGACGGTTACGATGCCAATTCGAACAGGGTCGCCAACATGGCCTTCGCGGCCTTGAAACGATGTCATGGTGTCCATGCACTCACCTATTGGTCGCCATACTTGGCAATGATGTCTGCATGGAAGTTATCGAGCAGCGTGTCCTCGAACAGTTCTGTTTGGCGGCGCATCTTGGTGGAGCGTATGTGGAGGACAGCCATGAGGATGAACACACCGATGACCAATGGAATGAACACTTCTAGCTTGTATTGGTGCATGAATTTGACAATGCCTTCAGCCGTGTAGGCCCAGGTGATGGAGGCGATAGAGCCGCCAATGAGCGTTGCTAACAGCACGCGCATGAATTGCATTCGGGAAAGGAGCCCCAGCATGGCGCCAACCAACACTCCGGAGGCCATGAACGGAATCCAAACAAAGAAAATGAGGCCCCAGAATCCCCATTTGTTGATCATCTCACGCTTTTCATTGGCCATGTATTCCACCGTGGAGAGCGTGTCTCCGAGGAACTTTGTCTGCAGAACACGGCCACCTAGACCGTCCTGTTTGGCAACCGCAACAATGCGTTCATCGTCGGTTTGCGAGCGACGTTCAACTCGACCCGCACCGGAGCGGTCGGCCAAGGTCGAGACCTCGTTTCGTGTTTTGACAACGAGTTCCTGAGAGCCAAGCAGGTCTTCGTTCCGCTCATGGATGAAACGATAGAGTTCGTCCTTGATTTGAGTGGAGGTTTTGTTAAATCGCAGCCATGCAAAGCGTTGAGTGGGTCGGAAAATCACGGAGACAAAGATGACACGGTCGTCGCTTGTGACGACCGCCCCGTTCATGTCTACATCAGAGCGACGGGTAAAGAAGAGGTCCAAACTATCGCGAACGTCGTCTTCAATTCTTGACAATGAATGCAATTCAGAGAAGAAACTCGAGTAGTCTTGTTGCTCAGAATTGAGGTCGGCCTCTTCGCGAGCACCAATTCCAACGCCGGAATCGAAGTCGATGTTTTGACCATCACCGATGACGCGTACGTTCAATTGAACCGGCTTGAAGACCCTGAAAATTGCAAATTCTTCCAGCAGACTTCGCAACAGTTCAGCGCGCACCTCGGCGGCGTCTGAGAGGGTGTTTTCGGTGTTTTTGTAGGCGACCATGATGTCGATCGATAGGTCTCTTACTTCGGTTTTGAAAAGGTCGTCGTCAACATCGATGCCGAGCTGGTCGCTGACCTTTTTGACGGTATCTCCAACCAGTCGGGCGATGTGCGCTCGAGAGAGAATGTCGTCAGATTCTTGATGGTAGACTTTGTACATCACCGGATAGATGATGAGCAGGGTAATGAGCGAGAGAGAGAGTGAGATGAAGGCCATCCACCAGGCAGGAATACCCGCAGCGCCACCGGTCAACATAGCGGTTTCACGCCCGCCTCCAAGCTCTGCACCCATGAGGATGTAGCCCCAATCACCGAGGTCCTGTACGGTC
>Ga0066856_10001213_pt1 | contig 10018 bp, 6 predicted proteins | sample ETNtaG_5_FD_65605 | JGI IMG/M metagenome (GOLD analysis project Ga0066856, IMG submission 65605) | Marine microbial and viral communities from oxygen minimum zone, Eastern Pacific Ocean - ETNP201406SV205 | ecosystem: Environmental > Aquatic > Marine > Oceanic | place: Pacific Ocean: Eastern...
GCAAGGTCGAGTCGAAGAAGCGAGAGATTGAAGAGCGCCAAGAAGGGCGCGAGAAGGATCGTAAAGGGGACGAAAAGGACAGCGACGACGACGCGGAGAAGCGACAAGAAGAGCGCGAGAAGAAGCGCGACGAAGGCGAACGCGATGCGGAAGACAAAAAGGAAGAGATTGAAAAGGCGAAAAAAGAGCGCGATCACCAACTCAACAAACTCAAACGCAGGTCTGAGGCGAAAAAACGAGAGATTGAACAGCTCAAGGAGGAGGCGCGCAACATTCATAAACATGATCGCGAGTCGGCGGACCTCGGTGAAGCGATCAAGGATGCCGTCTTTTTCACGTATAGCGATCACATCACCGGCGGCATGTGCGCCAGCGGCGAGACGGCGGCGATGAACGACATCGATTTACAAATCCTCGGCGCGCGAGGAGCGAAGGATCCCTTTGCCTACCCGGACGTCAAGAATGTGAAAACGAAAAAAGTTTTCGCCTTTTTACACGCGTTGACGAATGAGGTTTGGAGAAAGAAGTTTGGTATCGGCGACGACACCATCGTATCCGTCGGCGACGCGACGGATGTGCTCTACTTCAAGCACAAATCGGAGGTTATTCGCGCGTTCGAGGAAATCGAGACGGAGAGTAAAGTCGGCGATAATAAATTAGTCGTGGTGAGCAGTGAGCGCAACTGTTGGCCGTGGATGATCCACGGGAAGGAGAGATTGCCAAACGGAACAGCCATTTGCGCCTCCTTCCCAGACGCGCCCTCGTCGTACAAGTATCTCAACTCTGGGAGCTTGATGGGACGGGCGAAGGGTCTGGCCGAGCTTCTTCGGGATATCGTCGATCGAATGCAGAGCGTGAACGAGGACGATCAGATGATTCTCGCGAACGCCTTCTTGCGTCATAGCACGTCCAAGACTTCGAGCGACACTCCGTACGTCATCGCGCTCGATTACATGCAACGACTCTTCCAGACGGCGTACGACGGACAATTGGAATCGCGGAATTTCGCCCAGTATCGCGCCAAGGATGCGTATTACGATCGAGCGCACACCCAAGTCGTCAACACCGAGACGCACACGACCCCGGTCATCGTCCACTTCAATGGATTGAAGGCCAACTTGTTCCCCATCACGAGACACTTTTTGGTGCACCACGGGCACGCCGAACACTACGCGCAGATCAAACAGAGCTGGCTCCAGACGAACCCGTTTTTCAACGCGTCGTGCCAACCCATCGTGGACAACATAAAGATCGGAATCATGCCTCCGATGCAGAAACCGACGCACACGATCACTCCGGACGTAGAACGAAAGCGCCTCGAGGAGGAACGCTGACTCGACGCGGAGCGCCGCCGCCGACGCGTTGTAGACATTTCAACCCTTCATCACGACACACCGCGACCGCGCGCGCGACCACGTCTCAAACCTACCACCACTACTCCCTCACAAACTCAAAACTCTCCACCATCGCGCGCAATTCACCGCGCACCCTCGGCCACGCCGCCTTACTCGCCGTCGCGCGCACCACGTACTCCGTCCCCGTCTCCCCGTCCACGAACGCCTTGACCAGCTCCACCGCCGCACCGAACCGTCCCGCGGTCCCACCCCCGACCTCCGTCTCGATCACGTGCGCATCGAGCGCGCGCCCACTCGCCGAGATCGTCTCCCCGATCCTCGCGTCCATCGTCCGCTGTCTCGCCGCGCTCTCCGCCCGTCTCCGCGCGTCCTCCCTCAGCGTCCCGAACCGCGCGTCCGTGCTCTTCTCTCTCACGGGCGTCACGAACACCGCCAACGTCGACGCCTCGTCCTCGGGATCCTTAAAACTCGCGTCCACGTTGACGCGACGCGCCGATTCCAGATCTTCGAGCGCGCACCATCCGCTCGGCCAATCCATCGCGTACGCCCTCGGGGACGTCGATCCCGCGCGCGCGTTCGCCTCGAACCGATTCGCGTTCGACCCGTTCGACGCGACCACGGGCGCGCCGTACCCTCGCGGAGGCTCGATCGCGATCGCGGTCGTCGCGCGCGTCGCGCGGCGCGCGAGCGTCGTCATCGCGAGCGTCATCGCGACGCGTCTCGGAACCTCCGACGTCGCGCGCGTCGACGCGCGAGGACGAGAACGAGGACGATCGACCGCCGCGGGACTCGCGCCAGTGGTTCTCGGGATCGACATCGCTCGGCGACGAGCGCGAGACGACGTGTGCGAACGCGTCGCGCGCGGGAAGAGAGGACGACGAGACGACGGCGGATTGCGCTCGCACATTCATTCGCGATGGAATCATTCAAGACGTCCTTCGACGTGCGATCGAGCGATGGACGCGTTCTCGGTGAGGTGGGGGTGTCGAACGAGACGCGGTGCGAACGATTCGTTCGAGACGTCGCGCGCGCGGTGAGCGCGAACGAGGAGGGGATGCGACGGATGAATCTGTCTCGGCGCGAGCTCGCGGCGGCGCCGAGAGGCGTCGTGCGCGTGACGCTGGCGTGGCGAGGGACGGAGGGGAAGAAGTCCATGCCGATCGATGAATCGACGAGTTTCGCGCAGTTGTTGGCGAGACATCACCCGAAATCGTCGGATTCGAGGGCGCATTTCGTCGTGACGAAACGTCTGTCGAAGCGCGAGCGGAAACGCGCGGCGAGAGAGGGGACGAAGAGACGCGACGACGGTGCGAATGAGGAGGACGCGAGCGCGTCCGAGGGGGTGAAGGGGAAACATGCGCACAGCGCGCACGTACCGCACATACCGCGTCCGATGTCGACGAGCGTCGGCGGACGCGTCGAGGCGCGCGACGACGAGCGCGCCGTCGTTCGGACCGCTCTCGAGTCAACAGACTCGTCGGTCGTCGCGAAAAGAGCAGCATCACAGAGACTCGAAAGATGCGTCGTCCAAGGATTCCAAGGAGGGCAAGGATAAATCGACGCCGCCGTCGTCCGCGTCTTCGCAGTCGGACGCGGCGAAATTTCTGTCGACGAAAATTCGCGACCCAGTCGTGTTCCCGGCATTCCGACGCTCCGTCCACGGCGCCATCGGCGACCCGTTCCCGACGTCATCGCAACACGACGTTCAATCCACCGCGCGCACCGTAACCAGCCCGTCTCGAGGCGGCGCGCGATCGTCTCGAGGTTCTCGCGCGAGGGCGCCCTGAGCCGGTGCGCCGCCGCGCGTCCCGACGATTCCCGCGATCGCCTCCGTACTCCGACACACGACTTCAAACATCGACTAGACGCGACACAAACATGCATTCACATCACATCCATCGTTCCGAGGTCGTTTCGCACCGCGCGCGCGCCGCGAAAGACGCCGAACGATTCGTTTCGTTCCCAATGTGACCACGCCACCAGTGTGATAACGCAAAGTCGTTGGCTGGCGCCCGACGGTTTCCGACGCCACTGGCCGACGGCGCGCCCACGCGATGACGGCGCGCGCCGCGGTGGTCGAGGGTTCGGACGACGGTGCGCGCGATCGACGCGTCCGATCGACGCGGGCGCGCGACGACGCGCGCGACGACGCGACGCGAGAAAATTTCGATCGCGGATGATGATGATGAGTTGACGACTGACGACGACGACGACTCGACGACGACGCGCGCAGTGGAGATGACGTCCGACGATAACCGCGATGTCTTCGATGCGGACGTCGACGACGCGGGGTGCGATTCGATCGAGAGCGCGTCCGATAGCGAAGCCGCGTTCGCGCGCGCGACGGATGTCTGGTTCACGTGGAGGACGGACGTCGGGCCGAGCGGCGGTCCGAGGCTCGAGGGGAAGGCGTACAGCGATGCGTTCCAGTGTGGGGACACCAAGTGGCGGTTGATGATGTTTCCGTGCGGGAACACGCAGGACAGAGAGCTCGCAGATGAGTGCTCGCTGAGTTTGTTTTTGGACACGGTGGACAGACCGGCGCGAGACGAGACGTTGTGTCAAAAATGGAGTCGCGCGTGTAAGTTTGAGTTGCAGATGATACACCCGACGGAACCGGAGATGATGGAGACGCGCGATGCGACGCACGCGTTTCAGGAGAATGAGTCGGATTGGGGGTTTACGACTTTCATCGCTCGGAGGGACATGTTTGAAAAGGGATACGTGGACGGCGAGGGTAAGGTGACGTTTCGCGTGCACGTCATGCCGTGCGAGGCGCACGAGGTGGAGCGTGCGACGATGTCGAACTCGTTTTACAACGATTACGACTCTCGTAAGGAGACTGGATTGATTGGGTTGAAGAATCAAGGCGCGACGTGTTACATGAACTCGTTGTTGCAGACCCTCTACCACATTCCGTCGTTTCGTCGCGCGGTGTATCACATGCCGACGGATGAGGAACAAGAGGCGCATTCATCCATGCCCCTCGCGTTACAATCGGTCTTTTATTGTCTGCAGTACGCCAAGGATGGCGACGTTGCCACCGAAGACTTGACGCGCTCGTTCGGCTGGGACTCGTATGACTCCTTCATGCAACACGACGTGCAAGAGCTCAACCGCGTGCTTCAGGACAAGCTCGAGGAACAGATGAAACAAACCACCGTCGAAGGGACCATTCAAAAGTTGTTCGAAGGTCATACCGTGAATTTCATACAGTGCATCAATGTCGATTACAAGAGCGAACGCAAGGAGGCGTTTCTCGATCTTCAGCTCGATGTGAAGGGCTGCAAAGATATCTATGCATCGTTCGATCGTTACACGGAGACTGAAAATCTCGATGGTGAAAACAAGTACCGCGCCGAGGGCCACGGGTTGCAAGACGCTCGGAAAGGAACTTTGTTTCATGAATTCCCGCCCGTCTTGCAAATTCAGCTCAAGCGTTTTGAATACGATTTTCACCGTGATACGATGGTGAAAATCCACGATAGGTACGAATTTCCCGAGGAACTCGATTTAGATGTCGGCGATCGCAAGTATCTCGTCCCTGAAGCGGATAAGACTGTGCGAAACAAGTACAAACTTCACAGCGTACTAGTGCATAGCGGCGGTATCAACGGAGGACACTACTACGCCTTCATCAGACCAGAGTTACAGTCAGGTGATGCACAATGGTACAAATTTGATGATGAACACGTGACAAAGGAAACCAAAGAGAAGGCTGTAATGGATCAATACGGAAGCGGAGGATCAGCCGCGGCTGACGACGATATGGAGGCGGATGACGACGTGACAAATGTGAGAATCGCGCCCAACCTACGCCTCGCGAAAGTGAGCAGCGCATACATGTTAGTTTACATTCGGGAGAGCGACATGGACGAAATATTGTGCGAAGCAAATGCGGCACATCTTACCGAACACCTTCAAGCCAGATTTGCCGAGGAACAAAAGGAGAAGGAGAGACAGGCTCTGGAGAAGGCTGAGGCGCACTTGTACACGGTGATCAAGGTTTTACGCCAGCAGGATTTACATAGACAAAGCGAGACCGAGAAGTTCTTCGACTTAGGCAATTTCAACGACGTCCATCGTTTCCGTTTACCGAAGAAGACGAAGTTTGGCAAGTTCAAGGCGCGCGTTGCGGAAGAGTTGGGCGTTCCAATCGAGCGACAGCGGTACTGGTTGTATCAACCAAGGAGGAACAAGACGACGAGACCCGCCGACTTCATTCGCGATGATTTCAATTTGGACGCAACGGTGGAAAACATGCGCATTCAGAAGTCGAATCGTCACTCTTACGGGGAATTACGACTGTACCTTGAGGACAAAGACGAGGAGGCGATGCTGGCGATTCCCGGGAAAGACATTTGCCTTCACCTGAAAGTCTATGATCCCCACGAAGCGAGACTATCGTACCGCGGCGCTTTTTATGCCGATGGTAGCCGGACATTGAGCGACTACTTGGGTAAGATCAAATCGCTAGCTGGATTTGCTCCGGAGCAATCTGTTGAGCTGTACGAAGAAATCGCGTTTGTTCGTGACAACGATATCACGGTGGACTTGATCTCGGAGGAGAACTTAGAAAACAATTCGCTCTGTGAAAAGGTGAATGATGACGATGAGACGATGCAACTAGGAAACGGAGACATTCTCATTGTTCAGCCAGCCGTTACCGATGAGATGGAGGACACGCTCAAGTTTCCGAACGTTCGCCAGTTCATCGATTTTAGGCACAATCACCAAGTCGTGCTGTGTCGCGAATTAAACGCTCCTAAGACTGATCAAGTCAGACTGGAACTCACCAAGCTCACGAGCTACGACCAGGTCGCTGAAGCGTTGGCGGACGCCCTCCAGTTGTCAGATCCGAAGCTGCTTCGCTTCACGTCTCACAACATCTACACAAATGGACCGAAGAGCACGCCGTTCAAGTTTAGAGGCGTCAACACTTTAGCTCAAATGCTCGACAATCAACAAAATGAGGTGCTGTACTACGACGTTGTCGATATTCCGCTGCCTGAGCTCGAACAGCTGAAGGATTTACAGATCTATTTCCATGGAGCAAATACACGGTTGATTGAGAAATTCCAGTTACGACTTCCCAAGGACGCCAAGGTGCAGGATGTCCTCGAAGAGTTGCGTTCAAAACTCGGGGAACGTCTGAAAGGGAAGAAACTTCGTTTGCTCGAATTGTTTTACTCGCAAATATACAAGGTATTCGACACCGAGAAGAGCATCGCAGACATCAACGAACAATACTGGACTCTGCGCGCGGAAGAAGTGCCAGAGGACGAGGACGAGGACGCCTCTCTGCTTCGAGTGTACAATATTTCCAAAGATCTGTCCAATCCGAGTCAGTATCATCCTTACGATGAACCATTCTTGCTGCGCTTATTGAGAGGTGAGACCCTGGGGCAAATCAAGGCACGCATCAAAGATAAACTCGAGGCGTCCGACGATGACTTTGCCAAATGGAAATTCCACGCGGGCGTTTCCACTCGCTACCAACTCCTTGAAGATGACGACATGGTACTATCGGAAAAGTTTACTCGCGAGGATAAAGATGGTTTCTTAGAGTACACCTTGGGTATCGAACGTGACGTCAAGGGTCCTCGCCGACCGGCGAGTCGTCAAGGCAAGGCTTCCGGATTCGAACGAGCCATAAAAATAATGTGATCGAGCATGTAAAACACATGGAAACCTGAACATCTAGCTAATCCTAGGCCATCGCGTTCGCGTGGCATCTATCCTTGCCTAACGTCGCGTAGCTGCATATCGCGCCGACCGGCAGCGCGTGTAAGTTTGAATTCGGTATTTCGTTCTCTGAAAAATCAACGAGTAAATGAATGCGCCAGCTCGAAGCGTGATTGCGCACGGTGTGTTCCACGGCGTTGTTGATCTCGAACGGTCGGCCCTCGACCAGAGTCACGGCGACTTCATCCATTCCGGGTGGTGATATGATGAGTTGCGCCGCGTCCACTTCCGGAGGCACTACGATGGGGATATGAAAGCGATGATTGCGAGTCGCCCATGGTCCAGAGTCGACGTGCGTGTGTATCATCGCACCCGCGTTCATCACGGCTATTTGCAAACGCACGATGTGCTTGGTTGGGTCCTCCACGCCGAGTTGACGCGTGAACAGCGACGTCAACAGGGGCGTGACGTACGGTCTAAACTTTTCCCAGTACGGGAAAAGAAATATCTCTTCTCCCGACCTGTCGGAGAATATCAAGTGCATGGTGTCGACGCCTGGTTTGATTGCTTGTTGATTTTTCGTTCTTCCATCAAGAAATGCATTGTCTCGCTGCGCGTTTTGCGTGAACGCATCCTTCGGAAGCTTGTCTACGTATTCGCGAAGCAGGCGAATATCGACGGCATCGTGTTCAATCAGTAGTGCATCCATACTTCTTGCGGTGAGCGGGAACGCCTTTTTGCGTAAATCGAGCCATCGCGCTTGTTCGCCAGCTCTTCTGTCTACGAATAAGGAATTCAGAAGACCATGCGTCTGTATCGTTTCGCGCCAGAGCACGTCTCTCCGACGCAAGTCAAACGCAACGACATCACTCGTCTTCTCTGGATCGGCACGTTCCGCGCGCGTTCCAAACACCGACACACCGATATACGCCACCTCGTCGACCACGACGAGACCCTTCATGAACGTTCGCGACGGTTCTCTCCAAAGAACCTCGTATTCATCCGTCGCGGGATCCACTAGTATGAGTTCACCCTCGCCGCTGTTCAACATTAAAAACTTGCCATCGTACGACACCAAACCGTGTGACTTTTTGCCGACGTTTCGCAATCGCGGCGCGAGCTCCGCCCCCGTCTCGACGTCGATCAACGCGACTTCGCTCGGTCCTAAATTATGAAGCACCGCCCACACCGCGTGCTCGCCGTACTCGTCCACATTCGCCGGTAAAACAGTGTTCACGTGTTCACGCACCGTCAACGTCGCGACGTATCTCGTCTTCATCGACGGATACTCGAGCTCTAAGATCCTTCCTCGCCCCGTGTCCGCCACGAAGACGCCGCCGCGAAGACGCCGGGTCGCGTCGTGCGTAAACTTCGATTCAACCGAACGCTCCTCCAAAACGTCTCCGCTCGTCAGATCGATTCTTAAGAGCGCCTCCTCGCAACAATCCCGTCTAAGTCTCCCACCGTCCCTCCCGCGCGTCTCGTTCGCGTCCCCTCGCGCGACGACCCACGCCTCGCCCGCGCGGTCGCTCGCGAAGGCGCCGTAATACGCGCCGCGTCCCTCGTGCAATACGCGCCGCGCCCTCGTCGTCGCGTCGAGCGCGACGAACGCGCCGTGCGACGAGACGTACAGCGTCTCCCCTCGTCGCGTCCTCGTCGTCGGCGTCGTCGTCGGCGTCTCGAGACGACCGCGTCTCGCGCGCAACCGTCCGTCCGAGTCGTCGCCCGCCGCCGCGGTGTTTCGCGCGCGCGAAGAGCGAAACACCGCGACGCACGATACCAACACGAGCGCGTTCGTCGCCACCGCGCGCCATCGCACGCCGTCGCGACGAGTCGGCGCGCGGCGGCCGCGACGAGTCGCCATCTTGCGTCGGCGTCGGATTGATTGGACCCGTCTCGAGTCGAGACTCTCGACCTTACTTTCTACTATGTATCGATTCAAATTCAATAGAGTACGTACCGGAAGTCCGATACTATCAATGTACGTACTCGCACGCATGCACGAGAGACGATTTTCTCGACTGCTGTTAGCATAAAGAGCACACAGTATACGCTACCAGACATTCCATAAATACGAGGGTTCGGACGCGCGGACGCCCGCGCGGTCGCGCGCGGTCGAGCGCGCGCGCGAGCCGCCTCTCCGCGACGCAAAGACACGCCATGGTACGCGATCGACGCCCGTCTCGACCGTCTCCGCGAGGAAACGCGCGCGCGTGAAACCTCTCGATCGTCTCGCCGCGGTTTCGACGCGCGCGAGGCGCAGACGCGAGGCGCAGACGCACACAAACGCGCGTCTCCCGACACCCATCCTGACCTCTCGGATCCGCGTCTTCACCGTCATCGCAGGCTACGTACGTCGGCCCCAACGCGCGCGAAGGCGAGCTCGTCTTCGGCGTCGCGCATATCTTTGCGTCTTTTAACGACACGTTCGTGGTGCGTACGCGCGAGCGCGAGCGCGAGCGCGCGATCGACGCGCGCGCGGGCGCGATCGCGAGGGAAAGCCCTAAGCGGTCGCGATGGGGGCGATGGGGGCGCGACGCGAGGGCGCGCGACGCGTCTCGATCGCGTGGGAGACGCGAAACGAGTGCGCGCGAATGTGTCGTCGCGAATGACGTCGACGCGATGACGCGAGAGACTAACATCGACGCGCGTGTCGCCATTGTTCCCACGCAGCACGTCACGGATTTGTCCGGCAAGGAAACCCTGAGCCGGTGCACCGGCGGTATGAAGGTGAAGGCTGATCGCGATGAATCCTCCCCGTACGCGGCGATGCTTGCGGCGCAGGATGTCGCTGCGCGATGCAAGGAGCTCGGTATCACCGCGTTGCACATCAAGATGCGCGCGAAGGGTGGTAACAAGACGAAGTCTCCGGGTCCGGGCGGTCAAAGCGCGTTGCGCGCGCTCTCCCGTAGCGGCATCAAGATTGGCCGAATCGAGGACGTGACGCCGACGCCGACCGATTCTACTCGTAGAAAGGG
>Ga0066856_10001214_pt1 | contig 10018 bp, 6 predicted proteins | sample ETNtaG_5_FD_65605 | JGI IMG/M metagenome (GOLD analysis project Ga0066856, IMG submission 65605) | Marine microbial and viral communities from oxygen minimum zone, Eastern Pacific Ocean - ETNP201406SV205 | ecosystem: Environmental > Aquatic > Marine > Oceanic | place: Pacific Ocean: Eastern...
GGCAACGCTGTGGTTGGCGCCATTGATTTACAAACCGATGATGAACCTGAACTATTTGTAACAACACAGAGCGGATCGCCTGGAAGTCCGCGAAGTGTTCTCTTATTCCAGATAGAAGATTGTGAACTCGTCCCAATTAAAAGACACGGCACTGACTTTAATTTCTCCCTTTCAGTAGGAAATTGGTCAGTTGGTGGACACAGTTATGGAATTGATTGTGTTGGCGGGGCACCTGTCTTAAGAGAACTCCACTCTTACCCAGGTTCTTCAACCCCTCCTGTCACTACATGGTTGTGGACTAGGACTACTCATGAATTATTATCTGATAATACAATGAAGGAAGTCTCTATCTCAGATGAATTTTCAGGGAGTGAGACTCCTTGGAGCGTAAGCTTCAATAGTTGTGTTTTCGAATAAATCGTTTCTGATAAGGACAAAAATATGTGTGGGAAAAAATTAACTTCAATCTCTTTAGGAGTGCTTTGTGCTCTAGTTTCGTTACTACTTATTTCATGTGGAGATCAAGATAAGTCACAAGTAATTGAGGAAGAAACAGTAGAAGAAGTAGCACAGGAAGAGGCTCCTGAAGAAGCTTCAGAAGAATCAGAGGAAGAAGCGCCTCAAGAAGATGCTCCTGAAGAAGCTTCAGAAGAATCAGAGGAAGAAGCGCCTCAAGAAGATGCTCCAGAAGAATCAGAGGAAGAAGAAGTCTTTTTTAATGGAGATTGTTCCACAACAACTGTAGGTAATCTTCTTGACCCTGATGAGTGGTTTTACTTACCAACAGCAGGTTCTGTAGTTGCAGTAGTGGGTGTAGAGCACTGGGATATTCTTGAAATTCATGAAGACCCAGGAGTGAGCTCTCCACTAATTGATACTCTTGACCCACTTGATGACACTGTCGTTGCTATGGGTTTTGCTAGACAATTACCCCAATCAATATGGTGGTGTATTTCTTGGGAGGGAGGTTCAGGTGCATGGGCTTCTTCTATTTATTTGAGCAGACTTGCTGATCCATGGCAGAGCTATGACTCTGATCGATGGGTTGGTCTTAATGCTCAGACTCTTGAAGACTTCTTATCTGAAGTTGAATCAGAATATGAGCGTGACCCTAATTCTGAGGGTGGCCCCATGAGAATCGTTATTTCAGAACTTGATTACTCTAATAATATTGTTTCCTTTGATGTCATTGGATTCCTCGATGACTCCGTAGCTGGCGCGAGATTAACTTTCACGACTGCTACTCAATCTGATGGTTCCTTGACGGTGACTGAAGTCCAATATCGTTCTATGTGTAGACGTGGAGGCGGACCTGGTTCGGATTTGTGTTTGTAAATATCAATCCAACAGGAAAAATTGAGAAGTATTTTGGAATACTAAAGAAAATGGAGAAACATGAGACCCCTATTTAATCGTAATTTAACAATTCTTTCAGTTATTTTTTTAATTGTTATGACACTTTCAGGTTGTGGAAGCAATGATAAAGCTCAGGATGAGGGAATTTCCGCGAGTAGTAGCGAAACTGTTCAACAAGAAGAATCAGTTACCCAAGATGAAGCATCTGAAGTAATCCCAGAATCTGAATCTGTTACAGAGGAGTCATCAGATGAATCCATTGAAGAAGAAGCTTCTGAACCTGCTTGTACATGGAATGTTGCGCCAAAAATTGCAGGGAATTTTCCTTTATCTGGTGGGGATATTCTTGCTGATGCTCGTATAGGAGCTCAGGAAGGGTACGATCGCCTCGTCCTAGAATTTATTGCGTCAGGTTCTGTTCCGGAATCATACGAAATTAAGTATGTTTTCAATAATTCAGGGGGAGAAATTATTACTGTGAGTGATAATTTACATCTTGAAAGCCAAGTTCAAGGAAATGCCGCTTTGCAGATAATTTTGGCAGGAAGCCATGAAGATGTAGTAAATAATACTGTGATTTATGAAGGACCTGACACCTTATCGAGTTCACTAATGGGTAACATCACCGAAGCTAAGTTTGGTGGCAGTCATGCGGGATTGATTCTTTGGGGAATAGGAGTTGAAGAAGCTAATGGGTTTAGAGTTTTTGAATTAACCAACCCTCCTCGGGTCGTTATAGACGTTTGCATTGCTGATGAATCAGATAAATTAGCTGAATGTCTCAATGCAGATGCAACTTGGGAATACCCGGAATGGGTAAGTTCAGATTTCCTTACGAACTATTGTGAATCTAATTTCCTTAGCTAGTTATTAAAACAATTAGCAGAGGCGAACCCCAATCACGGTATTTGCTGAGCTCTCGTTACCTCTAGAGTCAACTACTCGTAAAGTTACATTCACGGATGGAACAGCTCCCGTCTCAAACCCAGCTAACGAAGCTACCCAAACCTGATTATTTGTCAATTGAAGAGGTGTAGTTATTAAATTAATACCATTTCTTGTCCATTCGGCTTCAACTGCGATTAACTGTGAATCATCACTAACTTGTGCAGCAATTGTGGCAGTTCCGTTGCCACAATTTGAATTCGTAATATACACAACCTTGGGGTCAGAAAACAAATACTCGATAATCGGCGGTATTTCTACTTCAGCTGATAGATCAACACGAATGATTTGATCTTCTCCTTCAAGTATTAAGACTCCCTCGTAGTCTCCTTCAGTGGCCTGTTGTCGATTAAAAATAATTTTTATTGCAGTACTTGTATCTCCGTTTATCCGACCAGAATTAACACTTGTTTCGAATTGCGAACCCTCCACGGAAATGGCCCAACTAATGGGACGATCCCCATTATTGGAAATAACTAATTCTCGAGAGTTGGCTTGATTTCCGAATATTAGCTTTGAACTATTAACACTCAACTGGGATTTAGGCTCAGGATTAGGTTCCATTGGTGGCTCATCATCGTCGATGATCGTAAATGTAACTGTCAAAATATCCATCTCGACCGGTCCATCCATTCCAGTAATTTCAAAATTCACTTCACATTCACGATCACCTTGAACTAGATCATCCTCTAGAGCCAAGAACTGAACCTGTTGCGTCGATTCCCAATTCCTGGGGTCCCATTTAGCAGCTATCCTAGGCCCTGTAATTTCTGATTCTAAACATTCAACTTGACCCGTTATTAGAGAAATAATATCCAAAGGGTTTTCAGATAAAGAAACAGCAAATGAACAATAATCACCCTCGATGCATCTCAGGTTTGTTTCATTACTAATAATCTTAAAGTCAGGCCTGAATGGTTCAAGATTAGGCTTTGAGTCATTTTTAAAGCTCTCTTCTAATTGGTCTTCAGCAATATCTACTTGAGGTGCATCACTATTAGTTTCAGGCTCCGGAAGCGATACTACGCTTGAAGAGACTTCATTATTTGCAGGTGTTGTTTCTAAATTACCGTTATTTCCAAAAGCTACGAAAGACACAATGACTATTGCGCTTGCTATCAATGCTGCAGTGGTGGCAAGTAAAAAAGTTGAAATTGACTTATTAATTACAGTCGTTTTTGATGGGAACCCCGAATGAGCGTCCCAATCCCATTGAGTCTTGTTTGGGTTCGTGTACGCAGGTTCAGCACCTGCTTTCGCGTTATTAACTGAATTAAGAACTTTAGATTTTAGCGTGACGGGAAGCGCAACAAATGGGAGTGCTAATGCTATTGATCCAGGAGCACACAAAATACCTCGCTTCTTGGTACAGGTGTCACAGTCCTCAATATGACGTGTAACTTTTGATCTGACTTCTAATGAGAAATGCCCATCCCAATCTGAAAGTAATTCATCAAGTTTGTCGCAATCCTCTCTACCTAACCTAGCGATTAGTAAAGATCCGACGGCTTTTTCCATCCTGTCTCGCATTCGTGATGACAGGACGTGGACATGAGAGATTTTAACTCCGAGGGCTTCGGCCAATTCCTCTCCATCTAAGCCTTGCATCTGCAATTCAAGAAGTTGACGATCACGGGTCTGAAGAGCATCTGCTGCATCCCACACTAATTGTTGAAGCTCATTTTGAAGAAGTGAATTGTCTGTATCTGGAAGGTCGGCGGCCATATCAGGTACCTCTCGGTGGTCTCTTCGAGATCGTTGACGTGTTCGAGAAGTAATTTCGTTTCGTGCAATTGAGAAGAGCCAAGGACGCAACTTTGATGGATCTCTGAGCTGATCGAGTTTTTGCGATGATCTTAATATCACATCGTGTACCGCATCTGCAGCTTCCTCGCGATCCCGCAACATAGAAAACGCAAAACCAAATAAACGATCTGCATACCGATCGTATATTTCGCCTATGGCGGATTGGTCCCCTTGTCGCGCCATTATTACAAGATCTGCGTCGCTTTTGTTCACTTGTGTACCTCATAGGTTCCTCACATACGCGAGAACCATCTAAAAGCTAGCGAACTCGCATTCTTTCTGTTGTGAGATATGACGAGTTCATGTGTTCAGTCTTACACCCTTGAAGAGGAAATCAAGAAAAAAAAGAAATTTAGAAAAAAATATTATTTTTTCTGACTGGGGTGTAAGAAATTGATTTGTTCCTCATCTAACTGGCACAACTAACAGCCGAGGAGGCAAAAATGAAAACAATTAAAAGAATGAAAAGAATAGTAAAGATGGGAGTGATACTAAGCATCGCAGCTATAGCGTTTACTGCGTACTCAGCATCAGCCTCAGCATTACAGCCATCATTTGATGAAGATATGATCATTGACCTAGATGACGTGTTATTTCCGGAAGAATTAATACCTCTTTTCGGAACAGATGTGGATGTCGAAGCAACAGGATGTCTTCCCCATTTCGCAGGGCCAGAAGGAATTGACATTACAATTACAAATAACAATGACTTGGCAAAGAGTTACGAAGTATTCGTATATGACGGAGTTGTTGAAATCGAACAAACCCCTGAGTTCACTTTCCCAGAAGAAGCCACAGGATCAGATAGCGAGTTTATTTTCCCAGGCGAATCGCATGAATTCCCTCGATATATAGGATTCTTTGCGTCTGAATCTCCTACAGTAGTGAGAGTTCAAATTACAGAGTCTTTACCTGTTCTTCTGATAGATGCAGAAGATGACGTAACTGTAGAAGCTGACATAATTTTTGACGAAGAGATAATTGTTTGTGAGCATGACGCAGATGAAATGCTTTCTGAAGCAGCCGAGGAATACGCAGCAGCAGAAGCTCTAGCTGAAGCAGAAGCTGAAGCAGAAGCAGCAGAAGAAGCTCTAGCCGAAGCTCTAACAGAAGCAGAAGCAGCAGCAGAAGCAGAAGCACAAGCGACAGCTGAAGCAGAAGCATTGGAAGCTGATCTAGCTGCTGCTGAACAAGCCGCATCAGATGCTGAAGATGCACTCGAAGCAATGATTGATGCAGTGTCGGTTGACGTCGAAGACCACTCAACAGAACTAGAGCAAGATTCTCAAACAGAAGGAGATGCTATGTCTTCTAATAGTCAACCTATTGTTGATGGCGAGTCCGCTATCGGAGAGTTAACTGAAGGCGACTCTGATAATTCAGGTCTCTCAGTGGGAATGATTATTCTCGTGACTCTGATTGGAGTTGCTGGAATCGCTTCAGCTGGAGTAGCGCTAGACAAATTGAATAGATAAACCCATCAATAAAGTGGGCGGGTTCTCAATGACCCGCCCACTTTTATTTTTTCAACACTCTTGTGATAGATTCTTGATGGGAAGTTTGAAAGATTATGAATAAAGAGAGAAAATGAGCGATCAATCAAATTCTGGACCGAACTTCAAAGAGTGGATTTCCCAATCATCATCTAGGCGCTTTATTGTATTAGCAACAGTTGTAATCATTGCCCTTATAGCTGCTTTGGTGATTATCAATACATCCAGTGATGATAATTCTATTAAATCAGACTTAAGTGGGCTCTCTGATCTGACACCCGAAAATGATTACTTGTTCCAGCCGGCGAATTCATTAGGACCCGACCCTTTCACACCCTCTTTTGCTAACTACATATTAGATGTTCCAACAGAAAATCTAGAGTCTGGGGTTGTAAGTGGTAGCTCAACTGGTCTTTATGGCGGTACAGGCGAAAATGCATGCGATATCGATAAGCTTGTGGCGTTTCTTCTAGCGAATCCTGATATTGGTGCTGCGTGGGCAGAAGTTCAGGGCATTGATCCAAGCGAGTTAGAGGACTTTATTCGCGCTTTAACTCCAGCAGTTTTGTTACAAAATACGTTGGTAACAAATCACGGTTATTCAGATGGTGAAGCAACACCATTCCTTGCTGTTCTTGAAGCTGGAACCGCTGTTCTAGTTGATGAAGATGGTATTCCTAGAGCACGATGTGCGTGCGGTAACCCACTACTGGTTCCAGAGGAAGAGGAAGAGGAGGAGGAGCCGGAACCAACTCCTACACCGGATCAGCCGGAACTTCTTGACGCGTGTCCTGAACCAAATCCTCCGTATGGAATTCATAAGAATGGAGATGATGAATGGATTCTTACAACCGAGGAAGGAGAATTCATATGGGAAACAAGTCTTCCAGGTTGGCAAGACACATCCCAAGATTTATCGGATCCTTCAAATTTTTATGCAACAGAATTTGATGTCCCTGGCTACATTGAGGAATGTTTTCCCTGCCCTGAGGACTCATCCAATTCTGATTACAACCCGTCATATGATTGGAATCCAGACGGAAGTTACCGAACTAGTGATGATGTACTCCGACGTGAAGATGATGACAGAACTGAAATTTATGTCGTTATCGTACCCAAACCTGACAGTGAAGAGGTGGAGATCGAAGACGTTGATGAAGGCTTCTCCGAAGATTTTGAAGAAGGGTACGATGCCGAAAAAGGGTTTGACGGCTGTTTCCCCCCTTGTCCTGATGAAGGTGATTGGGGATGGAGCATAGCTGAGTTCGCTTGGTTAGATGAAGGTAATCGGGGAGATCTCGATTTAGATGCGCTTGAATATTCAGGTTTTGTGTGGCATGAGCCTGGCAGCGACACTGAGGATATTCTCGGAGCTTGGGCTTGGAATGGGTATGGTTGGGAAAGAATCATTGTCCTAGCTGATGACCCAGACTTTGGTGTCGTCCATGAAGACTACAAAGATCTACCCGGCTGGACGGAAGATTGTTTTGAATGTCCTGATTGGGGTTGGGTAGAAACAGAGACAGGTGAGTGGGAATGGCATGCACCAGATGGAACCATCTGGTCCTACGACTTTATGGGTAACTGGTCCATTATCGGTGACATCGAACCTATCAATTTCCAGCGACAAGAGGACTCTTTTGAAGAATGGACGTATAGCCCTGTCGAAGATATCACTCTTCTTCCGGGATACGACGAAGATTGTTTTGAATGTCCCGATTGGGGTTGGGTAGAAGCAGAAGATGGTGGTTGGGAGTGGCACTCACCAGATGGAACCGTATTTACGTTAATTTATAATAATTCGAACGGACAACTAAGAGCATCAAGCCCTTGGGTGTGGGTACCAAACGATGTTGCAGAAATGGGGGGAGATCTCGATTTAGATGGGATTTCAGATTATCAAGATCTGCCAGGTTGGATAGAAGACTGTGAAGATTGCCCCGAATGGGGATGGGAACAAAACGCTGAAGGTGCTTTCATATGGATTGACCCACAGGGTTACACATGGCTTCCTTACGTAAACGGTGATTGGTACGAAACCTTTAATACCAGATATGTCACGCGATATGATGACCTTCCTGGGTGGAGTCAAGAATGTGATTGCGATGATCAGACCTGGGGATGGGTTGATCTTAATAATGATGGGATTCTAGAGTGGCAAGCACCCGATGGAACCATTTGGGGCGAAGTCCGAGGAATCTGGCTACCACTCGATGATGACTTAGAGCCAATGGAAAACTTTGATATTTCATATACCTGGGCTGGGGATCTCCCGGGCTGGTCTGACTCTTGTTTCGATATACCTAATCAAACAACAGAGCAGCCTACTCCTGAACCAACCCCTACACCTGTAACGACACCTACACCTGTTCCGACACCAACACCAGTTCCGACACCGACACCAGACATTATCCCTACACCAACTCCGTTACCAGATTACGCTCCGGCATACATTAACACTGATCCGAGTTGCCAATCTCTGTATGTATCGTGGGAACCAGGAGGAGGGTCACAACTTGAACCTGAACAGTGGCATATCAGGGTCGAAGTTGAGTCTGATCTCGGACTGGCAGTGGTTGAGAAAACATTCCCGACACCTATAGGGAACTATCCCGCTAATCACACTTTTAGTTCAGTTGAGTTCTATCCGAATAACCCATCGTGGCCTAAGGGTACCGGCCCGAATGGGAACGCTATCGCCACAGTGACAGTCAGTTACCAAGATGGCGGAATTCTTAGCTCACCATCCACGTTTCAGGGAATCCAACTGAACAACTGCAACTAGTGAAAGGGAAAGTGTTTTGAAAAAAGTAATGGTTACAGGAGTAACAGGATTTATCGGTCAACATTGTGGCGCAGAACTCCTTCGTCAAGGGTATGAAGTTATTGGAACGATGCGGTCAAAGGAAAAGGCAGAAGCAGTGCGTGAAGGGATAGCGAAAGTAGCGCCAATAGATAAGCTGACATTTGTTGAAGCCGACTTAATGAGTGACGAGGGCTGGCAAGAGGCAATGGCGGACTGTAAATACGTTCTGCATGTGGCATCCCCATTTATCATTGCAGATCCAGAGGACGAGAATGAAATGATCTCTCCTGCCGTTGACGGTACGCTGCGTGTACTATCAGCTGCGAAAGCAGTAGGTGTTGAACGCACTGTTGTCACATCTTCACTTATCGCTATCATCGCTGGGAAGCTATCAGGTCATTATGGAACAGACTCATGGTCTGATCCGGACGAAGAGATTGGAACCTATGCAAGGAGCAAAACATTAGCTGAAAAGGCGGCATGGGAGTTTGCGAAAGCAAACGATATTGATCTTGTAGTAATTAATCCAGGGGGTGTTATGGGCCCAACATTGACTGGTCGAGTTGAAGGAGAGAGCTTAACGATGATCTCCGATATTATTACTGGGAAGTACCCTCTCGTTCCCGATATCTGTGTTGGGTTTATTGATGTTCGAGACGTTGCCAAACTTCATGTTGCCGCAATGACTGCTGACGGAGCTGTCGGAAAACGCTTTATCGCTTCATCGGATGAGCCACTTCACTTCAAAGAGGTGACTGGAATACTTAAAAACGCTGGTTATAAAAAAGCATCAACTCGTCAGGCTCCTAAGTTCTTACTTAAAGTAATGAGTCTTTTTGATGATCAAGTGAAGGGATTACTTCCAATGATTGGCGAACGACAAACAGTTGCAAATCAAGATACCTATGAGGTTCTCGGTTGGGAGCCTACCCCTATGGAACAATCGCTTATTGAAACAGCTGAATCAATTTCATAAGGTAGATGCTTTATTTACTAGCTAAAACGAAACCCACAACACTATGTGGCGTGCTTAATTCATTCGGACCGAATTCCTTGAGGAGTAACTCATCAAGTTCTTGATCAAAGGCGAGCGCCTTTTCTGGTGATAATGCAACAATGCCAGCACTTGCTTGAATTCTCTTACGCCAAGAAATTCTTGAATATGTTGTGTCATCAACAAAATCAAACTCCCCGACGATCGTCATCTCATGTTCTGTGAATGTTGGCTTACATAAGTTGTAGTAATCGTCTCTTCTTCGAATTCCTCCTAGGTTCCAATCTGGATTATGAGATTTAACCAGTTCTTCTGTAACCCCAGGGACGGTTCCTGGCAAAGGGATCCAATCAAACCAGCACAATGCTAATTTCCCATTAGGTTTGAGGAGACGGGCGCATTCAGCAATAGCCTTTTCTTGATCAAACCAATGCCAACACTGCCCAGCTGTTACAGCATCAAAAGAAGATGTTGGTAACTCAGTATTCTCAGCTGGCGCCTGAAGCCAAGTGATATCGAGTTGTTCATCTTGTGCAAGGCGTGATGCTTCATCAAGCATGCGTTGGTCAAGGTCTACGCCGGTCGCAAAGCATCCCCTGCGAGCAAATCCACGGGTCA
>Ga0066856_10001215_pt1 | contig 10017 bp, 8 predicted proteins | sample ETNtaG_5_FD_65605 | JGI IMG/M metagenome (GOLD analysis project Ga0066856, IMG submission 65605) | Marine microbial and viral communities from oxygen minimum zone, Eastern Pacific Ocean - ETNP201406SV205 | ecosystem: Environmental > Aquatic > Marine > Oceanic | place: Pacific Ocean: Eastern...
CCTTTGGAAAAGGCATTTCATAAAATGCGTACTGACCCAATGCCAACATATCGAAAAATGCTTAAGTCTGAAGATGCCAAAGAAGGCGTTGCTGCATTTGTAGAAAAACGCAATCCAAATTTTAAAGGCGAGTGATGTTTTCCGATCCTAAGTCAGTAACGCGTATTTCAAGTCTTGGGGCAGGTCCAATCGGTGGAGGTTGGACGGCGCATTTCCTGGCGCGCGGGTATGATGTCACCGCGTATTTGCATGACAAGAGTGAAAAAAATTCGTTTATGGCTATTTTAAAAACAGCTTGGGTTAGCCTTGAAGAGTTGGGACTTGCGGCCGGTGCATCGATGGATAGGTTGCGCATTGTGACTGATTTGGAAGAAGCGCTTGAGGGTGCTGATTTCGTACAGGAAAGTGGTCCAGAGCGGCTCGAAGTTAAGCAAGAATTATACTCAGAAATGGGAAGAATTTTACCTCCATCGATAGTTATTGGATCTTCAACTTCTGGCTTGATGATGAGTGATATTCAGTCTGATTGTTCAACTCCGGAGAGAACAGTTATTGGTCACCCTTTTAACCCGCCTTATCTTTTGCCTCTGGTAGAAATTGTGGGTGGAAAGAGAACTGCGCCAGAAGCGGTTGCCTGGGCTGGAGAATTCTATAGGGCCGCGGGTAAGGCTCCATTAATGATGAAAAAAGAAATTCCAGGATTTGTTGCTACTCGCCTTCAAGAAGCTTTATGGCGTGAAGCTTTACATATGGTTGCCAACGATGAGGCTACTCCAGAGGATATCGATAATGCTCTAATGAATGGACCAGCACCGCGCATGGCAGCGCAAGGCCAATGTATGGCTTTTCACGTGGCATGTGGCACAGGAGGAATGGCCACAAATTTAGATCAGTTCGGGCCAGCACTCAAACTACCTTGGACAAGACTGGAGGCTCCTGAACTCACTAAAGAGTTGAGGGATCGTATGGTTGATGGCTGCAATGCAGTGGCTAAAGATCAAGCATTTGAGGATATGGTTGCTCAGCGTGACCGCGAAATAGTTGGAGTTTTAAATGCCTTACGTCAGGCTCGTCTGATATGATCTTTTGGTGGTTTACCATTTAAGGTATCAAGGAAATCTGAGAGGGAACCTGGCCAAGTGGGTGCAGGTTCGTCTTTAGGCCAAGCTTCCCGATAATCTGAGGGTCGTCGTCCAAAAAACTTTCCAAAAGAGAAAGCGAAATGTGACATTGTATTAAACCCAGAAGCCGTGGCTATTTGCCGGATGCTCATATCTGTAGAGATTAATAGCAAGCGTGCATTTTGCAAGCGCTTTAACAACCCAAACTGTACTACTGTGCATCCAACATTTTTCTTGAATTGCCTCTCTAATTGGCGTTGCGAAACACCTAAGAAATTTGCAATCTGTGGTACTGTCAGTGGTTCTTCTATATTATTTTCGATTAATGTCATGGCTTCGCGTAGTAAAGGCCGCATCGTTTCGGTACTCCGTCCCATTGTGCTGCGCTGGGGAGAAGCGGCAGAACGAATTGGATGATGCAGCATCTGATCTGCAATTTCACCAGAAAAGCTACTTCCGTTCATCTCCTCAATTAGGCGCAGCATTAAATCTACGCCTGCTAATCCGCCGGAACATGTCATTACTTTACTGTCGAGTGTGAAAAGGCTCTCTTCCACTTCGACCCGATCAAAGTTTTCTTTAAACCCATTGAGCCATGACCAGTGTATAGTAGCTAACTTCCCGTCCAGTAAACCAGCCCGCGCTACAATGTAAGACCCCAGCTCTACACCACAAATCCGCTCACCTGCGCGAGCACGTTTTCTGAGCCAGGCGGTTAATCTTTGATTGTGGTAATGCTCCGTTCCCCAACTTCCAAGAATAAAAGCAAATTCTGCAGGCTGTAAGTTATCATTTGCGGTTTTAATTGTTGCGGTCATGCCATTGCTAGCTATAATTTTTGAACCGTCGAACGAAGCAACCTCCCATGAAAATGTTGATGTAGGTGCCAAATAGTTCGCTATTCGGAGTGTTTCAATCATAGTGATTAAAGTCGCAATGTTGAACCTTGGCACTACTATGAACACCATATGTATTTGCGCACGTGCCATTTTAGGTAGAATGTCTATTTCCATATTTACGGGTCATCCTTCGTGTCAGATTTTTCGTCACTTTAACCTAATCTATGGCGTTTAATCGACAAAAATCTGCATTGCTTTCCAGCCTAGTTAATTTTAACGAGGAGATTGAAATGCAAAATGACGTAGTTTTGACTTGTGCCGTAACAGGGGCTGGGGACACCACTGGAAAAAGTGCCCATGTTCCAGTTACCCCAAAAGAAATTGCAACAGCTGCGATTGATGCAGCTAAAGCTGGTGCTTCAATCGCACACATACATGCAAGAGACCCTGAAACAGGAGTAGGGTCGCGTGATCCTAAACTTTTTAAGGAGATTGTGGATCGGGTTCGGGATAGTAATACCGATATTGTTATAAATATCACGGCTGGCATGGGTGGTGATTGGATTTCCGATGCCTCCGATCCAGCTTTACCTGGACCTGGAACGGATATGATTGGTCCAGAACAGCGGCTCGCTCATATCAAAGAGTGCTTGCCTGAAATTTGTTCACTTGATTGTGGGACGTTGAACTTTTCCGATACAGATATGATTTATATCTCTACCCCACCTACATTACGAAAAATGGCTGAAATGGCCCGTGATTGGGGTGTTAAACCTGAACTGGAAGTTTTTGAGCTTGGTCACATTCGATTTGCAAAGGCAATGATCTCTGAAGGTTTAATTAATGATCCACCGATGTTCCAATTATGTTTGGGTATTCCTTGGGGAGCCGAACAAACTGTCGAAACAATGGTTGCCATGAAGTCGCAATTGCCCGCTGGCGCGAGTTGGGCCAGTTTTGGTATTGGTCGCGGCCAAATGCCAATGATGGCGGCTGCAGTTGCTTTGGGGGGTAATGTACGTGTGGGCTTAGAGGATAATATTTATCTTGAACGAGGGGTTTTGGCGACAAATGCTCAGTTAGTCTCTCGTGCTCGTGAGATTATTGAACGAATGGGTGCCCGGGTAGTAACGCCACAGGAGGCTCGTAATAAACTTAAGTTGAGGGGTGCTGATGCTTAGAGCATCATATTGTAATTAGGGACACTTTAAAAATGGAAGCTAGTCAAGAAATTAATTTACTCATGGATACGGTTCGCCGATTTGTAGAGACGGAAATGTTTCCCCATGAGGAGGAAATAGACCGTCTTGGTCATGTACCGGAAGAAATTGGGCGCACGATCGAGGCGAAGTCCAAGGAATTGGGCCTGTTTGCTTGTAATTTGCCCGAAGAGGTAGGTGGTGGTGGTTTAGGTTATGGACCCATGTCTCTTATTGAGCGGGAATATGGCAAGACCAGTCACGCACTTCAAAGTTGGGCGGCTCGTCCAACGGAATTGTTAATGGCATGCGAGGGCGATCAACGAGAACAATATCTTCTGCCGGCCGTACGTGGGGAAAAAAGAGAGTTATTTGCTTTATCTGAACCTGATGCGGGGTCAGATGTTATGGGCATGAAGTCTAATGCGCGTCGTGATGGGAATGACTGGATATTAAACGGTTCTAAACACTTTGTTTCAGGACCATGTATGCCTGACTTTGCTATCGTGTTCGCGGCAACTGGTGAAGATGAAACTCCAAGAGGGCCTCGTAAGCGTATTACGGCATTTTTAGTCGACGTAGGAGTTGCCGGCTTTGAATGCCGTCAAGGGACTCGATGTGTCAGCTATCGGGGTTATAATACCTATGAATTACATTTTGATAACGTCCGCTTGAGCTCAGATAAAGTTTTAGGCGATGAGGGCCATGGTCTTCAGCTTGCTGGAAAATGGCTTGGTATGGGCCGTATTTGGGTTGGCGCTACTTGTTGCGGTAAAGCTGAGCGTATTTTGAGTATGGCGACAGATTGGGCTGCAAATCGAAAACAATTTGGCAAACCTATTGGTGCATTTCAGGCCACAGGATTTCGATTAGCGGATGGATCCATAAACCTACGAGCTGCAGATTTAATGGTAAAAGATGCTGTATCGCGGGCAGAAGAGGGTTCTATGAGTGATGCTGATGCTGCAATGGTTAAGGTGTTTTGCTCTGAGATGCTTAATAAAATTGCTGATGATGCAGTACAGATTTTTGGTGGTATGGGGCTTATGGAGGAAATGCCAATACAACGCTTCTGGCGCGACAGTAGGTTAGAACGGATCTGGGATGGCACCTCTGAAATTCAACGCCACATTATTACGCGTTCAATTCTGCGACCGCTTGGTGCATGACACCTCGACGTCGAGAAAATTTTAAACGGCTTTTAAAGCCTCGCCATATTGCTTTTATCGGTGGCCGTTATGCCATTATTGCAATTAATGAGGCTCGTCGTCGAGGATTTGATGGAGAAATGTTCGCGGTAAACCCTACTCGGACAGACCTTGCAGGTGTTGCATGTGTCGCCTCCATTGAGGATCTACCTGTAGCACCAGATGCGGTTTATCTTGCTATTCCCGCAGATGATGTTGTCGACGCGTTGCGTAGCTTGGCGGTTATCGGGACTGGTGGTGTGGTTTGCTTTTCTGCTGGGTTCAAGGAAGCAGGAAATACTCAAAAAGAAGAAGACTTGGTAGAGGCGACCGGTGACATGGCCTTAATTGGGCCAAACTGTTACGGCATTATAAACTATATTGACAATTCAGCACTTTGGTCGTTTGAACACGGGGGATGGTCCCCAGGTTACGGCACTGCGATTATCACTCAATCAGGAATGTTCTCCTCTGATATTACGATGAGCCAGCGCTCTCTGCCGCTTGCATATATGGTCTCGGCAGGCAACCAAGCGGTTTTGGGGCCAGAGGACTTTCTGGAATTCTTTGCCGATGACCCTGCCGTACGAGCTATTGGACTGCACCTTGAAGGATTGCAAAATATCCCAAAATTTGAACGAGCAGCCGTAAAAGCGCTATCTAAAGGGAAGCCAGTGGTCGTATTAAAGACCGGAAGTTCCGCTATTGGATCGGAGTTAACGGTGAGTCATACTGGTTCTCTGTCTGGTTCAGCCGAGCTTTATGAGGCATTGTTTCAGCGTGTAGGGATAATAAGCGTGACCAATCCCTCGCAGTTCCTAGAAACTTTGAAACTCCTTTGCATAGTTGGGGCGCCAAAGGGGAAGCGGGTGGCTGGCTTCACGTGTTCAGGTGGGGGTGCGACGATGCTCGCAGACCATGCAGAAAAGATTGACCTAGTTTTTCCAGTAGTAGATCCTAAGCAAGAAAATGAATTGTCAGCTTTGTTGCCTGACATTGCCACAGTTTCAAATCCTCTAGACTACACAACACCTATCTGGGGGCACGCAGAGATGACCTACCCAGTATTTGCGAAAGCGATTTCGGCGATTGATGCTGATACTGCAGTCTTAGTACAAGATTACCCAGCAGTAGGACTAGACAGCTCTAAAGGGTTTTACAGAGCGGATGCTATCGCATTTGCGGAGGCAACTCAGGAAAAAGGTTTGCCTGCAATAATTTGTTCGACTTTACCTGAAAATATGGATTTAGAGACCCGCCAACTTCTAATTGCCAAGGGAGTAGCTCCAATGCAAGGTATTCACGAAACCTTGAATGCCATTGAGGACTCCGCCAACTGGAGCGAAGCACGGTCTCACATATTATCGGAAAAGTCCGAATATTTATTGCCAGCAATTCCTAGCAGTGAGCGGAGGGTTTTATCGGAGTGGGATAGTAAGAGATGGTTAAAAAGAAATAATATTAAAGTACCAGAAGGGAGGTCTGTATCATTGCAGAAACTTGGTGAGGCGGCACTCGAAGTTGGATATCCAGTTGCCTTAAAGATGATCAGTTCGCGGCTGGCGCACAAAACTGAAGCGGGAGCAGTAGCACTTAACCTTAAAGATAAAGTTTCCTTAAATCGTGCAGCTGAAAAGATGAAAATTGATGTAACTGCCTATGACGCAAAGGCTGCTAGCGACCTATTTTTGGTTGAGGAAATGTCACCCAAACCCTTGGCTGAACTCATAATTAATTTGCGTCAAGACCCGCAATTTGGAGCTGCATTAGTACTGGGTAACGGAGGCATTTTGGTTGAGTTACTAGCTGACTCTGTGACTTTGCTTTTGCCAACGCGGCCGGTTGAAATAATCCGTGCAATCAAAAGTTTACGAGCTGGACGCTTACTTGAAGGTTTTAGAGGCCGGCCTGCTGCAGATATCTCGAAGTTGGCTGAGGAAATCTATAAACTCTCCATTGCCTTTCAGGAGAACATAAAAACTATAGCGGAAATTGAAATCAACCCTCTTTTTGTTTATCAAACTGAAGTCTCAGCTATTGATGCATTAATCCAAGTCCTAGTTGACAAGTGATATAATCATTTATGACGCGACTTATATGAAAATTGGAGTAATAAATATTTTGAAAAAAAGAAAATGTGCAGTTTGTGCTTAAATGAAATTTTGAATAAATATTTTTATCATGGATAAGATTTTTTTTGTTCAGATAGGCTGATGTCTAATATACCTAAATATAAGAAATTATGACATTTGATTAATTTAAGAAATGCCGTTACGTAATTATAGACAAACTATTAGCGAAACTGAACTTTGACAACGTAAACATAAATGGGAGGTTTATATGTTAAAAATCAAAAAGTTGGCACTGTCGTGTGCTTTATTAATAGGACTTGGCGCTGGTTCTGTGCAGGCGGAGGATTGCGGTGAAGTTTCTCTTACAGAAATGGATTGGGGATCAGCAATTATTGTAACGCAGGTTGCTAAGTTTTTGCTCGAGCAGGGGTATGGTTGCTCGGTTACCGTTGTGCCTTCTGCTTCCGTGCCAGCACTTGCTTCGGTCAGTGAAACTGGCGAGCCCGATATAATAACCGAACTTTGGACAAATGGAGCGCCAGCATATGTTCCACTATTGGAAGCAGGAAAAATAAATGAATTAACGAGAGTTCTTTCTGACGGTGGACTTGAAGGTCTATTCATACCAGTCTATCTAGCAGAGGCCCATCCTGAGTTGACGACCATTGAGGGTGTGTTAGCTAACCCAGATTTGGTTGGAAATAGAATGCATAATTGTCCAGTTGGTTGGAATTGTCAGACTGTGGCAACGAATGTAGCAAAAGGTGGCGGTTTTGAAGCAGCCGGCATTGAAGATTTCGTGCACGGATCTGGTGAAACTCTTACCGCGTCAATTGGTGCGGCCTACGCTTCAAAAGAACCTTGGTTTGGATACTACTGGACACCTAGTTTGGTTATGGGGAAATATCCAATGGTCCAAGTGGACTTAGGTCCTCATGATCCCAGCAAGCAGGCTTGTAATTCGGACAAAGACTGCGCAAATCCTACGATGCAATCATGGCCTAGTAGCGTCGTCACAACTGTTGTTACAAGTGAATTTGAGGCCTCACATCCAGCTGAGACGGATCTCATGCGAAATCTTTCGTTTTCTAATAACATGATGAACAGTCTTCTAGCATGGCAAGATGCAGAAGGTGCTTCAGGCGATGAAACTGCTGTCTACTTTTTGTCAACCCAACAGGAACTTTGGGGTAGTTGGATTAATGATGCAGCGCGCGCAAAGCTTGCGGCACTACTACAATAAAATAACCGACACTTACTAAGTAAACGAAGGCACATTAAATTTGTGCCTTCGTTGTACTAGGGAATAAAAAATGGCCTTTTATGATAGTTTGTTTAACGCTTTTGGATTAAGAGAATGGTGCGACGCATCTGCTGGTAGCGCAAAGATGACGATGGCAAGTTTGTTGGCGAAGACTAATCCAGACGCCGCAGACGAGGGGCCTGTTTTCCCTTTCCCATCAATGGATGAACTCTACAAGGCATGCCCATCATTTCCGCAGTCTCGGGAATTTACTGCTGGAGTAGAAGAGGTATTCCTAAACGTAAAAGACGTCTTAAAAACAGTCTTAGACCCATTGACGCAGCCTCTCTCTTGGCTTTTAGAGGGTGCGTTATTTATCTTTTTGGCTGCTCCATGGTGGATAGTTGTTCCATTAATATTAATGTTTGTCTGGTATGTTTGTAGATCTGTTGCCGTGACCACATTTGTAACTGTTTCATTTGCATTTTTAGCGTTTATTGATCACCTCGATGCTGCTTTGCAGACATTAGCAATTATTGCTGTTTGTACGGGGATATGTATTATGTTGGGAGTGCCCGTTGGAATTGCAATGGCTAAATCTAACCGCTTTCAACGAAGTTTACTTCCACTTCTAGATTTACTTCAGACGCTGCCAACATTTGTTTATCTAATTCCACTGATTTTTTTGTTCAGCGTCACGGAGCCAAAGTTATATGGGATTGCAATCATTGTTTACGCGATTGTCCCAGTTATAAGGCTTACGGATCTTGGTATCCGGCTCGTAGATCAGGATGTTGTGGAGGCAGCTAACGCCTTTGGGATGTCTTCTAGGCAAAAGCTTCTTGGTATTGAGTTGCCGCTTGCGCTTCCAAATATCATGGCTGGCGTAAATCAAACTATAATGATGAGCTTAGCTATGGTAGTGATCGCATCTTTGGTCTCGGCACCTGGTCTTGGTGTTTTGGTGCTTCGAGGGATTAGGAACCTAGAGTTAGGAGTGGGCCTAATAGCCGGATTAGGAATAGTTCTGCTGGCAGTTATTTTAGACCGAGTATCTAAAGCAGCGATTGCTCGCGTATCTAGTGATCAGACTTTTAAATAGATCGGGCATATAATGGTAAATTCTCCTAAAATCGAAATTCGTAATCTGTATAAGATTTTTGGCTCGGATCCTAAAACTGCACTTGAGAAAGTCAAAGCGGGTATGGGAAAAGAGACTCTGCTAAATGAAACTGGTCACGTTTTAGGGTTGCAGAATATATCAATAGATATTCACGAAAGCGCTATAACGGTGGTCATGGGACTTTCTGGATCTGGAAAGTCTACACTTATTAGGCACATAAACAGGCTGATTGAACCAACTGATGGTCAGGTGCTCATTGATGGTGATGACGCCCTGTTATTAGATCAAGATGAACTTCGTAATAGACGTCGCACAGATATGTCTATGGTTTTTCAAAAATTTGCTCTTCTCCCGCACCGTACAGTACTTGATAATTCTGCACTGCCGTTAGAAGTACGCGGAGTTTCTAAAGGTGAGCGTCACAAAGAGGCGCAAGTTTGGATCAACCGAGTAGGTTTAGGTGGCTTTGAGAAGCACTACCCCTATCAACTATCTGGTGGAATGCAACAAAGGGTTGGCCTAGCAAGGGCACTCACGTCGAATTCTGATATTATGCTGATGGATGAGGCATTTTCTGCCCTTGACCCTCTAATCCGCAGCGACATGCAAAAACTGTTACTTGAGTTGCATGTAGAGTTGAAAAAGACGATTGTATTCATAACTCACGATTTAGACGAAGCCCTTCGGTTGGCTGATCATCTTGTCATTTTAAAAGATGGGGCAGTTGTTCAGCAGGGAGATCCGCAGAGTATTTTACTAAATCCTTCTGATCCGTATATTGAGGCATTTGTAAGCGATATTAATCGTGCCCGCGTTTTACGAGTTCGATCAGTCATGACGCCTTTAAATAAAAAATCTAAATACGCGGGCGATGTAGGTCCATCAGATACTCTTGAGTCTTTAATAGCACGTGCTGAGGGTGATACTTCGTTTAAATTCAGGGTTGTTGAGGAAGAAGAACCTATAGGCCAAATTGATATGAAAGATTTGGTTAAAGCGTTGGTTCCTCGAGTATCAGAAATGGTACAGCCGACCCTGTAGCTTTACTATTTGGGTAAACCGATATGACTTCCTAATTTACCAATAGTGGTGCTATTAGAGCAAATAACTCTGCCTGAGATGATATATTGCATTTTCGATATAGTTGCTTTCGAAAAACTTTCACAGTTTGCGGGGAAATGCCTAACCGTAACCCGATTGATGTAGAGGAGTGTCCCCTGAGAACCAATAGTG
>Ga0066856_10001216_pt1 | contig 10016 bp, 8 predicted proteins | sample ETNtaG_5_FD_65605 | JGI IMG/M metagenome (GOLD analysis project Ga0066856, IMG submission 65605) | Marine microbial and viral communities from oxygen minimum zone, Eastern Pacific Ocean - ETNP201406SV205 | ecosystem: Environmental > Aquatic > Marine > Oceanic | place: Pacific Ocean: Eastern...
GCAGATAATAGAGTTATAACTGGTTCGGATACTGCTAATGAATTAAATGCTGAAGCAGACTTAACTTATGATGGAACTAAATTAAAATTAGTTGATGATAAAAGACTTCACTTTGGTACTGGTAATGATTTAAAAATATCTCATACTAATGATCTTTCTGGTCAAACTGATTCTGAAGGAAATGATATTCTTGCTGGTGGGGATTGGGCTTCATATATTCAAGAGGCTGGAACAGGTCCATTAATATTTAAGTCAGATGGTGGTCCTTCAACAGGAGCATTTCAATTCTATGATACAAGTTGGAGACCAATATTAAAATTATTCAGTGGTAGTAGTGCAAGAGCTGCTTTATATCATACTGGAACAGAAAAATTAATTACTGATACATCTGGTATTTCTATTACTGGTGGAATTAAAGATAAAGATGGTGATTTAGGAACAGCAGGACAAGTTCTTTCTTCTACTGGAACAGCACTTGATTGGATATCCACTTCAGATATTGATGGTGCAGTAGTAATAAACAATAATGCAGACAATAGAATTATAACTGGATCTGCAACTTCTGGTGAGTTAAATGCTGAATCATCTTTAACTTATGATGGAACTAAACTTAACTTTGCTGATGATAAGAAGATAACATTTGGTAATAATCTTCGTATGGAGATTTACACTGATGGAACTACAAATTATATAAAGACACCGACAGATGGTCCTGGTGCTTTTCCTATATCAATTCATTCTGGTTCTGATGAAGTAATAAAAATTGATGATGGACATACACAGATTCTAACTGGTATCAAAGATAAAGATGGAGATTTAGGAAGTGCTGGACAAGTTCTTTCTTCCACTGGTACTCAGGTAAATTGGGTAGAAAATACTGCTGGTCAGAAAGGACAAAAAGGTGAAGTAGGTGATAAAGGACAAAAAGGAGCAGATAATTCCACTAAAGGTCAAAAAGGAGCAGATAATTCCACTAAAGGTCAAAAAGGAGAAGTAGGAGCACAAGGACCACAAGGTAATCAAGGTGGTCAAGGTGGTCAAGGTGGTCAAGGTACTAAGGGGCAAAAAGGTTCTCAAGGATCACAAGGTACTCAAGGTGGTCAAGGTACTAAGGGGCAAAAAGGTTCTCAAGGATCACAAGGTACTCAAGGTGGTCAAGGTCCACAAGGACAAAAAGGTGCTCAAGGTAATCAAGGTAATCAAGGTGGTCAAGGTCCACAAGGACCACAAGGTACTAAGGGGCAAAAAGGTGAAGTAGGTGGTCAAGGTGGTCAAGGTGGTCAAGGTACTAAGGGGCAAAAAGGTGAAGTAGGAGCACAAGGACCACAAGGTAATCAAGGTAGTCAGGGTACTCAAGGTCCACAAGGACAAAAAGGACAACAAGGTGCTCAAGGACCACAAGGTACTCAAGGTGGTCAGGGTACTCAAGGACCACAAGGTCAAAAAGGACAACAAGGTGCTCAAGGACCACAAGGTACTCAAGGTGGTCAAGGTCCACAAGGTCAAAAGGGGCAACAAGGTGCTCAAGGACCACAAGGTAATCAAGGTGGTCAAGGTGGTCAAGGTCCACAAGGTCAAAAAGGTGCTCAAGGATCACAAGGTGGTCAAGGTCCACAAGGTCAAAAAGGTGCTCAAGGATCACAAGGTGGTCAAGGACCACAAGGTCCACAAGGACCACAAGGACCACAAGGTAATAAAGGACAAAAAGGCACAAGTGGTAGTAGTACACAAGCAGTTAACATTTATACATCAAATGGTACTTGGTCTAAGCCATCTGGTGCTAGTATTGTAATGGTAGAATCTTGGGGTGGCGGTGGCGGTGGTGCTACTTGGGGCAATGATGGTGGAAATAATAATTCTGGTGGCGGTGGCGGTGGTGAATATCTTTACAAAACATTCCGTGCCTCTGATCTTTCAAATAGTGTATCAATTACTATAGGTGGTGGTGGTCAAGGTCATCATGGTGATAATGGTAGTGGATCTAGTGGTGGTTCTTCATCTTTTGGTAGTTATCTTAGTGCACAAGGAGGAAGTGGTGGAACATGGGTTGGTGGTTCAAACTACAATGGAGCAAAAATTGGTGGAGACGGTGGTGGTGCTGCAGGTGGAGTAGGTGGTTCATGGTATGCTGCTGGTTCAGATGATGATAATGATACATATTATGCTCCTGGTGTTGGTGGAAGTTCCACATTTGGTGGCGGCGGCGGTGGTGCTTCTGCTGGTGGAAATTCCACATTTGGTGGCGGCGGCGGTGCTGGATCAGGTATATACAATTCGTCTGGTGGTTCTTCTACATATGGTGGTAATGGTGGTAGTTCTGGTAATGGATATAATGGTGATGGAACGAATGGTACTACTCCTAGTGGTGGAGCAGGTGCTGGAAGACATAATGGTAAACAAGGTGGTGGTGGAAAACTTATTGTGTACACTTATTAATAGGCAATTATGACTCTTAAACCTTACGCTATATTAGATTCTAATAACATAGTTGTTAATATTGTCAATTGGGATGGTAATACATCAATTTGGCAACCAGAATCGGGGCACACTGCTGTAGGAATTGGTTCTACTACTATTTCCTTTGTTGATGATGAAGAAGCATCAGAAACTTACGGACAAACAATTACAAAATATTCAGAATATGAATGTGTTGGTGTAGGATGTACTTATAATAATGGAACTTGGATTAGACCAGCAGAATATGAAGTTGACCATTGGGCAATATTAAGATATAATAGAGATAAAAGATTACAATCATCTGATTGGAAAGTTCTTCCTGGTAGTCCATTTGAATCTAAAATAGATGAATGGAAAACATATAGACAAGCGTTAAGAGATTTGCCAGCAAATACTTCTGATCCTAAAAATATAACTTGGCCGACTAGACCTTCTTGATTTTTATGCTATAATATATTATTGGTAAATTTGAAATGATTAAAATTATTGATAACTTTTTAGATGATGAAGAGTTTATTAAAATAGAATCTATATTTTTTAAGCATTCTGAAAATAGACCATATATATCAGAGGAATTAGATCAACAAGATTTTCCTTGGTATTTTAGAAATAGTACTAGTTATAATCCAAAACATAAAAATCATGTAGATACAATAACGAATTATCAATTTGTTCATAGTTTTTTTGCTTCTCATCAGTGTTTAAGTCCGTTTTATGATAATCTTGTGCCTATTTTTGATAAATTAGGAATAAAAGCACTTTTAAGATGTAAGGCAAATATGCAAATGAGAACTGAGGAAATAGTAGAAAGAGAATTACATCAAGATCGTCCAAATAATTGTAATCCTGATGAAGATCCTTATACTATTGCTGTATATTATTTGAATACTAATGATGGATATACTAGATTTGAGGATGGTAGAAAAGTTGAAAGTGTAGCAAATCGTATGGCAATATTTTCTCCTAAGTTAAAACATTCTAGCACTACTTGTACTAATCAAAAAAGGAGATTAGTACTTAATATGAATTATTTTTGATGACTGGTAATATAGTTGCTATACATGATAATCATGATTCTAGTATTTCTTTTTATAATGGAGAAACAGGTAAGTATCATATTATTGAATTGGAAAGATTGCTAAAGGAGAGGCATTATAAAATTGGAGATTTATCTGATAGTGGTATTCGGATAGAAATATTGAAAGATTGTCAAGTTATTGCAAAAAAATATTGGGGAATTGAAAATGATTATGAATGTGTTTTGATATCTTCTCAATGGAATGATGAATTTGAAAATAATACTGTTAAAAAAGTTTTTAATAGTAAAGAGTTTATAACATTAGAGAATCATCATCACACACACGCAGCGTGTGCTTTCTACCAATCTCCATTTGATAAAGCATTGATATTTTCTTATGATGGTGGTGGGCAACAGGAGTATTTTAATTTTTATAATGCTGATAGAAATTCCATAAAATTGCTTGACACACTTCCAATTAATCTTGGTGCAGGTTATTGGTTGTGTGGGAGTTTAATTAAAGAAATTGTGGAGCATAGTAAGAGTAGACGTTCATATCCTGGTAAAATAATGGGATTGTGTGGATATGGGACAGTTAATGCTGAAGTTTATGATGTCTATTATAAATTTATGGATAGAAATAAAAGAGATGGTTATTCTGATCTTTATGAATTGGATGAAATTCCAGATGACAAGCCTATTGCAATACCACAAAATGGAAATGTAGATAATAGTTGGATTTATGAAGGACAGAATGGATATGATATTGCTGCCACAGCTCAAAAAATAACTAGTGATATAGTTTTTAGGGAATTAGAAAAATATGATTCTGATATTCCATTAGTTCTTACAGGTGGATGTGCATTAAATGTTTTAATTAATGAAGAGATTAAAAGGAGATATAATAGAGAAGTATATGTTCCACCTAATCCTGATGATGGTGGTTTAACTATAGGACATATATTTTGTTATACTAAACCTAAAGAAAGAGTGAATGTTACATACTCAGGACTTCCATTAATGGATAGATCTACACTTGATGATTATATAAAAGAATATGATGCAAAGAAAGTTACTAAGAATGATATTGCAAAATTAATTAAAGATGGTAATATAATAGGAATGGTATATGGTGATTCAGAAGTTGGACCTCGTGCTTTAGGTAATCGTTCTATTGTATGTGATCCTAGTATTCCTGAAATGAAGGATACGTTAAATGCAAAGGTTAAATTTAGAGAATGGTATCGTCCTTTCGCACCTTTTTGTAAAAAGGAAGATGCCCATAAGTATTTTGAATCTAGGGACTTTGAGAATATGGAGTATATGAGTTTTGGTGTCAAGGTTAAAGTGGATACATTACCTTCCATCACACACGTTGATGGTACTGCAAGACTTCAAACTGTGACAGAAGAATCACATTCACACTTCTATGAATTATTAACAGAATATGCTACAATGTCTGATATACCAGTTTTATTGAATACTTCTTTTAATAGTAGGGGCAATCCAATATTATCTACAATATATGATGCTTTGAATATTTTAAAAGAAACTGAATTAGATTATGTTGTAATAGAGGATTATTTGTTTTCATGTTAGAAATATTAAAAAACCCAAAAACAGAGAATTATAATCTGTTAAAGAAAACGATTTTTAATCATGAATTTCCTTGGTACTATAATGAAATATCAACAACTGGTTTGAGTGATATAAAAGGACATGCAAATCATCCATTTTATAGTCATATTTTATTAACCAGACCAGAGACAGGTGTTAGTTATGCTGAAGCAAAATCTTCCGAAACTGAATTGGGTGTAGCAGTTGTTAGTGAGATTCTTAAATTTAATGATAAAGATGCTAGGTTCTTTTTTACAAGACTAAGTATTAATTCTACTTTTCCCATAGAAGGAAATCAAATTACTGTGCCTCATCATGATCATGATTTTCCTCATATAAATTTCATATGTTATCTAAATGATGATTATGGTGGGGGAGGTAGAACTTTTATTGAAGAGCATCAACCACATGAACCAGTAGAAGATGAATGTATTGCTTTTAGTGGTAAACATTATATGGAATTACCAAAAAAAGGAAGGCGTATAATTATTGTGGCAACATTGATTACTTATTAAATATGAGGACTAATTTACTAGTTATTGATAATTTTTATAATAACGTTGATGGTGTAAGAGAATTTGCTTTATCGCAAGAGTTCAATGTTGTAGGCAATTATCCAGGAAAAAGAACTAAACCTTTTAATAATCAAAGCACAAAAGATTTAATAGGGAGATTAATTTATCCTCATGGAGGTAAAATAATTGATTGGTTGGAAGGTGAAGATCAATATACTGGATCTTTTCAAATATCTTATGCTACTGATAGAAGTTGGATTCATACTGATAATCATAATAATTGGGCAGGAGTATTGTATCTAACTCCAAATGCTCCAATAAGTGGTGGAACTGGATTTTATAGATCAAAAATAAATGGATCTGTCTATGGGAAAAATGATGATGCTATTAGTGATTATACACAAGATAAAACTCAGTGGGATATGATTAGTGAAGTTCATAATATATACAATAGACTTATTCTCTTTCGTGCTGATCAATGGCATACTTCAATGGAGTATTTTGGTAAAGACAATGAAACTGGTCGACTGACACAGGTGTTTTTCTTTAGTACTGAATATTAAAGGGTTGACAAAAACCATATGTGTGCTATTATATTAAGGCAAATATGTTAAATGCACAATGGAAGATGAATTTTTAGAAAGTGTTGTCATAGATGTATGTGCTAAAACTTTTTTAATAGAGAGTGATCGTGGAGATAAAAAAAGAGTTGCTTGTGATACTACTAAACAGTTTATGGATGTTTTGGCAGTAGTAACTGATCAAGCAGACCCAGAAATAATTAAATATGCAGACTTATCCGTAAATGACTGAACATCTTATTAAAACTTATGTTATTAGTTTAGATTCTAGACAAGATAGGAAAGATTTATTTGAAGAAACTAATGCTGGTAAATTAAGTTCATATCAATTTGTAACTGGAGTTGATGGTAGAAAAACTCCATACAATTTTCTAAGGAGATTGGGGTATGATACACAATGCGATTGGATTGATCCTATCTTAAATAGTACTTTATCTAAAGGTGAAATTGGATGTTTTTTATCGCACTATAAATTATGGAAACAATGTATTAAAACAAATACTTCATTTTTTATAATGGAAGATGATGCAATAATAAAGGATAGGTTGCCATATAATGAAATACAGGACTTAATACATAAGGGATATAACTTCGTCTATCTTGGATGGAAAGAGATGGATGAGAATGGATCTATACCAATTGATGATAAATTTGTGGTTCCAAAATATCCATATTGGGGTCTATCATACTTAATAACTCCACAAGCTGCAAATATATTAGTTAATGATGTTATTGAAAAGAATATAATTCCTGTGGATGAATATCTTCCATTAAAAATGAAGGAATTAAATCCTATTGCTTATAAGGAAAATATTGTCATTCCCTGGGATAGAAATAAAGGTGGTAGTGATATTCATCCAACAGAGAGATATGATTACTATGTTGATTTTGATGTTCATTCTATTACTGTAGGGAGTGATCCTGATAAATGTGATAAATTATTTAAATCTGGATCTTCTAATGGATTTAATTTTGTTAATTTAGGTGAAGGTGTAGAATGGACTGGTGGGACTATGGAAGGTCCTGGTGGTGGGCAAAAAATAAATCTTCTTAAAGAATATCTAGAAAAATTACCTGATAGGGATGTTGTAATCTTTTGTGATGGATATGATGTTTTTACTGCAGATCATGTAGATGAAGTCATATGTAGATACCTCTCAATGCACCATAAAGTAGTTTTTGCTGCTGAGAGATATTGTTGGCCAGACCAAGATTTATCAGATAAACTAATTCAACGTAATAGAGAATTAAATTCTTATGAAACTCCATATGAATATTTAAATAGTGGATTGTTTATAGGCAAAGTATCTGAATTAAAGAAAATTCTAAGTAAAGATATTAAAAATACTGATGATGATCAATTATTTTATCAAAAGCAATATATCTCTGGTGAGTATGATTTTGTTTTAGATCAAGAGGCATATATTCTTCAATGTCATGAACCAGAAGTATATAAAGAAAAGGGACAATTATATAATCCATTAACAAGATGTTTTAATTGCATATATCATGGTAATGGTGGTAAAGAAGAGAAAAAGACTTTTGATAATTTGTATAATGTTTTCTTTAATCAAGTAGCACCAATAGTTTATATCCCAACTTTTAATAAGTATGAAATTATTAATAGGGATATGCTTCTCATAGATTATATGACACCATATATGTGTGATAGTTTGATTGAAATTGCTGATAAGAATGGTCAATGGGGTAGTTTATCGTATGATAAATTCCCTGCAAAGGAAATTAGAATGAAAGCATTGGGATTATGGGAGGAAATGGAGAAATATTGGGAAGAATCAATATATCCTGTTGTTGAAGATTTTTGGAATCCATCTATAATGTATGGTATAAGAGATGCTTTTGTTATGAGATATTCTTTAGATACTCAAACTAATTTAAATCTACATTGTGATGCTTCTCTGGTAACAGGATCAGTTAAATTGAATGATGATTATGAAGGTGCTGATTTAGTTTTTCCAAGACAAAGATTTTCAAATAAAGATATACCTGTTGGAAAATGTATTCTATTTCCAGGACAGTTAACTCATGGTCATGAATGTCAACAATTAATATCTGGTGTTAAATATAGTCTTACTATATGGTCTTCTCGTTATACAGGTGATTTAGTTTAATAAAATAAATATTAACTAGTAACAGTGAAGGGATTATGTCCTATAAGTATAAAATCAGCAAAAAGTTTTGTTGGTTTAGAGATGGGAGTATGATTGTTGCTATGTATTTTATAAATGAGAAACCATTTACTTTTGATGAATTACCTGATGGGCATTTAGAAGATGAAGATCTCTTGAGAGAAGCAGATAAAAATGCATCTTTTGATGATGAGGATATGTATAATAATTTTTTCTATTTAATTGAAGAGGAATTGCACCCGTGTTTTTTTGCAATTGATTTAGAAAATCCAGAAGAATTGCCAGATGATTTAAATTATGCAATTTATGGGGAGGATTAACCCGCTAAATAGAACATAGTAATCCACCTGGAATCCTAGTATAAAAAGATGCCACTTAATAAATTAGAGAATTTCATAAAGAATGTTGAGGGTCGCATTCTCTATGTAAATCCAAATGACCTTGATGCTACTGATGGTATTGAAAACCAAGGTAATTCATTAACAAAACCCTTTAAAACGATTCAAAGGGCACTTATAGAGGCAGCAAGATTTTCATATCTTGAAGGTGATGATAATGATTTAGTAGAAAGAACGACAATACTTTTATTTCCAGGTGAGCATATTGTAGATAATAGACCAGGATTTGGTATTAGGAGTGATGGTGGGATTGCTAAAGCTATTCATCCTAATGGAAGTTCAGTATCTGGTGCACTTAATACCCTAACATTAACTCTTAATTCAAACTTTGATTTAACACAGGAAGATAATATACTTTATAAGTTCAATAGTACTAAAGGTGGTGTTGTTGTACCTAGAGGTACATCCATTGTTGGTTTAGATTTAAGAAAAACAAAATTACGTCCTAAGTATGTTCCTAATCCTACAGATTCTGATGTAGAAAGTACTGCTATCTTTAGGATTACTGGTGCTTGTTATTTCTGGCAGTTCACTATTTTTGATGGTGATGAGAAAAGTTATGTATATACTGATCCGAAAGAATTTAATACTAATCAAGCAATACCAACTTTTTCACATCATAAAGTAACTTGCTTTGAATATGCGGATGGTATTAATACATTAGATCAGTTTAGTGGATTAACTGATTTAGATGTTTATTATAGTAAATTAACTAATGCATTTAACGTAGCATCTACAAGAGATATTATTAATAAGTATCCACTTGCTCCTAAAGATTTCTCTAAGCAGAGACCTGAATTTGAAATTGTTGGTGCATTTGCAACTGATCCATTAAAAATTACAAATATTATTTCTGGAGATGGTGCTACACCAGGACAAGTAGTTACTGTAACAACTAAGTTACCTCATAATCTAACTGGTGGAACTCCAATTAAAATTAGAGATGTTAATGAAGAAGAATATAATATATCAACTAAGGTACAAAGTGTTTTAGATGATAATAGATTTACTTACTTACTTCCATTAGTTCCACCTAATTTAAAGGCAGGTCCTGCAGGTGGATTAAGTGCTGCTAATGCACAAGTTTTAGTTGAAACTGATACTGTAACTGGTGCATCACCATATATCTTTAACTGTTCTATGAGATCGGTTTATGGTATACAGGGTATGCATTGTGATGGATCAAAGGCAACTGGATTTAGATCTATGGTTGTTGCACAGTTTACTGCTGTGTCACTACAGAAAGATGATCGTGCTTTTGTAAAATATGATGAGACAAA
>Ga0066856_10001217_pt1 | contig 10013 bp, 8 predicted proteins | sample ETNtaG_5_FD_65605 | JGI IMG/M metagenome (GOLD analysis project Ga0066856, IMG submission 65605) | Marine microbial and viral communities from oxygen minimum zone, Eastern Pacific Ocean - ETNP201406SV205 | ecosystem: Environmental > Aquatic > Marine > Oceanic | place: Pacific Ocean: Eastern...
GAGGAGGAGGAGGAGGAGGAGGAGGAGGAGGAGCGGCTTCTTCGATATGTATTTACTCCTCCCACTACTACTACTAGTACGTGTGACTCTCCTCTTTAGTATGAAAGACTACTTTGACGACTTTTTTTTCATTCATAATTTGTACGAAGAAGAAAAAAAACGCCACTCAAAAACCAGGACCATTTTCAACAACACCTTAAACAAACAACGTCTTTGACCCACACGTTTTGATGAACGATTTTGATGAAAATTAAAAATGAAATGAAGACAAAACAAGAATAAAATTTATAAATTTTGAAAAGAAGAGAAGAAAAAGGTCTCTTATTACGCATAAAAAACGCACATCGCTACTAAAGAGCACTCATCATCATCGCTTTTGCGCGGGGCGTTGTGTTCGGGAGAGGAGGAGAAGAGACGATGACGATGGGTCACTCCTCCACCAAGACGACCAACACCTACTCGTCTTTCGTCGCGAGTTTTCTTTCGAACGCGCGTTGGGACGTGCATTCGTTCGACCAGAAGAGTTCGAGCGAGAAAGTGAAAGCGGAAACGTCGTTTCTCTTCGCCTTCTCCAACGTGGCGAGAAGACACAAAATGCACGACGTGCCGCAGCACAGGTTTTACGTGTGGCTTTTGGATATCATCAGACGCGATCGTTCGGGGAGCGAACAGCCGCTGGACGATGTGAATTGTATACGACACGCGGTGAAAATACTGAGAGATTTGTTCGACGAATCGCCCAACATCGCGTGGAACTCGCGAAAGGAAGAGTTGACTACAAATATAGACGCGTGGACACCGTTAGATAGCGAAAAAAGACAAGCAAAAGATAGCAGCGCGAATGCATCGATGCTGTCTCCGATAAGTAAAACGGCCACAATGGGCGGCGGCGACTCTTTTGGAGCGCCGCGTGGACTCGGCGGTGCCAGAGAAAAAGGGCGCGACGAGCGAGGCTCGCTGAAAAACGCCACTTTTTTCGTCTCAACGCATCACCGAAATACTGGTCCGAAAGCGGATTGGAACTCCTTCGTTTCGCTCGTAGAAGAGAGCATGTATACGCCGGAGCAAATTGAGAAAATGAATCGCTCTTCCCGCTCAGCGACTGCCTCTCGAAAATCGAGGAGAGGTGATAAAGACGATGAAAAAGAAGAAGATGAAGACGAGGTGAAAACTCCGCGTTCGTACGACCAGTGTTTTGGATCGACGCTTCTCTTGGGGCACGTGGCGTACGTGCTCGAATACGATTTGACGGTCCGAAAGGCGTATGCGATTACGGAACATAAAAAGAACTCGAGAAAATCGTTGGAGAACATTTTCGATATTTTTAAAGACTCTTTGGTATACAGATTGTTTAGCATTGAAAAGGAAAAGAGTGAAATAGCTGAAGTTTTAAAGAAGCTCGCGAATGCCGTGATGCGCGGGTGCGTAGAAGATGAAGACGCTTTAGACAAATTATCTGGAGGAATGAAGAAAACAACTCCAGACGAGTTAGCGCGCTTCAAACGTCTCGACGCCTCGCCAAAAGAGCTTGCTAAATCTGCAGCATCCATCATGAATACGCTATTAGCATCAGTATGGGCTTTAAAGGAAGCCAATGTGGCACTGTCTAGTTTCAAGTCATCGCAGCAAGGCGAATCTTTATCGCCGCTAGGTGCGTCTGTGAGTGCACGGGGGAGCAAGAGTTTGCTCGATTCGATCGAAGAAATTGTATTTGAAGCGATTAAAAATGTAGTTCTCGTTGAAGCAAACAAAAACTACGGTGGCTGCAAGTTTGCGTCGAATTATCTCCGTTCACTTGGAAGTGATGACGTCAAACTAGAGATGTTTCGAAGAATAATGAGCGATAACCTCGATTCACGCATCTGGAACGCGAGAGGAAACTTTCCAGCATTTTCGAAAAGTGATAAAATTGACTTAACCGAGGAGGTGGGCACCTTACTCAGCGAGAATTACAAGCAAGCAAAGGATGCTGTAAAAGACAAATCGTTTAATATCGCCAATCTCATGTCCACGAGTTTGAAAGTAGCTATCGAAAACAAGTCTAATAAGAAACAGAAACTCATCGCTGCGCGCGAAAAATTAGAACAACAAATTAACATCAGTAGCACAAAAAGCAAAGAAGACGAGTCTCGTGCGAACTTTGTAGCCGGTGTGATCTTAGGATTGTAATATGAGTACTAACAAATATTCAAAACAACAACACGAATAAATCAAAACGTTCGTTCTTAAAATATACCCGGGATGACTTTATATGGCACGATGGCGCAGTATTGTTTCCAGTACGTTCCATATTTCGCCGCGCATCTTCGGTCGTCGCGAACGGAGCGATCGAACAATAAAATAGTCAAAAATATGACGTAGGAATACGGCACGATTTTATCGAAACCAGACGGCATCGTCCAAAACAACGAGCTGGCAATTTCAGGCACGTAGTGAAAATGTCTCGAAATCGACCACCACCCCGAGGCTAGCAACAAAGACGTTTTAGAGTCGCCTTCGATGGTTTTGTACTTCGCCTTGATCGTCAGTGGTTTTTTTCCCCACACGAGCATGCTGCCTTTTGTTCGCCTCGTTTCTTGTCGCTGACGATCGGAATCATAATTAATCCAAATGGAAAGTAGACCGGCGAGGACGATGGTAAAAAATTTCGTCGTTCCGAGATGCGCCGCTGGTTTGACTGAACAAATATACAACGCCGGTGACACATACAATGAAGGTACCCACACCAAACAACCCCAGCAAATATAATACCCCGCCCTGTCGTGCATGATATCCATGGAGTTGAAATATCCCGTTTCCCAATAGAAGAATTTCGCGTTATACGCGCACATGAGAACGACGCACGCTAATGCTGAGTCCGCGAGGAAGCCATCGCGCTCGTATTGGTAGCACGCAAACACGACGGGCAAAAGCGCCCAGGCCATCATCCCAAACCTGCAATTTGTGAACTGTTTCACGTTGAGAGGACCAAGTTTCGGATATAATTCAGTACCCCAATAGAAATCGTACAGGAAAGATCCAGTGCTTCCGGAGTCCGAGTCGGTCGGGAAATACAAACCTTTAAACGTGAGGAAGATACAGAACAAGAAGGCAAACATGGACATGGCGAATAACATCTCTCCGAACAAATCATACACGATCTTTGGCGAGGTTAACCCGAAATGCCAAGCGGCGAAGAATCCCGCGTACGTCGTAATCAAAGACAAAACGCCGTTTGCCTTATACTCGGGAACATTGCCATTCGCAGTGACCGGTCCGAAATGTTTTTTCCCCGGTAAATACAACTGTAACAGCGCTTCGAACGCGGCATAGGAAAGTAAATGCATGATTGCATCCTTTGTCGGCCATGGCAGCATGTCTATTAAGTACCCTTTAAATGATTTCTTTGAAATACTCGCGACGAGGCTTGAGATGCTTCCATTTCTATTCGTAAAAACGTCCCAAATTATAACAGCTAAGAATGGCGTCGTTGCGATTAACAAGATGATACACGTGGCGTTGATGAAAGCGCCGTACTTATTGGCGTCACCACCAGCGCCCCAGTGTTGCTCTTCCGCTTTCCTTTTCCTCGTCTTCGTGCCTGAAGAGGATGCTATTTGTTTTCTTGTATTCTCCTTTTTCTTCTTCTCCAATGACGTCACCGATGGGGACTTCCTCGACGTTTGCCCCGCTCCTCTCGCGCGAGTCGAAGATCGCGTCGCGCGACCAGAAGATTCACCACCACCACCACCACCAGCACCCATGGTGGTTGTGGTCGTGCTGGTAAAGTGCGCAGCCTAAAGAAGTGTGGATGGTGGTCGTTGACGACGTGTTTTTTATTCTTTTTTTTTTGAAATGGTCAAGTTTAAAAAAAGTTCGGAACTTTTCGAAGAGAGTCTAAGCGCTAAGGACAGACAATAATAATAGAGTCAAGAGTGGTTTTTTTTGTTCCTTCCTTCCTCGAGGAACAAAAAACGAAATGAAGTCATCGTCGTCGTCGTCTAAAACCTCGTAACGAAGAACGAAAAAAAAAAGAAAACACGTCTTCTCTTCAAACACAAACACGCGCGCGCGCACAGAAACGCGCACCACTTGTTTTACGACTCACCGATAAAAAGCAAGATGCCACGCGATATGACTGGTGCGCGCGTGAAGATCGATTTCTCCTCCTCGTGATATATCGCGTGAACTCTCTCTCTCTTTTTTTCCTTTTTCCATTCAGAACAACAAATGCATGTAATTACATTTTGATCGAGAAAGAAAAGCGTTAAAAGCGTTACTTTTCTTATTTCTTCTTCAAGAGATGCTACGGTTTATAAACGGATGACACACACACACACACACGCACACATACTAAAGCTTAAACTCTTCTCTTCTCACCGCAGGTGCCGGGAGGTATCCTCCTCAGCCAAAGTTTCAGCCCTTTGCGTTTTATTCGTGCTTCCGTCTCGGAGATCCAGAACAAGCCGAATTGATTATGGAGACGGATCCGTATTTTTGGACGCAAGATAACGGCGCGGGTGGACCCATTCACTTTGCTACAACGTACAAGCAGCTCGATATGGTGCACCACATCGTGAGAAACGTTCCATCTTGCGTCAATCAAAGAGACCCTAAGGGGTACACTCCGCTACATCGGGCCGCGTATCTGGCGCAATACGACGGGTACCTCGAAATTTTTGAGTATTTGCTCTCCGAAGGCGCTGATCCTACGATCACTACCAATGACTACGACCCGTATTTGGACCCTGGTTTGAAAACGCCGATTGAAGTCGCGATTCAAGACGACACCGTGAGAGATCGTTTACAGTTTCTCATCGATAAGTACGCCGACGTCCCGAAAAAGCCGAGATGCCATCCAGATCTCGGCTGCTGGTGGACGCTTTACGATTACGGCTTGGATGTCGTGCAAAATTGGGCGCACGATTACAAACCAGACTATCCTGAAAGCCGCCGACGCCAAAAAGCTTTGGAAGAAAAGCGTCTTTTCAAGGAGCAACGTCGTCAAAAGCGTCGAGAGCTGGAGGCACAAATCGAACTCGAAATCGCCGAGGCGAAAGGCGAGCTCAACAACATCACGATAAAAGACGGAAAGACAGATGATTCCGTTATCGATCCATCGACCGTGAACAACTCGCCGATCGCATTTCTTTTTCCCGGTCAAGGATCGCAAAGTGTTGGCATGTTGAAAAGTTGCCAAGACATTCCGAAGGTGAAGGAGATGTGCGAAAAAGCGAAAGAAATTCTCGGATACGACATCTTGGACGTTTGCGTCAACGGGCCAAAAGAAAAGCTCGATGATACCGTATATGCGCAGCCGGCGTTGTATCTCTCGGGTCTCGCCGCGGTAGAAAAGTTAAAACTCGACGATCCTTCGTTCGACGAGTCGAAAGTGAGCGCCGTCGCCGGTTTATCCTTGGGCGAGTATTGTGCTTTGGTCTTCGCGAAAGCGATTTCTTTTGAAGACGGTTTAAAAGTCGTCAAAGTTCGCGCGGAATCTATGGCTGCAGCCGCAAAAGTGGGCAATCACGGCATGCTCAGTGTTGTCGGTTTAAAAGACGAGCAGTTGGAAAAGATTGTCAATGGCATCAAGAATGAAGGAAAGGAAGATGAAGTCCTCGAAATCGCTAACTACCTCTTCCCGCAAGGAAGAGTCGTGTCTGGAGACAAATCGATGCTCTCGAGAGTAGAGAAGAAAGCTCAAGACGAAGGCGCGTTAAAAGTCGCATATTTATCCGTCTCCGGTGCGTTTCACACGTCACGCATGGACTCCGCCGCCGAAAATCTCAAAAATGTCCTTGAAACGATTAAAATTTCGAAACCAGAAATTCCCATCTTCATGAACGTTCTCGGCACTCGTCTCGCGATATCGGAAATGAACAAGGAATCGATTGTTCGCATGCTCACGAAACAGCTCGTCTCGCCGGTATTGTGGGAAGCGACGCTGAAAAACCTGATAAGCGAAGGTAAAACAAAATTGTACGAGCTCGGACCAAACTCGCAAATCAAATCCATGACCAAACGCGTTTCTTTAGACGTTTGGAAAGAGTTCACGAACATCGACGTCGCCAAGTAAAAAGAAAGAGAAGAGAATAAAAATAAGAAAGTCGCATGAAAAAAGGGAAACAAAAACTGAATTCCAAAGTATTCCTGAGAGCAAGGTTTTACGCTCACATCCCTCGCCACCTTTGACGCATTTTGCTTATTCTTTTTTGTTGACGTGTAATACAACAATGCTACTTTGTTTATATTGGTGTCGCTATCGAGCACATTCATTTCTATTTCGGCGCTCACGCTACTTGCTTCATTTTTGCTTTTTTACTTTTGCTCTCCTTCCTTTTGGGACAACTTCATATCGTTTACCAAGTTTGACATTTCATCCGAATCCAAGAAGGACAAACTCAGCTGATTCTCGAGACTGCCCACGGACGGCAACACGTTTGCGTTCGCGCCGCCTAATTCTTGAGCAGTTTTGTCCTTCGTGAGACCGCTGTTTGTTCTCTCCAAAATGCTCGAAAGAAACGCCTGTTGGTCTTTACCAATTTCCTCCTCATTCGACATGCCTTCGACCAATTGTCGTAAACTCTCGGTGGAAGTATCCGATGTCGTGTTTCCTTCCATAATTTCTTGCCACGTAAACTGAGCCAAACCAGTTTCCTTATCTGGCGTCGGCACGAGCGCAAAGTTGCCGTTCGGGAACATCTTCGGACTCGGTTCTCTCTCTTGTTCGTCTATGATTTCTTGCAAACGCGAGTGATTCGCGTGATTCGCGCTAGTTTCGAGGAGCATTTGCGATTCGTGGTCGCTATTATTGTTGTTGTTATTATTATTATTGTTGTTGTTATTATTCGTTTTTCCTTTGTTATTCTCACCTCCTCCTAACAAAGGAATGGATTGTCGACGTTTGCGCGGCGCAAATCGCGAAACGTTGTTCAATTGCTCTCCAAACTCCATCGCGAGCTTCGGATTCTGCTGAAGTGTTTCCAGAAGCGACCGCATTTGCGCACTAAATTGTTCATTTTGTTGTACTCTTTGCTCCATCATGCGCATCTGCGCTACCGTGTCGTCTTGTTCTAAACGCAATCGCATGACTTCTTTCAACAAAACCATTCGATCGCGTTTCAACTGATCGACTTCCTCGGTCAAATTCCCAAACGCGCCGAGTTCTAGAGCAGTGTGACCACCACTTGGAGCGCCCTCTTTGTGCGAAGCGCTTCTCCCACCAACTTTCCGTCCGACCGGTGTCGTTGGTGGTTCTTCTTTTGAAACCGGCAGCGCTCGTCCTGGTTGTGGTGACGTCGACGTCGCTTTAATCATCGACGTTTTCGATTCTTTTCTTTTAATATTTTTCGTTGATTCTGTTTTCGATTTCATTCGTGGTGCTTCGTTCCTTTTCAGCGTCGTCAACAACTCCGGCTTATTCTTCTCAAACCCAGTGACGCCAAATTCGAATCTGTCTGAGTGACACTTGCGAAACCCATAATTGTTCAGTTGTCGAACAAAACTCGCAAAGTTCGAGTGCTTGAACGTTTCTGGCAAATATTTTTCCTCTAACAAATCTGGTTTCCATACCGTGAACGTTCTTCCATTCGCCGTCCACGAGATGACGTCGTCGTTTTCAGGATTTGACACCAAGTTCCACGTTTTCCTGTTTTTGTTTTTGTTTTAGTTGTTGTTTATTTATGGTTGAGAAGAAATGTATGAGTATTGCGCCGCGTGTTGCCTACATTTTTGTGAGTGCGAAGGAAGAAAAAAGAAGAGGAAAAGGCACCTTCTTCTCTTTGGCCGGGAAGATGGTGATGAAGTCGCGCGCTTTCTCTCGTTCGCTCTCTCTCTTCAACGAGCGTTACGAAAACGAGAGAAGCATCGTCGAAAGAATACGCGCTATTCGAAAACCTACCATAAGAACGGCGAGACATTGATTGTCGCGAACGCGCCTCCTCCAAAGGCGGACACCGAAGGGAGCGACCCAGGTTGCGCCGATTTCACCTTTTCTCCTTCGTTCGTCGGAGTCGGTTCCATTTTTCACTCTGTCTCTCTGTCTCTCTGTCTCTCCGTCTCTCTGTCTCTGTCTCGCGCGCGATTGAAGATATTCTTTCGTTTCGATCGCGCGTATCGCGGGTTTACTACGCGTGGTATCGCGACGATACGCAGGTCACGCTCTGTCGATGGTGGTGGTTCGGTGGTTCCTTTTTGTGGAGTATTAATTTTAGTTAGTACGTACGAGCACGAGTAAAAAGTTGTGATACAAACACAAAAAAAAGAGAGAGAGAGATATGGACAATGCTTGAACATTGAACAACAGTATGCTCTAGAGTAAATAAATAAATAAATTCTACATAAAACAATAATTGGAAATGTGGTCTTCCCTCGCGCGACGCGTGGCTTCGCGGACCGCGAAACCACGGATGGCCACGCCTCCCGATGAAACGATGATATCGCTGAGAAGACTTCTCGCGGCTTCGTTCGAGAGAAGATGCACGAGCACGTCGTCGAGAACGACAACAACAACAACAACAAACAACTTCGACAAGTGTGCTCGTCACCATCAAGTCGCGAGGAGAAAACAACACCAACACCACAATAATAATAATAATAATCAGTATCACAATCATCTTCGCAGAATGATGGGTTCATCAACGAGCAATAGTAACATCAGATCGAATAACAATAGTCCAGTCGGCTGGAAGTCGTTGCTCTTGCTCATGGCGACTGGTTCGGGAGTTTTGTTTTTCTTTGAAAACGAGAAAAAAAGACGGATGAAATCCATCGCAGAAAACCAAAAGGGCGTCGGAAAAGCGGCGGTTGGTGGACCGTTTGAACTTATCAACGCGGCGACGAACAAAAAGTTCACCGATAAAGATCTACTCGGGAACTTTTGTTTGATTTACTTTGGTTTCACGACGTGTCCAGATATATGTCCAGACGAGTTGGAAAAAATGGCCGAGGTGATTGACATCGTCGAGAAGGAAACGGAGAAACAAAATAGTAATGATAATAATGCGTCGTCGTCGTCGTCGTCCTTAAAAAGAACACCCCTAGTACCGGTATTTATCTCCATAGATCCGGAAAGAGATACGGCGAAAGTTGTCAAGGAATACGTGAAAGAATTTCATCCGAAACTTATTGGTTTAACTGGATCGAAGGAGCAATGCGCAAAAGCGGCAAGAGCGTATCGTGTGTATTATCACAAGACGAACGAGTCGTCTAAGGATTATCTCGTCGATCACTCGATCATTATGTATTTGATCGATAAGAATGGTGACTTTGTAGCGTTTTACGGCAAGAATTACGAAGCTCGGCCGATGGCAATGAGCATTTTAGAACATATGTCTTCTCCTTCAAGTAAATAAAAAATAGTGGTACGTAGGTGTAGTTAAGAAATTCAAGTGATGACATGTGGTAAGTGGAGTACGTAGTTAGCGAGAAAGAAATGTGATTGCAGGTTGGTACCAACCATGGTAGGGTACCAACGATACTATAATATAGCAAGAGAAAATTTGTATCACTGTATTAATGAATAACTGAATTTAGAGCGTAGCCATGACTTCGTTCGCCATTTTGATGGTATACGCAATGTCCTTGTCCGAGTGTTTCATACTGGTGAAACCAGCCTCGTATTGAGACGGAGCCAAGTACACGCCTCTCTCTAACATACCTCTGTGCCATCTACCGAACTTGTCCAAGTCCGACTTGGTCGCGTCTTGGAAGTTCTTCACCGGTCCTTCGCAGAAGAAGAAGCCAAACATGCCTCTGATGCTGCCCCCGCAGACGGCGTGGCCGTTGTCCTCCGCGGCTTTCAAGATACCTTCAATCAAAGTCTTCGTCTTTCTGTCCATCTCTTCGTAGGCGCCCGGTTTAGATAAAATCTTCAAAGTCTCGATACCCGCCACCATCGCCAACGGGTTACCAGACAAGGTACCCGCTTGGTACATCGGACCAGCCGGAGCGACGACTTCCATGATTTCTCTCTTACCGCCGTAGGCGCCAACGGGCATACCGCCACCGATAACCTTACCCATGGTGGTCAAATC
>Ga0066856_10001219_pt1 | contig 10010 bp, 5 predicted proteins | sample ETNtaG_5_FD_65605 | JGI IMG/M metagenome (GOLD analysis project Ga0066856, IMG submission 65605) | Marine microbial and viral communities from oxygen minimum zone, Eastern Pacific Ocean - ETNP201406SV205 | ecosystem: Environmental > Aquatic > Marine > Oceanic | place: Pacific Ocean: Eastern...
AGCTTGGATTTTAATTATTTCGTCTCCTGATGCTATTAGATTGTTTAATGTATCTATTACTGGAAGTCCTGCTCCTACATTTGTTTCAAACAAGAAAGGTGTGTTGTACCGTCTTGATATTTTTTTAAGTTCTATATAATTTTTATACGAACTCGCACAAGCTATTTTATTACAAGTTACTACGCCAATATTGTTAGCTAAATAAAGACCGTATTCTTCTGCAATCTCATGATTGGCTGTATTATCGATAAAAATACTGTTTCTTAGATTTAGTGTTTTTGTGTGATTAAAGAAAACTTCCCTATTTGCATTAATATTACTGCTATTTAATTGTTTCTTCCATTTTTTTAGGTCCAAAGAAATATCAGACAAAAGCATTTTTGATGAATTAGATATTGCAACCACATTTATTTTAAGTCGTAAATTTTCTAAAAGATAGCTTTTCTGCCCATCAATTTGATCTAAAAGTTTACCACCCACATTTCCTACGCCTGTTATAAATAGATTTAATTCCTTTATCTGTCTTTCAAAAAAGCTTTCATGAATTGAGTTTAAGGCTTTTTGTGTGTTTCTCTTATTAATTACAATAGAGATATTTCTTTCTGAAGCCCCTTGTGCAATTGCACGTATATTAATATTATTTGCTCCCAAACTGCTAAACAATTTACCACTAATACCTTGGTGATCTTTCATTCGATCTCCAACAACAGCGATGTTTGTCATGTCTAATTCTATTTTTGCGGGATTAACTTTTTGCACACTTATTTCAAAAGCAAAATTATCATCAATAGTCTTTTTAGCTATGGCTGAATCTTTCGAGCGAACACCTATACATATCGAATGCTCAGATGATGCTTGTGTGATCATTATAATATTTATCTGTTTATTAGATAAACATTCAAAAAACCGTTTTGAAAAACCAGGAATGCCAATCATACCACTACCCTCAAGACTTATTAAAGCTATATCTTCGATATGACTAATCCCTTTCACAGTAGATCCGTCTTGTGTGGATGAGCCATCAGCATTAATTAAGGTTCCTTTGGCCTTTTTGTCAAAGGTATTTTTAATAATAACAGGTATATTTTTATCAATAAGTGGTTGTAAAGTAGGAGGGTAAATTACCTTAGCCCCAAAATGCGAAAGCTCCATTGCTTCATGGTATGAAAGATTGGAAATTGGAATTGCTTGACTCACTAACTTAGGATGAGCAGTAAACATTCCACTAACATCTGTCCAAATCTCTAATTGATCTGCATTAGAATAGTTAGCTAGTAGTGATGCTGTAAAATCGGATCCACCACGACCTAAAGTAGTTGTGTTTCCATCTTCATCTTGAGCTATAAATCCAGGGACCAGTATGTTTTTTGAATTATTTTCATTTAAAAATGCTTTTGTTTTTTTTTCACTTTTATTGTGATCTACAACTTCTCTGTCATTAACAGTTTTCATGAAAATTATTTGACGCGAATCTTTTAATTCAATATCACATTCTTTATGTTTAAGCACACTGTAAATGATAGTGCTTGAAAGAATCTCACCAAAACTTAAAATTTTTGCCAGGCTCTTAGAAGTTAATTCATTCAATGTAAATAAAGATTCAAGGACCTCTTCAAGCTCATTAATTTGCGATTTTAAAAAACTAATTATTTCACTTTGTCTAGTAACCGGTATGAAAAATTCTATTAAATCTAAATGTTGATTTTCGAGTATTTGTAGCTTATCTTTATAATTATTTTCTCCTTTACTTGCTTGGGTTGACATTTCATCAAGAAGGTTCGTTATTCCCCCTAATGCAGAAACAACTAATATTTTTCTGTCATTAGACTCCTTGACTATATCTATAACATTTAAAAGACTCTTAGAATTAGCCACTGAAGTGCCACCAAATTTTACAACCTTCATATAAGTTTTATACTGGCATGTTTAAGCTATACATGCGTTTTGATTTACAAGCGCAAAAATAACATTTATTGGGTGGCCATAAACAATTTTTTGGAAAAAGGATTAAGAATTTTCAATTTCTTGATTGATTTTTAAGTTAAGAAAATCATCTCCTTTATTTTTATCAATGAAAACTTTATCACCTTCTTTGATAGAATTATTCACAACGTTTTCAGCTAATAAATCTTCTAAATACTTTTGAATCGCCCGATTTAGTGGTCTTGCCCCATATTTACTATCAAACCCTTTTTCCGAGATAAAGTTTTTTGCAGTCTCTGATATTTCAATTTCATATCCTAATTGATTGATGCGTTTAATCAAGTAAACTAATTCGATATCTACAATTTTTCGAATATCTTTTTTATCAAGATTATTGAAAACTACAATATCATCAATTCTATTTAGAAATTCTGGTGAAAAAGTCTTTTTTAACTCCTTTTCAATAACACTTTTTTCAATTTCTTTAGATTGTGATTTCTGTGATGCAGTCTCAAACCCAACCCCTCTTCCAAAATCTTTAACTTGTCGTGCACCAACATTTGATGTCATAATTATTATAGTATTCTGAAAGTTTATTTTTCTGCCTAAGCTGTCTGTTAAGAATCCATCATCAAGAATCTGAAGCATCATATTAAAAATATCTGGATGAGCCTTTTCTACTTCGTCTAGCAATATTACAGAATATGGTCTTCTTCTGACTTTTTCGGTTAATTGACCACCTTCTTCATATCCAACATATCCAGGGGGTGCACCAATTAATCTAGAAATGGCAAATTTTTCCATGTATTCGCTCATGTCTATTCGAATCAAGTTTTCTTCAGAATCAAAAATTTCAGAAGCTAAAATTTTTGCAAGTTGGGTTTTACCTACCCCTGTTTGTCCTAGAAAAATAAAAGATCCAATGGGCTTATCTGGAGCTTTTAAACCAGCTCTGTTTCGTTGTATGGCCTTTACAACCTTATCTACCGCCTCATTTTGACCTATGAGTTTTGAATTGATAACCTTAGCTAACCTAGATAGTTTGTTTTTCTCAGATTTAACAATTTTATTGACAGGTACATTGGTCATCATTGATACTACGTCAGCTATATCATTTTCATTAACAGTCACTCTATTAATTTTTGAATCTTCTTGCCATCTTTCTTGAGCTTCTATCAATAGACGTTCTACTCTCTTTTCATCATCTCGAAGTTTTGCAGCTTCTTCGTATTTTTGTTTTTTTACTACAGAATTTTTTAATTCTCTTACTTCATCTAACTGACTTTCTAGGTTAACAACTTCTTTTGGAACGCTCATATTGTTAATGTGAACTCTTGATCCAGCTTCGTCGAGAGCATCAATTGCTTTGTCAGGTAAAAATCGATCAAGCATGTATCTATCGGTTAAAACTACGCATGCGCTTAGAGCATCATCTGTATAATTAACATTATGATGGTTTTCATAACGTTCTTTTATATTTTTCAGAATTTCAAGTGTCTCGGTATTACTGGTTTGTTCAACTAAAACCTTTTGAAAGCGCCTTTCTAGAGCACCGTCTTTTTCTATATTCTGTCTGTATTCGTCAAGTGTTGTGGCTCCAATACATTGAATGTCACCTCGAGCTAGAGCAGGCTTGAACATATTGGATGCATCTAAACTTCCAGTGGCTCCTCCAGCACCGACAATAGTATGTATTTCATCTATAAAAAGAATTATATCATCATTCTTTTCTAATTCATTCATCATTGCTTTCATGCGTTCTTCAAACTGACCTCTATACTTGGTTCCTGCAACTAGACTAGCCAAGTCTAAGCTCACCACCCTTTTATTGTATAAAATACGCGAAACTCTTTTTTGAATGATGCGTAGTGCTAATCCTTCAGCAATTGCTGATTTTCCAACACCGGGCTCTCCTATTAAGAGGGGATTATTTTTCTTTCTCCTACTAAGAATTTGAGAAACTCTTTCAATTTCTTTTTCTCTTCCTACTACAGGATCTAGTTTTTCTTGTTCGGCAAGAGCAGTGATATCTCGACCAAAATTATCAAGGACAGGTGTTTTTGATTTTTTCGATGTTTTTGAATCTGAGGTAGGAATAAAGGGGTTTTCTTTTCCTTCACCTTCATTATCTTTTTCTTCCGGAAAAGAAGATGAAGATGGTAGGTCTTCATAATTGTCTGAGTCGCTTGCTAACATTAACTTAAATTGTTCTTTAACAATATCGTAATCAACGTTGAGTTTTGTTAGTAATTTTGTGGTTGGGTCGTTTTCATTTCTTAATATGCAGAGAAGTAAGTGCACTGTATTAATTAAATCACTTTGAAATAATTTTGCCTCTAAAAAAGTAGTTTTAAGAGCTCTTTCAGCCTGGCGAGTTAAGTGGAGATTTTTCTTATCATTTAGTCTTTGATCACCTTCTATCGAAGCTGGGTTTAAAATCTCAACTTTACGTCTTAGTTCTTCAAGATTAATTTCAATAGCATTTAAAATAGCAATAGCTTTGCCACCTCCGTCTCTGAGAATACCAAGCATGAGATGCTCGGTTCCAATAAAGTTGTGTCCAAGCCGAAGAGCTTCTTCTTTACTGAAAGAAATCACATCTTTTACTCTTGGTGAAAAATTATCATCCATAGGTTTTTTATTATCTAATTGCAAAAAACAGACCAAAATTTTATGTACTATGCTAATAGACAAAAAAATATTAATATTTCAAAAAAAGGTCCATAATTATTTACCACCAAATTGACCTTTTATTCTGTTAATAATTTTAATGAATATGGCTAAAGAATAATTTAATATTGTATTCTGATTCCCTATTTTAGCTCTATATATCAAAAAATATTATGAACCAATCCGATAAGCTAATTCCTATCAAAATTGAAGATGAAATGAAATCGGCTTACATTGACTATTCAATGTCTGTCATTGTGTCACGTGCCCTTCCAGATGTCCGAGACGGTTTAAAACCAGTTCATCGAAGAGTATTGTATGGAATGCACGAACTTGGTATTCGTTCAAACACTGCATATAAAAAGTCAGCTAGAATAGTTGGTGAAGTTCTAGGCAAATACCATCCACACGGAGACAGTTCAGTTTACGATACAATGGTACGAATGGCCCAAGAATGGAGCCTTCGCTATCTCTTAGTAGATGGTCAAGGAAACTTTGGATCAGTAGATGGTGATAGCCCAGCAGCCATGAGATATACCGAAGCTCGAATGCGAAAAATGTCAGAAGATTTGATGGCAGACATAGAGAAAGAAACTGTTGATCTTCAATTAAATTTTGATGATACACTTAAAGAACCTACAGTACTTCCGACGAGAGTGCCAAATCTACTTATTAATGGTGCATCTGGAATTGCTGTTGGTATGGCCACAAATATGCCACCTCACAACTTAACTGAAGTAATAAATGGTACCATTCAGTATATTGATAATAATGAAATTTCAATTGATGAATTAATCCAAACTATAAAAGCACCAGATTTTCCAACTGGTGGTACTATATATGGTTATGAAGGAGTGAAAGAAGCTTTTCTTACCGGAAGGGGAAGAGTAGTAATTAGAGCTAAGGCGAATATTGAAGGGGTTAACGATAGAGAATGCATTATAGTAACTGAAATTCCATATCAGGTAAACAAAGCTGAAATGATTCGTAAGACAGCCGAGTTAGTTAATGACAAAAAAATAGAAGGAATATCTACAATCCGTGACGAGTCTGACAGGAACGGGATGCGAATAGTTTATGTTTTAAAACGCGACGCAGTTCCAAATATAGTTTTAAATAAACTTTTTAAGTATACAAGCTTACAATCATCATTTAGTGTTAATAATATAGCTTTAGTTGATGGTAGACCTCAGATGTTGAATTTAAAGGATATGATTCATTATTTCGTAGAACATCGTCATGACGTTGTTGTTCGAAGAACAAAATTTGAGCTCAGAAAAGCCGAGGAAAGAGCCCATATTTTGGAAGGATTGATAATTGCTTCTGATAACATTGACGAAGTTATATCAATTATTCGTGGATCCAAAAATCCTGATGAAGCAAAAGAAAATTTAATCAAACGTTTTGAGCTTTCTGATGTTCAAGCCAAGGCTATTGTGGAGATGAGGCTTAGACAGCTTACTGGTTTAGAACAAGACAAACTAAGGTCAGAGTTTGAGACACTTTTAAAAACTATAGCAGACCTCAAAGATATACTTGATAAAAAGGATCGAAGAATGCAAATTATCAAGGAAGAATTATTTGAGATTAAGGAAAAGTATGGTGATGAGCGTCGATCTAACATTGAGTATGCTGGAGGCGATTTTAGTATGGAGGATATGATTCCAAATGAAAAAGTAGTTATTACTATTTCTCATGCTGGATACATTAAAAGAACCCCTCTAAATGAGTACAAAACCCAAAATAGAGGTGGAGTTGGACAAAAAGCGTCAACAACCAGAGAAGAAGATTTTCTTCAGGATTTATTTATTGGTACAAATCATCAATACATGCTCTTCTTTACACAAAAGGGTAAATGTTTCTGGATGCGTGTTTATGAAATTCCTGAAGGCTCAAAAATTGCAAAAGGTAGAGCTATCCAGAATTTAATAAATATTGGGCAAGATGATAAGGTTAAAGCTTTTATTTGTACTCAAGATTTAAAAGATGAAGAATACATAAATAGTCACTATGTTATAATGGCAACTCGCAAGGGGCAGGTTAAAAAGACTTCATTAGAACAATATTCTCGTCCAAGAACGAATGGAATTAATGCGATTACTATTCGTGAAGAAGACGAACTCCTTGAAGCAAAATTGACTAATGGCAACAGCCATGTAATGATGGCTGTTAAGTCAGGCAAAGCAATTCGTTTTGAAGAAAATAAAACACGACCTATGGGTAGAGGGGCCTCGGGTGTAAGAGGAATAAAACTTAATAATAATAATGACGAAGTTGTAGGAATGATTGCCGTAAATGATATGGATGCTAACATTTTGGTCGTGTCAGAAAATGGATATGGTAAACGTTCTAACTTAGAAGACTACCGTGTTACAAATCGGGGTGGTAAAGGAGTTAAAACTATTTCAATTACAGATAAAACAGGAGAATTAGTGACTATTAAAAACGTTAATGATCAGGACGATTTAATGATCATTAACAAGTCTGGCATTGCTATTAGAATGGAAATTAGTGGATTACGTGTTATGGGCCGAGCCACTCAAGGGGTGAGGCTTATAAATCTTAAAGGTGAAGACACAATTGCTGCTGTTGCGAAAGTTATGAAAGACGAAGAGGAGATAGAAGATATAAATGATCTCGAGGTAAATGATGATACTATTATTAAATAACATAACAATTAAATTAAAATGATTAAAAATTTTTTAAAATTAGTTTTTATATTAACCCTAGGTTTGACCCATGGGCAAAAGAAAGAATTAAAAAAAGCCATTAAACTTTTTGAAGCTGGAGATGTTAAAGGTGCAAAAGATTTACTTGACACCAACTCTTCTCTTTTTGAGGGCGTTGATGTAAAAATCAGAAACCAAAAACTTTATTTAGAAGGAAGGATATCCCAAGCAAATAAAAATTTCCAACTTGCATATGATAAATTTAAAGCATTCTCTGCATCAGGGGGTAAGGACTTAAACTATGATAATCAAATCGAAACGTTAACTTCGGACGTTGTAAATAGTGCTATTGAAGACAATGCCGAGAAACGTTTTGAAACTGCTACAGCAAAATTATACTTAGCATACGAAATTAACCCTGAACAAAATAAAGATTATCTCTACTATGCTGCATCAAGTTCAGTTAACGCAAGAGACTTTGACTCAGCATTGAAATTCTATAATCTTCTAAAGGAAATTAAATATGACGGTGTTGTTACCAAGTATATGGCAAAATCTGCTGAAACTGGAGAGGATGAAGAGTTTCCTTCAAAATCAGAATACGATTTATACAAAAAAACAAAACAATACACTGATTTTAGAGAAGAGCTTACAGAATCAAGATATCCAGAAATTATTAAAAATATAGCTCTTATTTATGCCCAGCTTGGCGACAATGAAAATGCAATGAAAGCAGTTAAAGAAGCTCGCGAAACTGATCCTAAGGATTTGAATTTAATACTAACAGAGGCTAACCTCTATATACAACTTAAGGAAAATGATCGCTTTGAGGTATTAATGAATGAGGCTATAGAGCAAGATCCTAATAACGCTACATTATACTTTAATTTAGGTGTTATTAGTGCACAGAGAGGTGATAAAGAAAAAGCAAGTGATTACTACAGGAAAGCAATTGAGATTGATCCTAGTTTTGAGTCAGGATATTTAAACTTGGTAACCCTAATTTTAGAGGGAGAAAAAACCATTGTTGAAGAAATGAATAATCTGGGGACTTCAAGAGCTGATAACGCTCGTTATGATGAATTAAAGCTTAAAAGAGAGGGACTTTATAAAGAATGTGTACCTATCCTAGAAAAATTAATTGAAGTCAGTAAAAATCAAGAGGCAATCAAAACTCTTATGAATATTTACGGAACTCTAGGCAATAATGAAGGATTTATGAAGATGAAGAAACTGGTTGAGTGAAAAATTATTAAAAACTCGATCTAAGTTGCTATTTTCATATTAAATTTTTAATAATTCTCAAATTGTGAGAATGTCTCTTGGTCTTCATATTATAAATACCTGTCTGGTCAACCCTATCTATGCGGACTTCCCCGTGGGCATGTAAAATATAATTATTTCTTAAGAGTAAGCCGACATGAATTATATTTCCATCCTCATCGTCAAAAAAAGCTAAATCTCCAACATCGCTTTCATCAATAAAACTTAATGTTTCTCCTAATTTTACTTGTTGTGCTGCATCCCTCGGAATATTATAACCATTTATTCGGTATATCATTTGTGTTAATCCTGAGCAATCAATACCCATGGGAGTTTTGCCACCCCACAGGTAAGGTGAATGCAGATAAAGTGAAGCTGTTCTAATTAAATTAGTCTTAGGTTTTTTCCCTTTAATAATCGATCCTTTAAATTCATGCCCTAAAAATTTCGCAGCACCTATATTACTTCCAAGTACTAATGAAATAAGCTTATTTTCAGATGTTTCGATATAATCTACTAAACTTGAGCTATAAGAGTCTATTTTAAAGCTAATATCCTCAGCTTCACTTTTTGTGATTAACTGTGTTTGCTTATAATCGACCCATCCACTATATTGGTCTGTTAGTGTTGTTATTTGAAGCCATTCATTTTTTTTCGAAATTACTTTAAAACAATCACCATATAACAATTGGGAAATTAATTCACTTTTATGTGAATTTTCATTTCGTATTGGGGTAATACTCAAATGACAAATACCGTACTCCAAAATTAAATTTTCAGAAGATTTGAAATTTTTAAATAACAAAAATAAGAATTTTAAAGCCACATATGTTTACATTTTGAAAATACCTAAGAAGAGAATAAGTTTATGTAATTTTAAAAAAAAAAAAATTGAAGTTTATCTGGGAATACATTACCGCTAAAAAGGGTTTGTTTTATAAATCCTTGCTTATTCTTTCAAGTTCAATTTTGATCCTTTATATTTTTCCTCTTGAAGGTCAATTTAAATATGAATTCCAAAAAGGTAGAGTTTGGCAATATCCAGACTTTTATTCCCCTTTTGATTTTTCGATTCTAAAATCAGATATAGAATTTAAAAAAGACCAGGAAGAGGTTCTTAATAATTTAAAACCTTATTTAAATGCTGATCAAAAAATTAAAAATGAAATAGTCACAAATTACTCTAAAGAGTTTCCAGGTTTTTTTACCAGTATAAGCAACCCCCAAGATATTGACAGTTTATATACTTATGGTCAGCAACTCCTCCGAGAAATATATTATTATGGAGTTTTACCTCCCAACTTTATTCATAAAGGTAATTCTGACATTCTTTTGATTCAAGGTCAATCAGAAATATCAATAAATATCAGTGAATTATTCAAATCAGAGACTTTATTTGAATACATATCAGATAAATCAAAAGAATGTCAGAATTACCTTTATGAATAAAGTTGGGAGGTAAAACTCCATAATAATATATTTCTC
>Ga0066856_10001222_pt1 | contig 10007 bp, 8 predicted proteins | sample ETNtaG_5_FD_65605 | JGI IMG/M metagenome (GOLD analysis project Ga0066856, IMG submission 65605) | Marine microbial and viral communities from oxygen minimum zone, Eastern Pacific Ocean - ETNP201406SV205 | ecosystem: Environmental > Aquatic > Marine > Oceanic | place: Pacific Ocean: Eastern...
TTATGGCAGATAAAGTAATATTCGCAATGTATGATGATGATGATAAGCTAATGGATGGTGCAAAACATCTTGTTGCTAATGATATCAAAGTTTCTGATGTGTATTCACCTATGCCTCTTCATGGTATTGACTCTATAATTGGGGTTGAACCCACAAGGTTAGCAATTACTGCTTTTATGTATGGGATAACAGGACTTATGCTTGCAATTATCGGTATAAGATATATGATGATTGTAGATTGGCCAATGAATATTGGTGGAAAACCAAATTTCAGTTTAAAAGAAAATATGCTATCCTTTGTACCAATATTTTTTGAATTTACTGTCTTATGCGCAGCACACGGAATGGCAATTACTTATTTAATAAGAAATAAAACTTTGCCTGGAATGCCACCAAGAAATCCAGACCCTAGAACAACGGACGACAAGTTTGTTATAGAAATTAAGACTTCAGAAAACACCCATGTTAAAGAAAGTGTTTTATCAAAGTTGATTAAAGATACTGGGTTTTTAGAAATTGAAGAAAAAAGTATTTTATGAAAAAGTATATCCTTTCATTACATCAGCTTTGTCTTTTTGTCTTTGTATTGACACTTGTTAGTTCTTGTGTAAAACATCCTGACTCACCAGGGTATGAATACGTAGATGACATGTTTAGGTCTCAAGCAATTGAAGCATATATAGACTACGGATTAGTAGGTGACAAAGTTAACGACACTTTAAAAAACACTATTTCTGCAAGAATTCCAGTGAAGGGAACTATTCCATTTAGTAAGAGCAAAAAAACTTCCACAACTAATATGCCATTTTATTATGGATCGTCTGAGGATGAGAGGATAAGAGCTGGAGAAGAAGTTCCCTTACCAAAGCATTACTATAGTCAAGAAAATATTCAAGAATCCAATACTGTTGAAGGTAAAAGGCTTTATGGATTATTTTGCGCGCAATGTCATGGAGACAAAGGAAATGGTGACGGTTTAGTTATTACTGCTGGTGGATATCCTGCTGCTCCACCTGCTTATAACACACTTAAAGATAGAAAACCAGGATCAATTTTTCACACTATTACTTATGGTAAGAATGCTATGGGGCCACATGCTTCACAACTTAATAAAGACGAAAGATGGAAAGTGGCTATGTATGTTAGAACAATGCAATTTGACGGAGATTTGAATTTAGAAGAAATGGTTTCTGAAAATGTAGTTAACGAATAAATTTAGCTGATAAATTAAATAAAATGGATTATAAAATTTCTGAAAGAGCAAAAAAAGTTACATTGGGAACAGCAGTTCTTGGTTTAGTTTTTTTGATTATTGGATTCTTTCAACAAAAAGATTTTGTTTATGCTAAAAAAGTAGATGACCATTCTGTAGAATTATTTTACAATGGACACGCTGATGTAGAAACTCAAAACCAACTTAAAGAAACCATAATTTCTAAAATGCATGGCTACCAACTCGAGTTTCACGATTCTATGCATTCGGGTAATCATGGTTCTGATGATAATCACGAAGAATCAAATTCTCATTCTGAAGAAAGTAATCACCACGGCCCAACTTTCAATTGGCTAATTCATATTGGCCATGCAGCACATGATAATGATCATTTAAGTTCTGGTAGTCATGAATCTGGAGTGGATATGCTTATGGATATGGCAAATAGTGGAGATATAAGTTTTTTTGATCAAGGTTTTAGACGTTTTTGGTCTAACTTATTAGTAAATGGATTTTTCTTTTTTGGAATTGCTTTGGGGGCTTTATTCTACTTAGCATTACACTATGCAACTGAATCCGGATGGGGTGTTGTTCTACTTAGAATTCTTGAAGGTATCATGTCTGCTATGCCAATAGGTATAGTTGCACTTCTAATTGTTTTTCTTGTTGGCACTTTTGGAGGGCACCATATTTATGCATGGATGGATTCACATATTTTAGATCCTAGTTCAAGCCATTTTGACCCTATCATTTATGGTAAAAGAGCATATTTAAATATTCCATTTTTTTGGATCAGAGTAGCAGCATATTTTACAACCTTTCTTCTATTTTTAAGATGGTTTAAAAAGAAATCTAAAGAAGAAGATGAACTAGGAGGAACAAAAATTCATTTTACGATGTATAGAAGAGGTGCTTTGTTTCTAGTTTTCTTTGCTGTTTTCTCCTCTACTATGTCTTGGGATTTTATTATGTCCATTGATGCACATTGGTTTAGTACTTTATTTGGATGGTATGTTTTTTCAGGAATTTGGTTAAGCGGAATGATCATGGTAATGATGATTACACTTTACTTAAGGAAAGGAGGCTATCTTCCATTTGTTAATGAAAGTCATATCCACGATGTGGGTAAATTTATGTTTGCCCTAAGTTTCTTGTGGAGTTATTTATGGTTTTCTCAATTTATGCTTATTTGGTATTCAAATATTCCTGAAGAGGTTATTTATTTTACTGAAAGAATAAATAACTACAACATATTATTTTTTGGAACTTTCATTGTTAATTTTTTCTTTCCTATGGTGTTTTTTATGTCAAGAGATACAAAAAGATCTGCTGGTTTTCTAATTGTAATTGGAATGTTAATATTTATAGGTCACTGGTTTGATGTTTTTAATATGATTATGCCAGGAACTCTTTTTGACCAATGGGAATTAGGTCTTTTAGAACTTGGAATGTTTATGATGTTTCTTGGGATATTTGTTTATTCAGTACTTAATTCGTTATCAAAAGCACCTTTGTTATTAAAGAACCATCCTTTTCTTGAAGAAAGTAAACACCATGAATATTAATTAGTGAATTATGGAAATTAAGTTTATTATAATTATTACTGTAGCGCTTTTTTTTATTGCTCTAGTGCAATTAATGAAGATTTATGATCTTGCAGCAAAAGTTAGAGGTGAAAAATCACAAGAAAAATTATCTAGAAGTGAAAATTTATTGATGGCCAATCTTATGCTGATTTTCATGGTAGCATTTTTTGGATTTATTATTTGGCTGATATCCAAATATGGAGCAACTTCAGGACTCTATCAGGCAGCTACTGAACATGGTCAGGAAATAGATGATCTGTTGATGATTAACTGGTATATAATACTACCAGTTTTTTTTATAACCAACTCTTTACTTTTTGGTTTTTCTTGGAAATACTATTACAGAGAAGAAAGGAAAGCACTTTATTATCCTCACAACAACAAACTTGAGGCAGTATGGACTATTCTACCAGCAATAGCTCTTGCATTTATTGTTATTTATGGTTTAATGACCTGGAACAAGATAATGTACAATCAAGAAAAAGGGGAGGTTGTTGAGGTCTATGCTTATCAATTTGGATGGATTGTAAGGTATTCGGGATTAGATAATACCTTAGGTAAAGCAGACTTTAAAATGGTTTCTTCATCTAATCCATTAGGCGTAATTACTTCTAAAACAATTCAAGATACCTATATAGAAATTGACCAAAGAGTAAGCGATATTGATTCTATACTTTCAAGTAATATTAACTCTGATGGAGAATATTTATTACCGGAAAAAAAAGTTGACAAGCTTCAAGAAGAGTTTGATAGACTAAAAAGAAGGAAATATAGAATTGAGGCATCAATAGATAGAAAAGATAATAATTCTACTGCCTATGAATCTAGTAATGATGATATTGTTGTTCAAGAAATACATTTAGTTAAAGACCAGCCTTATACATTTAAATTCAGATCTAAAGATGTAATTCATTGCCCTTGGTTTCCTCATTTTCGAGCACAAATAAATGCTGTTCCTGGGATGGAAACAAGCTTTGCTCTTACTCCAACAATTACTACTAAGGAAATGAGAGCTGATCCAGATGTTCAAAAACATTGGGAAAATATTAATATTATCCACAACGAAAGAAAAAGAAAAATTGGAGAACCTGAAGAAAGAGTTTTATTTGATTATATTCTAATGTGTAATAAAATTTGTGGTGCAGGTCACTCTAATATGCAATTAAAAGTAATTGTTGAAACACAACAGGAGTTTAATCAATGGATAGAAAATAATGGAGACAAAAAACGTTTAACTTTTTCTGGCCAAGAGGTCAATTGGAGCAAGACAAAATCACAAGCGTCTCTTTGATTTGTAAATTTGTTTAAAATATATTGATATGTCACACGATACGCATCATCACCATAAAGAAAGTTTTATAACTAAATATATATTTTCTCAGGATCATAAAATGATTGCTAGGCAGTACCTAATTACAGCAATTTTCATGGGAGCTTTAGGGATAGCTTTATCAGCTTTATTTAGATTAAAGCTTGGTTGGCCTGATGACAAATTCCCAATCTTAGAATCTATTTTAGGTTCTGATGCTGCTCCTGATGGACTACTAGATAGTAACTGGTACTTAGGACTTGTAACTCTTCATGGAACTATAATGGTATTCTTTGTTTTAACAGGTGGACTTTCAGGAACATTTTCTAATCTTTTAATCCCTTTACAAGTTGGTGCTAGAGATATGGCATCTGGGTTATTAAATATGATTAGCTACTGGCTTTTCTTTCTTTCAAGTGTGCTAATGGCTGCTTCATTATTTATTGAAACAGGACCCTCTATGGCTGGATGGACAGTATATCCACCATTAAGTGTTCTTGCAGAATTCCAACCAGGCTCTGGGCTAGGAATGACACTTTGGTTATTATCCATGACAGTCTTTATAGCATCATCTTTACTGGGTGGTATTAATTATATAGTAACGATCTTAAATCTAAGAACAAAGGGAATGAGTATGACTAGACTTCCATTGACTATTTGGGCATTTTTCATTACTGCAATTTTAGGAGTTTTGTCCTTTCCAGTTTTGCTTTCTGCAGCAGTATTACTTTTAATGGATAGAGGTTTTGGCACAAGTTTTTATATGAGTGATATCGTAACATCTTCTGGAGCTCTAGATGCTACAGGAGGAAGTCCTATTCTATATGAACATTTATTTTGGTTTCTTGGGCACCCAGAAGTTTATATAATATTACTACCTGCTTTGGGAATGACTTCTGAAATTATTTCCACCTGTTCTAGAAAACCAATTTTTGGTTACAGAGCTATGATTGGATCTATGCTAGCAATTGGTTTCCTATCTTTCATTGTTTGGGGACACCACATGTTTTTAACTGGAATGAATCCATTTCTTGGAGGAGTATTTACATTCACTACTTTATTAATTGCTATTCCATCAGCAGTAAAAGCTTTTAATTTTATTACTACTATTTGGAGAGGAAATGTAATGATGACTCCCGCAATGTTGTTTTGTATTGGTGCTGTTTCGACATTTATTTCTGGTGGTGTGACAGGTATTATTCTTGCAGACTCAGCTTTAGATATTTCTCAACATGATACTTATTTTGTAGTTGGGCATTTTCATATCGTAATGGGAATGACTGCAATCTTAGGAATGTTTGCTGGTGTTTACCATTATTTTCCAAAGCTTTATGGTAGAATGATGAATATGAGAATGGGAATGGCACATTTTTGGATAACTATTGTCTGTGGATACGGAGTTTTTCTTCCAATGCATTTCTTAGGGGAAGGTGGGTTGCCAAGAAGATACTATGAAAACACCAATTTCCCAATGTTTGATCATTTTCTAGATTTAAATATTTTGATATCTATTTTTGCTTCTGTTGGAGTACTAGCACAAGTTATTTTCTTTTTTAATTTTTTCTATAGTATTTTTAGAGGACCAAAAGCATCTCAAAATCCTTGGAATGCCAACTCACTAGAATGGACAACTCCAGTAGAACACTTTCATGGAAATTGGGTTGGAGAAATACCAACTGTATACAGGTGGCCTTATGATTATAGTAAGCCTGGTAAGGAAAAGGACTTTGTTCCTCAAAATATTCCTTTAGACGATAATGAAGAAGAACATTAAGTCTTTATCGCGAACTTTATTTTTAAGTCCGTAACTTTATAATGTGCGAACTTTTATTTTTTCAATTCTTTGCTTAATTAATCTTTGTTTTTTTTCACAGAATAACGACCAAGGGGTCCATCCAGGTGAAATTCCAGACATAGGCATTCGTTTAGAACTTAAAAATTTTTACTTGGAATCTAATCGATTTAAAATACAAGAGATTAAACCATATTTTAAACTTAGTGATGATTTTAAAGTTGGAATTGGGTTCTGTTGGCTAAAAAACAACAATAACTATTTTGAAGATTCCTCATTACTATCACTTTCTGCATCTAATTTTTTTGTATCCAAACAATGGAACATTTCAAAAATATTTTATGCAGAAGCAACTTTAGATTTTGGGTTAGGTAAAATTAAATCTACCCAAATTAATAATGAAAGTTATAAAGGAAACTATTCTTTTTTTGAACCTGCCTTAATTTTAAATTATGAAGGATTTAATTTTTTTAGTTTAGGATTAGGTTCTGGCTTTAGAATTACTAGAAGGGACCGCTCAGTTCTTTCTAATAGTTTAACTTTACCAACTGTAATACTAAGGTTTTCATTCAAGTTGTCAGAAATATATAATCACTTTTTTATCGCTTCAAATTCATCGTTATATTTACATTATGATAGAAGAGTTTGATTTTAGAGCCGACGAACAAGGCAAAACAGATAAGACCTATGAGATTGCTTTAAGACCAAAGCATCTAGAGGATTTTTCTGGCCAAGACCAAGTGGTTGAAAACTTAAGAATTTTTATTTCTGCTGCTAAAATGAGAGAGGAAAGCCTCGATCATGTTCTCCTTCATGGCCCACCAGGACTAGGTAAAACTACACTTGCCCAAATTATTGCTAATGAAATGGAGGTTGGAATTAAAATATCATCAGGCCCTGTTTTAGATAAGCCAGGAGATTTAGCAGGATTGCTTACCAATTTAGAAACTGGAGATGTTCTTTTTATAGATGAAATACATAGGTTGAGTCCAGTCATTGAAGAGTATTTGTATTCAGCAATGGAAGACTATAAAATTGATATTGTTTTAGATACTGGTCCCAACGCAAGAACAGTTCAAATAGATTTAAATCCATTTACATTAATTGGAGCGACTACAAGAAGTGGACTTTTAACAGCTCCATTAAGAGCAAGATTTGGTATTAACTGTCGATTGCATTATTATGATCAGAAAATATTACAAGCAATTGTAAATCGATCTGCAGGCATTTTGCAAATTCCTTTAAAAGAAGATGCTTCAAAAGAAATATCAGGTAGAAGCAGAGGAACCCCAAGAATTGCGAATGCATTATTAAGAAGAGTTAGAGATTACGCTCAAGTTAAAGGAGATGGAATCATTACTAATAAAATTACCCAGATGGCCTTGACGGCCTTACAAGTTGATAAGCATGGATTAGATGAAATGGATAACAAGATTTTAATTGCCATTATTGATAAATACAAAGGAGGCCCAGTAGGAATAAATACTTTAGCTACCGTTGTAGGAGAGGAATCAGGAACTATTGAAGAAGTTTACGAACCATTTCTTGTTCAACAGGGTTATATGGTAAGAACATCAAGAGGAAGAATGGTTACCGATATGGCATACAAACATTTAAATAAACCAAAAAACGATCTAGGGCAACAAGAAATATTTTGAATACTAGTCAACGCACGAAAATAATTAAAGAAAAGGCTTTTGATTTAGGCTTTTCCCATGTAGGTATTTCAAAAGCAGGATTTTTAGAAAAAGAAGCTCGTCACTTAGAAAGTTGGCTAAAAAAAGATTTTCATGGGAAAATGTCTTACATGGAAAATCATTTTGATTTAAGAACAGACCCTACTAAACTTGTTCCAGGAGCAAAATCCATAATTACTTTTATATATAATTATTATTCTCCTATAAAACAAAAAGACAAGCAAGCTCCTAAAATATCTATGTATGCTTATGGTGAGGACTACCATAAAGTAATTAAAAAAAAACTTAAAGAGTTACAATATTTTATAACAGAAAATTTTGGAGATATTAATATAAGAGGATTTGTAGATTCAGCTCCAGTAATGGATAAGGCATGGGCTGAAAAATCTGGTTTGGGATGGATTGGAAAGCATAGTAATCTTATAAACAAGGAAAAAGGATCTTATTTCTTTATAGCAGAATTAATCCTAGATTTAGAATTAGATACTGATTTGCCAATTAAAGATTATTGCGGTACATGTACAAAATGTATAGACGCATGTCCAACGGATGCTATAATTAAGCCATATGTTGTAGATGGTTCAAAATGTATTTCTTACTTAACAATAGAGCTGAAAGATGAAATCATTCCTGATGAATTCAATGGAAAAATGGACAACTGGATGTTTGGATGTGATGCTTGTCAGGAAGTATGCCCATGGAACAGATTCTCATCTACCCACCAAGAACCTTTATTTGAGCCGTCATTAGATTTAATTAATTTAACTAAGAAGGAATGGAAAGAGTTAGATGAGGATATTTTTGAAAATTTATTTAAAAGTTCTCCTGTCAAAAGAACAAAGTTTAAAGGGTTAAAAAGGAATATAAATTTTTTAAATAAATGATTTTGAGATTTCATTGGATAACATTACTTATGATCTATCTAGTTATTATAGCTGGATCAATTGTTCGTATAACAGAATCTGGTATGGGCTGCCCAGACTGGCCGAAGTGTTTTGATCAATATATTCCACCAACAGATATCACTCAGCTGCCAGAAAACTATCAATTATATTACTCCTCTAAAAGAGAAAAAAAAATAAAAAAATTCACTTCTTTTTTGACCAATATTGGTCTTGAAGAAAAAGCAATTTTAATTCAAGCAGATAACTCTTTGCTTTACGAGCAACCTTTTAACGTTTGGAATACTTGGTTAGAATATATAAATAGACTTATTGGAGCACTAGCTGGAATATTTATTTTTATAGGGTTCTTATTTGCACTATTTACTAAGCACCATAAAAGGTTAAGAATATTTTTAGGTTTGGGATTGATTTTATTAACTCTTTTCCAAGCTTGGTGGGGTTCTATGGTAGTAGCTACCAATATTGTGCCTTGGGTTTTAACAGTTCATATGGTAATTGCCGCTTTAATGATATTATGGCAAATTATTATTATTTCTGTCTGGTCAGATTCCACTGTTGTCATACCAAGAAAATTAAAAACAATAGCATTCATAGGGTTAGTATTTTTTTTATTTCAAATTATTTTAGGAACACAAGTAAGACAAATTGTGGACCATTGGTTAGACTCTAACTCAAGAAACGAATTAATTTTCCAAGATTTTAACTTATTTCTTTCTCACAGGACATTGGCATTAGCAATAGTTGTTTATAGTATTATTATAGGATGTTATGCTTTTGTTAAAAAAATTAATCTTATTGAAATCTACTTATTTGCTATATGTGTATTGGTAGAAGCATTGGTTGGTAAAGTTCTTGCAAATTTTAATTTACCAGCCTTACTTCAACCAATTCATCTTTTATTAGCAATGATATCTTTTGGATGTTTGGCAAGGATAGTAGTTAATTATCAAATAGCTAAAACGTGAAATACTTTCTCCCAGGATTCTTATTGTTTTTTTTGTGTTGTAATCAAGAGCCAGTATCTATTTATTCCAATATAGATGGATTAAATCATGAAGAAATTTTAAATGGTCCTGAAACTTTAGAAAAATATTCTTTAGAACTAATCTATAAAATAGACTCCACTCTAAACGAAGAGAATTTTAAATTACTAATTGAAGCATTAAATGAAAGTTCAGAGGAACTAAGTCCATATTATTTTAACGCATTAACTTTTTATTGTAATAACTTAAAAATTAATCAGAAGCTAGAATTAGAAGCAGCACTTTTTAATTACTTTATTCACCACCCAAAATCGTACATTTCCAATATTAAAAAAATGGAAATCCAATACAGTGATTGTTTTCTAATTGCTATATCCTCTTATATTCAAGAATATTTATCTCAAAATGAAATTACCATTATTAGCATGAAAAATCTTGCCTATAAATATTGTAAAGATTGTAGCAATGAAGAGATTAAATTTATTTACGATTATTTAGACCTGGCAAATAACTTTCAAAAAG
>Ga0066856_10001224_pt1 | contig 10002 bp, 8 predicted proteins | sample ETNtaG_5_FD_65605 | JGI IMG/M metagenome (GOLD analysis project Ga0066856, IMG submission 65605) | Marine microbial and viral communities from oxygen minimum zone, Eastern Pacific Ocean - ETNP201406SV205 | ecosystem: Environmental > Aquatic > Marine > Oceanic | place: Pacific Ocean: Eastern...
TGCAAGCGCTCGCCACCCAAGAAGGCCCGATCGCCAACTGGCAATCCCACGTTGCGGACCCGGTTCACTCCAACGTCCTCACCAACGCGGCCAAGGGCTTCGGCTTCTACTAAGCGGTTTACCGATAATGACGTCGCGTTAGCGTTGTCCTCTTAGACAAACCGTATGGTACTACTAATAAAAACGATTTTCGAATCAACAAAACCACGTGCATCCGCCCTCTTCGTCGCCTCGCGTCTTCTCTCCTCGCGTCTGTCCGCTCTCGTCTCTGTCCGTCTTCCACTTCTCGAGCTCGTGCGAGGGAGACTCGCGCGGACGTTGATTTCCGGATGGATGCATCCGCGAGTCCTCTCCCTTTGACGCCCCTGAGTTGGCGTCGCGGCGAGACGCGCACGGGGCGCGCGCGTCGACATGTCTCAAGACGTCGACGCGCGCGCCGTGCGCTCGCTCACGCGTCGATACGTCGTCGTCTACGCGCTCGCCACGTTCGGGGACTGGATTCAAGGGGCGTATCTCTACGCCGCGTATCGAGGACACGGATTGGCGAAGCGGGAGATTGGATGCGTGTACGTGTTGGGATACGCGGTGAGCGCGACGATCGGCACGGCGGTGGCGGCGATGGGAGATGGACACGGACACAAGAGGTTGGTGGAGGCGTACGGATGGTTGTACGCGGCGAGCTGCGGGTTGCTCCGGTCGAACGCGGTGGTGGCGCTGTTGACGAGTAGGGTGCTGGGAGGGGTGGCGTATTCGCTTCTGTTTTCGAGCTTTGAGTCGTGGGTGATCACGGAGGCGGACGAGATGAGAATTGATCGGAAAAAGTTGGTTGGATTGTTTAGCGTGGCGACGTTTTTCAACGCGGCGAGCGCCGTGGCGGCGGGATTGGTGGGTAATCTCGTCGTTCAACTGTCGGAATCGGATAAATTTACTTGGATTGGGATGGAAATAGGGAAGAATAGGCTGACGAATCTGGACGGGGAGCACAAAGAACAGAGTGCGTTGACGCTGTCGACGAACGCGTACACCCCAGCGTTTGACGTCGGGGCGGTGTCTCTAATTCTCTGCGCCGTTTGTGCCAGGATTCTCTGGCCGAATCGAACGGTAGGGCGTCCGAATAGCGATAGTCTAGGACCTCCGGGATCACCAGCGTCGACTCAGAGCGCCGCGAGCCTGATGGCGGCTGTGAAGATGATCATCAGAACGAAGGAGTTGTTTTCGCTGGGCGTCACGAATTCGTTATACGAGGCTTCGCTTCATTTGTTCGTGTTTGTTTGGACGCCCGTTCTGGAAAAGCGCGCCACGGATGGAGACTTAATCCCTCACGGTCTTTTATTTAGCGCATTCATGATTTGCAAAATGGTCGGAAGTCAGGCGTTCAACGTGTTCGGATCGAAGATCACGGCGGAGACGATGCTGCGTTTCGTGCTCTCTGGATCGGCGCTTTGTTTCACCGTCGCGACGCTTTCCACCAACTATTGGCTCACGGTGCTCGCGTTTTGCGCGTTTGAATTCGGTCTAGGAGTGTACTGGCCCACGATGTCCATTCTTCGCGCGCAACACGTTCCGAACAAGCTGCGAGCGACTATGACGAGCGCTTTTAGGATTCCGCTCAACTTTCTCGTCGTCGCGCTACTCCTGTGCGCAGGTTACGCGAGCGATCGCGTGCTGCTCGGGTTGTGCGCGGGGACGATGTTCACTAGTGCGTATAGTTTCCAGTTAGATGGGTGAGTGTGATTGATTTATTGTAGTGATATACTTCTGTAGCCGCTATGCAAGCGTTACATGTTATCATCCGAGTCGCGCGAGAAATGCGACAGTGCTAGGCTACGTCTCGCCGCGGCGAGACTTTGAATGAATTTAATCGACCGTTTCTCATTTCTTCGTCGGAGTGGGAACGCACGACCCAATTTGGGTCGCCTTAACTCGCTTGGATTCACCTCCGCTCATGCATTCCACGCTGAGGACACGCTTCATGCCTTGACCCTTCGGGTTGGGCACCGAGCCGCCGACATGGGAGAGCTCCAGGTATTGCTTGTTCGTCACCGCGAACGCACTTCCGCGAATCTTACCTTCCGCGTGAAGCGTTATTTCGTCGTCGACGAAACGAATGTCTAAGGTGCGTTGATGCGTGTACAAGCCCGCGTCTTGCATGGGCAACACCCACGCGACGTCGTCGCTCTCGTTGTGGTGCGAGTGCCACCAGCCCGGCGGAGTGATGAAAACTCCTCCAGGAATCCAATCGCATCGGATCGGATCGATGATAAAACCGTCCTTGTCGATCTCCTTACCCATCAGGGTGTACACGCCCGGTTTCGCCGCGACCGCAAGATCTAGAGCGACCGAGTTGTGTCTATGCGGTCGCTGCACGCTTTGCGCGGGAATCGAGTTCAGAAGCGACCACAAAACGTGCGTCAAAGTCTTCGTCTGCGAGCACGCCTTGTTACCGAGCAAGACGCCGCAACGGTTGCTGCTTCGAGTGCTCTCGTGCTTGATTTCCTCCACGCGTTCGAGCATTTCCGACTTACGATAGAGGGTCGGTTCAAACTTCTTCTCCGCCGATGGATTGACGCCGAGGTACGTCATGAGCGGTTCGTCGTGCACCCAGTACAAAGCCGCACCTCCGTGCGCTTCGGCGCCCGTGCACGCGTGCTTGATGGCACCCTGCGTCACCGGAACGACGAACATGTCCCCGGTGCTCCACGTAATCTTCCCGTGTTCGCTCTCGCTCTCACCGCTTCCTCGAATAACGTAAAACGCCTGCGACGTCGCGTTCGCGTTCGTCTCGATCGACTCCCCCTCGACGATCCTCACGAACGACGCCATCAAGTTCGGCGACGTGCACGATTCATCAATCTCCAAGAAATCGTTTATATCGAACGGTACCACGCGCGTCTCGCCGCTTTCGTGTAAATCCGGCGGGTGCACCAACACCGGAATCGGACGCATGTCCGGATTAGCCGCGCTTCCGTACTCGAAAATGTCCGCCGATTCCCCCCATTTCTTCTCATCGCGCTCGACGGCGTTGACTTTACAGTCCTCGCGCGCGTTCACCGTCACCTCGACCTCCGTCGCCTCGGACATGGCGCTCGCTCGCGGACGGATGTGTGGTTCAAACAGGGAGCCTGTTTCGGACGCGTTCGTTCGTTTGAACCGCGCGCGGTCGTCTCGTTCGCGGTGGCGTCGACGGGTACGCGCGCGGATTCACGCGCGGTCGTCTCGTTCGCGGTCGCGGCGCGCACTCCCGTCGCCGGTCGCGCGCGATGTTTCATCGCGTCGCCTCGCTGTCGACGTCGACACGGCTTTTTCAATGGGGGGGGGTACGCACGAATCACGACTCGACAAAACTTGGGAAGACGAAGAGCCGGGAAACCACGCCAGAGTGCCAGAGTTGGCGGGCGGGCGAGGACGGCGGCGGATGAACGCTCACGTGCGCGAGATGACGATTACAAAGGACGACTCTCGTCGAACACGAGTGCGTGATTTATGGATTCGAGTGGCTAAAGCTACGGGTAGCGTCGACCGCCAGCCGCCCAACGTCGAGACGGCCAAACGGCGACGAATTTAGTACGCCTTGTTGAGGATGACGCCTTCGAAGGTTTGTTGGAACCACTTCATGGCGTCAGCCTTGGTGAGCTTGTGCTGCTTGCCAATCTTCTTCTGCTGCTTGCGGCGACGGGAAACACGGTAACCCGGGCGCTCCAACACGACGAAGAAATCCATACCGTAGATACCCGTGGACGGATCGTACTTGATACCGAGATCAATGTGTTCGGAGATACCGAAGCCAAAATTGCCGGTGGCACTAAAGTTCTTCTTGAGAAGTTCGAATTCCTTCACCTTGAGCCCGCTCTCCTGTGAATCGATGCAAAAAGTGACGCAACGTCAGTCGATCGAACGCGCGGAACGAGCGCGGTCCGAGGCGAGAGAGACCCTAGCGAGGACGCACCAAAATTTGCATCGCCTTGTCACGGTTACCGATGGTGACGTGGGCAGAAATCTTTTCGTTACGGCGGATACCGAACGTACGGACGGTGTATCGCGCCTTGGAGAAGATCGGTTGTTGACCGGTGAGTTGCTCCAACACCTGCGGGGAGAAAAGCCGTCGGTGGTCAGTCTCTCGTTCGCGCGTCTCGTTCGCGCGCGCGCGCTCATCCACCTCGCGTCATCCGTCGTCCACGATATCTCGCGCGATCAAACCTACCTTCGCCGCCTTCGTGAGGCGATCACCGCTCTCCCCAACGCAAATGTTGAGGACGAGCTTGTGAATGCGGATGGCCCGCATCGGGTTCTCAGTCTTCTCAGCCTGTTGAATAGAGCGCACGATCACAGTCAGTCATCTTCCTCTACGAACGCTCGCGCGACCTCCGGCGCGACCGCACAGACATCCTCACGATTCAAACCATTCCCACGCATTCATCCGCACGCACGATCGCGTCCCCGCATCACCCTCGCGCGCGCACGCCGCGCCATCCTCTCTCCCGCGCGCGTCCAAAAAACCCTACTCCCCACATCGCTCGCCCCCGTCGTCGCCTCCACGCGCGCCTCGCGCGCGCCGTCTCGACACACGCGCGTCGACGTTCGGAACACTTCCACTTCCACGCGCGCGCGCGCCCCCTCGATCGCTCCGCACGCACCATGACGTTCGCGCTAGTGCGTCAAGAAAAGGCGGACGACGCGCGCGCATCGCGCGCGGCGACGCCCCCGAACGCCCGCACGCCCGAGGTCTCTCCTTTCGCACCCGGACCGATGGCACGTCGCCGAGGCGTCGCGGTCGGTCGGTCGGACATTCGGAGAGGCGCGGTCGGTCGCTCGATCGCGCGCTCGTTCCCCTCGGCGATGACGGGCGTCGCGCGATCCTAGTACGCGACACCGAAATCCAGCGGGGCGGGGGTAAATTTTTGTGTCCACGTTTTCCTATCGAGGGGTCGTGACCCGAAAATACCCCCCCTTGAAAAAAACCCCAGCGCTGACGTGGCAAAAACGCCCCCGAAATTTCCCGGGGACGAACACGTAGGGGGGTATTCGAGGAGTGGTGAACGGTGAAATCCCCCCAAGAAAAGCGAATCCGGGGCGAATCCCTCCGACCCGGGAAAGAGAAAAAGGACGACGAATGCGCGCGGGACGTCATTCCCACACGCCCGCATCACTCGCGGTCGCACACAACCGACGCACGTCAGCGCTCACAACAAAAACACCTCTCAGTCATCATGAACGAAGCTACCATGTCCATGTCCGGTCGCGTACGTGTTCGCGCGCGACGCGACGAGACGCGGAAGAATGAATCGCGCGCGCGAAAATTACGAGAATTAAGGGATTGCGACACGTCAGCGACTGACCTTTGTGTGTGATCACGCGCGCGCGCGCAGATTGTCGTCGGCGGTAACGGTTCCTGCGCGGAAGATTCTTTCAAGATCTCCGCCTCCGCCCCGATCTGCAACGGCTCCGGCTCCGTGTCGCTCAGCGCCAAGCCGAACTACCGCCCGAGGTGCGCGATCGCATCCCGCGATTTCCACGATTCTCGCCGATCGCGATCGATCGGATGATGACTCGTCCGATTCGCGGTCGCGCGCGTCGACGCGCGACGCGATATCGACGACGATGGCGATGAAAACGCATAGAAATATTTTTTACACGCGCGTTCGCGCGCGCGCGTCGATGAACGCGCGTCGTCCCGCGCGAGGGGAAGAAGAGAATGATCTTTCATCATCGACTGACAATCCCAAACCCTTTTGTCCCCGCAGCGTCTCCTCCAAGAATGGTGTTTCCCACAACATCGACCCGGCGGACATGGTCGGCTTGACCAACATGTCTGACTACGACATCTCCGTGAACAAGTCCGCGACGCTCGCCGGCCAAGACTGCGACGTCACGCTCGGCATGCACAACGTCAAGTCTCGCCAAGCTGGTTCTTTGAGAATCTCCACCAACCACGACACGCTCGGCGACGTCACCGTGACGCTCGCGCAAGCCGGCGCCAAGGTCGACAGCGATGCCGAAACCGCCGATCGCGCTTCCGTCAAGTTGAACTTGCCGTTGAAGGACATGATCAACAACGATGACGTCACCGCGTCCGTTGAGTACGATGTCCCGAGCCAAAACGCCACCGTCAACTTGGGCTACACCTCTGGCGACGTCAACGTCGGCCTCAAGTCCAACGTCAACGTCAACACCCAAAAGGCGACGCACAAGGCCACCGTCAACTACTCTGGTATTGAAGGTGTCGGCGTGGCCGTCGAAGTCGACCAAGATGTCGCGGGTAAGCTCTCCGTCACCAAGGACAGATATGAGCTTCGTGTGCCGTTCTCCAAGGATGGTGGCGTGAACGCTGACGACGTTCAACTCCGCATGACGTGGAGCCAAGACTTGTAAGCGCTAGTTTACTCTTGCTCTTACATCGTGGGTCGGGTTTTTTTGTGAAGTATTTTCATCGTCGAGAAGAGTGTAACGACAATCGGCGTACAAAAGATGCGTGATGTGATGGTGTGGTGATAATAAGAACGACTATCCACCGTGAACACATAAGTGTGTAATGTTAAAATGAGTTCAATAATCTTTTGCATCTATATCTAAATACAACATCTCTATGTCTACAGTAATTCTAAGCGCAACCTTGCTGAATGATCTGCAAGTCGCGATCGACGTAATCTAGTTCAGGAATTCTGAAAACTGCGCGCTCCGGCGACCACGTCACCCCGTCGTTTGTGGAAACGCGCACGACGGTGTCGTGCTCGGCGTCAACGATGCTCGGTATCTCGACCCTTATGAGCGCAGAGGACACGCGGTGCGCGGATGCGAACGTCGTCTTACCCGTGTGTTCAAAAGACACGCGAAGTGTCCCACCATCTTGTAAAGATCTAAAGTAGCGTCCATTCACGTTCACAGGCATGCCAAAGGCGTTGGATACGTGCCACCAAGCTCCGCCGAATATTTTCAACGCCGGTAACACGAATTTCTCCGTCTCGTAAGGCGTCTCAGGTCGGCCCTCGTACACTTCGTGTGAAAATTCTTCCGAAACCGACGTCACGTCTTCTAGGCGCGTGCAATTGCTGTCTGCGAACGCTGGACGATAACCATACGGCGGGGCCAGCGCGCTCACCGTCACCGACGACACGAGCGGAGGAGTGACGTACTGAAAAGTAAAGGGCAAGGCGATATCTTCGCCTCCGCGAACCGCAAGCACCATCGTGACGAACGCAATGTCCGTGCGGAACACCTGATCTCCCAAGGCTGCTCGCCAAGAGCAGTAGCCGATGTCTGAATTCGATGAATCCACCGTCAGAGACGCGAGACTACGATCTCTGTCTCCCTTCATGTAACATTCGTATAGCGCTTTCTGCGCGCTCGGTGCAGAAGAAAACGAACCTTCGAAATAGTCTGCACTAGAAACATGGGTGATATCGTCTTTGCCGTAGTATTTTAACCTCGTGAGACCACTCGCCAAGACAACCTCGCCGTGGTGACCGGGGTCGCCCTGACTCACCGTGAAGCGGATTTCGGACGCATCATACGAACCAAAAGCAGGTGAAATGCACCGCATCCTCGTCGTCGTAGTAACGTTAGACCATAACCAGTCCGCCAAGACCTGAATTGCGCCAAACCTACACACCGTACTCAACGTCGACGCGGTGCCGTTCTTCACGAGCACCGAGACTTCGGTGCCGCCGTCGACACTCAAAAAGGGACTCGAAAGGAGCTCGATCGAAGTCATGGCGGCGTAGAGGTTTGCGACACTACTGGCATTGTTTATCCCATCGACGACTTTCACCACTGGTCCGGTGCCATCGAGCGAGTCGTCGAACGTTTCGACGGCGAGGCGGGCCACGAGCTGCGTCATCCAGCCGCCTCCGTCCTGGGTCATATCCCAGTTTACAGAGTTTTCTTCGACTTTCGGGGCGAGACACTTCATCAGAGAGCTACTCAGCCAGTGGCAGGCGTTTGGATCGTTGATCTCGCTGAGTCCATTCGCAGCGATGTGTAGCGATACTCCGTCGCCTGGAAGAAATCCCGAACCCGAGAGGGTGAGCGACCATCCCCCGTACAAGGGACCGAGAGCGCCAGCGGACACGATACCGCCAACATATACGTCATCTCGGACCATGACGTGCACATCACTCGGCACAAAGGTATCACCCATACGCAACAAGTGGTTATCCACATATACCGCCCTGAAACCCGGTAAGGATCCACCAAAATTGGCTGTATTACAGCGAACTCGCTCCGCGTTAAGCCACGTCGCACCGACATCCTTTTCGTCGAGTTGACACCGTGGACTCAAACTAGGGAAATTGGAGCCCACGATTTGAAAAGTCGGAGCGCTGGTTGCGACCGAAAACACGGTCGGAGGCCAGATCGCACTTACCACTGGATGTGCGGAGTAGTGAATATCTCCAGTCGAAGTGAGGGCATTCCACTTGGTGAACGACGTCAGCATCGACGACGCAAATAGCGTCACAAATAATGGTATCGCCGCTGAAGCCGATTGAGTAGCAGCTGGAGACACGCACTCAAATGTTTCAGATTCATTGTACCGCGCGGAGATCGGGCGTATAGTTCCAAACGCACATGCAACATCGAAAGATGATACCTTCCCAGATACGTGGTCGACAAATGCCCCAGACGCATCCCCTTTGCCGTGAGTTATCGTAACCGACACTACGCTTCCACCGAGTTCAGAAATGGCATTGAGCGGTTGATCTGGTCCAGCATAGACGGTATAGCTCGATATAACTACGGTCATCCATCCGCCGTAAATATTGAGAGATTTTCCGGGAGGAAAATTGAATGTTAAAATCAGTTCAACCGTTTGCCGAGCCTCGAGCGTGTCAGGGGCATAAGATCCGGGATATTCACATCTCGCGATAGTGTCTGATACTATCGTCGCATTTGTGGCAAAGTGGAAGTTCCCGTCGCGCTCAAAAGTGCACCGAGGGTGGTAAAAGCCACTTCCCGCAGGCTGCGCGAAACCGTAACCGATCACAGTGATGACCGAGCCAAGAGCCCAATCGACCGTGGATGGCATAACACTGGTGATTTCCCCGCGACTGTACGTCAACACCGATTGATCGTACGTGGGAAGAGAATTCGCACCGGCAGAAACGTACGTTGAGTCATACGGCCTGCTCGTTACGAAGTAGTCCACGGGTGTTTCACCCGAGCAGCATCCCATGGAATAATCACAAAACACCGGTAGAACTGAAGCAATCCCGTCGGCGGCACTCGGTGGATCGCATAAAATTTCAGTATCGGAAACCACCTTTGCTATCGTGGTAATCGATCCGTGCGTCGATGAACCAAATATACACACAGCGTTCGTTCCATCAAAGTGCGACACGGAGCTGCTCCCCCATGAAGCAGGGCGGCGAAATCGCTCACCAATCAGACTCACTTGGGAAGGTTTGTGAGTGTTAATGATGCTCGGCGCTGCCCATACGACAGAAGCGCACGTGAAATCGCGCGCAACGATCCATTCGTGGTAAGTCAGGGTCCACGTCGCTGAACTTCCGCTAACTCTATCCGATACAGTACTACCACACCCGGCATCAAAGGGGACGTAAGATGCCAATCCAGTTTCCGTCCCCCCCATGAAACGTTCCATATTGGTACGGATGTCCTCCGTAGACCGTGCTATTGACCAGTAACGCACTTCATCTATGGAAAATCCAACAAGACCATTGCCTCCGATAGTACCGTGCGGCATGGCAAACCCGACGCTTGTGAGTTCGCTATGGAAGGTCCCATCGACAATCAAACGAAGATTCGCACCAGGCGAACTGTATGCGGCTGGGTGATTATTCTCGTACATCACGAACGCCAGATGAACCCAACCCCCCAGCGGGGCTTGGTAATTGAATGTGCCGCCAGTGACACCAGTGGGTGGAATGACACCAATCTTGCCAGTTGCGCCAGCCATTTCAAGCATGATACTGCTCGCGTCGCTCGAGCTTTGGAATAGTACTTGTTCACTCAGCCATGCATCCCTACGGACCCACGCCTCAATCGTCC
>Ga0066856_10001250_pt1 | contig 9913 bp, 10 predicted proteins | sample ETNtaG_5_FD_65605 | JGI IMG/M metagenome (GOLD analysis project Ga0066856, IMG submission 65605) | Marine microbial and viral communities from oxygen minimum zone, Eastern Pacific Ocean - ETNP201406SV205 | ecosystem: Environmental > Aquatic > Marine > Oceanic | place: Pacific Ocean: Eastern...
TCATTTAAGGAAGCTGCTTTAAAATTAGAAGTAACACCAAGTATTATTGGTGATGGAAACGTATTGCTAACAATTCAAGTTAATAACGATACTCCAAATAGATCAACAGAGTCTGATGAGCCACCAATTAATAAAATGGAAATAGTAACTAAATTATTAGTTGCTGATGGCGATATTGTAGTTATTGGTGGAATTAAGAAAAATGTTATTGCAAATAGTAAAAGCCAGACCCCTGGATTAGGAAATGTACCAGTAATAGGCAACCTCTTTAAAGGTAAGTCAAAATCTGATAACCTAGATGAATTATTGGTGTTTATTGCTCCAAGAATTTTATAATGATTAACATAAGCAGAGAGTCTGAGATTAATTTAATTAATATTCTGATTGATCAGGATATTATTTCCGGAAAAGATTTAGCCAACATTAAAAAAGTTTCAACGGAAAAACAAAGTTCGCAGTTAGATGCTGTATTTGAATTAAAACTAACTGATGAGGAAAAAATTTTAGATCTACTTGTTAAAGAACAATCATTATCAGTAGTTGATTTATCTACAATGGAAGTTGCAGATGAAGTTAAAAGTGTTTTGCCTTCAAATTATGTAAATATGAATTTTATTGCTCCTTTTAAAGTAGAAGGAAAAACTCTTCATATAGCAATATCTGATAGTTCTAAATTAAGTTTAATGAGAAATTTAAAAACGATTACAAAAAAAGATATAGAATTACATGCAGCAAAAATTTCACATATTTCAGATTTTATTGAAAAATTATTAAAAGAGGGCGAAACAACAATAGAAGCAATTCAAAAAAGAAATAAAGAAAAAATTCAAACTTTTGATTATGAGGGAGATGTAAATGCAGAAGTTTTAGATGAAAAACCAGAAGAAGATATTGAAGCAATAGAAAATGAATCAGAAGTTATAAAGTTTAGTACAGCAGTTGTTGCTGAAGCTATTAAAGCTGGAGTATCAGATATTCATATTGAACCTTATAGATTTAGTGCAAGAGTGAGATATAGATTAGATGGAATGCTTCAAGAGCAAGATCATTTTGCAAAATTTTTACACTCTAATTATGGAGCAGTTGTTACTAGATTTAAAATTATGGGAAAACTAGATATTGCCGAAAGAAGATTGCCACAAGACGGTGCTATTCCATTTAAAATTGATGGTAAAGTAATTGATCTTCGTCTTTCAATATTGCCAACAGCAACAAATGAAAGAATAGTAATGAGGATCTTAAACAAAGATGCTGGTGATATTAGTTTAGAGCAATTAAATTTTGATGAAAATGATCTTAAAAATTTAAGAAAAGCAATTCATGGAACTCAAGGTTTAATATTAGTAACTGGGCCAACTGGGTCGGGAAAAACAACAACACTTTATAGTATTTTAAAAGAAGTATCTAAACCGCATTTAAATATTTTAACTGCAGAAGATCCAGTCGAGTATGAATTAGATGGAGTAGGGCAAGTTCAAATTAAAGATGATATAGGTTATGATTTTGGTAGGGCTCTAAGATCCTTTTTAAGACAAGACCCAGAGATAATTTTAGTTGGAGAGATGAGGGATAAAGAAACAGTTGATATTGGATTAAAAGCTGCTCTTACAGGTCACTTAGTATTTAGTACGTTGCACACCAATGATGCCCCAAGTTCTATTACTAGATTACAAAACATGGGAACACCTGATTATTTAATTTCAGCGGCATGTTCTTTAGTTCTTGCACAAAGATTAGCAAGAAAAACTTGCAAAGAATGTAGAGAACCAGATCCAGATGTGACGCCAAAAGTTTTAGAAGAAATGGGTTTTACTCCTGAACAAGCTTCTAGAGCGAAAGCGGTAAGAGGAAAAGGTTGTGCCAAATGTAAAGATACTGGATATAAAGGTAGAATGGGTATATACGAAGTGCTTAACGTTACAAAAGCAGTAAAAGAAGCGATTTTAAGAAAAGCAACTACACCAGAACTTAAAGAAATTGCTATGAAAGAAGGATTTAGACAAATGTCAGACATGGGTCGAGAAATGATTTTATCAGGAGATTTAAATTTTAGAGAATTCGATCGTGTACTATCAATGGAATAATAATTTATGTCATCAGAATCATTTGCATATAAGGGTATTTCAGCAGGAAAATACGTAGAAGGAACTATTGACGCTATAAACCAAGAAGAAGCGTCATTTAAATTAAAAGAACAAAAAATTATAATCACAAATTTAGTTAGAACTAAAAAAAAGGTAGAAAAAGAAGCTAAAAAAAAAGGTGGGGGTTTTTCTTTTGGTAAGAAAAAAGTGACACCTCAGGATGTAATGGTGTTTTCCAAGCAATTTGCAACAATGGTTAAGGCTGGATTGCCAATATTAAATGTACTAGGGATGTTGCGAGATCAAATGGATCACCCAACATTAAAGGAAATTATTGAGGAAATTAGAAAAAGTTTAGAAGGAGGTGTTACTCTATCTAAATGCTTTGAAAAATATCCAAAAATTTTTGACAACATATACATTAACTTAATAAAAGCTGGAGAAGCCAGCGGTAAATTGGATGTATTTTTACTTAAATTAGTAGATTCTTTGGAAAAAAGAGAAAAAGTAAAAAAGAAAATTAAAGGTGCATTAATGTATCCAATGGTCATGTTTACTGTAGCGATTGTAGTTATGGTATTTATGTTAGTTAAAGTTGTTCCAGTTTTTGCTAAAATGTATGAAGGAATGGGAGTAGCTCTTCCAACTCCAACAGCAGTAATTATGACCGCAAGTAACTTTATGAGAGGAAGTGGTGGATTAATAACATTTTTAACTTTAGCAGTTCTGTTTGGCGTATTCAAATACACGACAAGCAAAATTCCGGCAGTTAGATATAAATGGCATCAAAGAGTTTTAAAAATGCCTATTTTTGGAGATATGATTTTAAAATCTCTAATAGCAAGAGTTTCTCTTATAATGGGAAACCTAAGTTCTGCAGGTGTAAATTTACTTGAAAGCATTGAAATAGCAAAACAAGTTAGTAATAATGATGTAGTAACTTTAGCATTAGAAAATGTTAAAAAAGGAGTTTTCTCTGGAGACACTCTTACAAAATTGTTTCAAAAAGAACCAACTTTTCCACCAACATTTAGTCAGTTAATTTCTGTAGGTGAACAGACAGGTAATCTAGATGAAATGTTTACTTCAGTTGCATCTTATTACGAAGAAGAATTTGATACATCTGTTGATAATATGTCGAGTTTAATTGAACCTATTATGATTGTTTTTATGGGTACAATGATTGGCGGTCTGATGATTGCAATGTACTCGCCAATATTTAACGTTGGATCAATTATCGGGCAGTAAAATTTTTTGTTAAAACTAAGTGGTTGTGCCACCCAGTTGCTTCTTTAAAAACTACTTCATCCATTATTTGTTGAATAAAAAAAGTACCTAACCCACCAGGTTTTATATCGTCAAGTTTACGATGTTTTATATTTTCTGTATTAACAGGTTTTCCTTTATCATAAAAACCTATCGTCAATTCATTATCTTGAAATGATATTTTAATTTGCATAATATCTTTTGTATCTGAAACATCTTTATATGCATGCTTAACAATATTTTGAGCAGCTTCAGCAATTGCCAAAACTAATTCATCTTTTTGACTATTAAAAATTGGAGATTGATCGAAAATTTCTCTTGCAAAATCTCTTACTTCTTTAAGACTTTTAGTATGAACCGGAAAATCTTTTGACTCTGATATGTTCATTTTTTATTTTAGTCCAAATTTAATACTTGTTCCAATTTTGCCATCATTATAACTTTTAGAACAGATTTACTAATTTCTTTAAGTTTCACCACAGTTCCAACTTCCATAGCTTTTTGATGACTTTCAATTAAAACTGAAATTCCAGATGAGTCCATATACTGAACATCTTTTAAATTTAAGTGAACTTCTTTTTTTGCCTCAACAAGTGGTAAAATAACTTCTTTGGCCGTTTCAGTAACATCCATATCTATCTCTCCATTTAGATAGACTGTTGCTATATTTCCCTCTTCTTTAACGTCGTATGCCATATTATCTATATATTTATCAATTTTTATTTAAAATCAATAGTTTTTAAACCAATTATTGACCCATTTTGGTTAGATACAATGTATACTAGATTTACTTTAATTAGTAGAAAAATTGAGTACAATTGTATAAAAAAAAAGAAAAACAAGGATAATTAATTATGAAAAAAAATAATAATAAAGGTTTTACATTAATCGAACTTTTGGTTGTTGTAGCCATTATAGGAATTTTAGCTGCTGTAGGTGTAGTTGCATACTCTGGTTATACTGCAGGGGCAAAAAAATCTGCTTCAAAATCAAACCACTCTAGCGTGGTAAAATATGTTGCGTCGGAATTAAAGAAATGTAACATTGCTGGCGGATTAGGGAATGCTATGAAAGATTCAGGCGGAACTGATCAATTAACCTGTTCAGCAGTTAAAACTTCAGGTACTGTTAGTGCAGCAACTGTCTTAGCATTAGCTGATTTTAAAAATCCATATGGAGAAGTGCCAACTGGTGGAAATAATTTGGCAATTAAACAAGCAACTGGTGCAGCTGCTATAACTTGTGCAGTAGGTCTAGAAGGTCATACTAACGTTTATGATGATGGAAAGACTTTTTATGTAAAGACTTGCGCAACAGCTGACGGAACTAAAGCAAACGAAGGTTATTTAGAAAACCAGTTTGTTATTGAGTAAAAAATAAATATTTATAACTACTGAAAGCTAGATTAATTAAATCTTAAACTTTCAGTAGTTATTTTTTAAAATTAATATTTTGCAAAATTCACTTAAATTAAAAAAACGTTCAGGGTTTAGTCTTATTGAACTTTTGGTAGTTGTTGCGATATTAGGAATAATTTCTGGTATTGGCGTTTTAAGCTACAGCGGTTATGTAGAAAGTACGAAAAGAAAATCAGTAGAAAATATTTTAATGCAGATGTCGCTAGGTCAATCTGAATATTATGCAGATAATAATGTCTACCACACTATCCATGGTTGTAATAGTATAGGTAGTGCAATAACAACTGCTACAGACATAACTTCAACACAACTCGAGGATGCTCTTTTGGGCGGACAAGATAATGTTAATGATGAATTAGGTTATCATTTTTGTTCTGGACCGGGTGGTACTACCAATTTCACAATTTGGGCAGCAGAACAAGGTGCATCGGACGCATGTGTTATTAGCATGAATTCAAATAATACATTTACAAAAATTAGACAGGATGGAGCTGACTGTTAAATATTATTCTATGGACTTAGAAAAAATCAAAGTATTTTTTAGTAAATTATTTGATAATAGTAATATTACAGAAAAACAAAAAATTTTCCTAACCATTAGTCTTGGTTGGATGATTTTTATTGGATACCTTACTTGGTGGAATGGAATAAATAGCATAGCATTAGATAAAAGTTTTAAATGGGAAGAATGGTTTTGGTTTGGAGTAGTTCCAGCAATAGCTCCATATCTTTTTTACCATATTTGGAAAAAAAAAGAGTAGGGTGAAAAAACTACTTTTTATTTTTATCTTTTTTGCAATATCAACTAGTATCAAAGCAAATATAACAGATACATTTAAAAATATTTCAATTTTAGAAAATCCAAAAAAATATGAAGAAGTAATTTTTGAAGATTTTGATGGAAAAACAATAAATCTCGAAAAACTTGATAGTAAAATTTATATTATGAATTTTTGGGCTACTTGGTGTGCTCCTTGTAAAAAAGAAATGCCATCTTTAGATCAAATTCATAAAGTTGATGGAATAACAGTTATTCCTGTAAATTTAGAAGCTAAAAATCAAAAAAAAACAAAGAAATTCTATAACGATTTAAAAATAAAAAACTTATCTATTTATTTTGATAATAATATGAAGTTAGTACGTCTGTTTAAGCTAAGAGGCGTTCCAACAACAATTATACTAAATAAAAATATGGAAGAAATTGCTAGAATTATTGGAAGTTTAGATTTTGCAGATGAAAAAATGATAAATTGGCTGAAAAGCCATATGTAAAAGCTTATTTTGAGCAGCTTAAATATTTATTTGGTTTAATATAAATAGATAATAATAAAAAAGGAGAAACGTATGTTTAAAAAGATATTTATTTCAATCGTTTTTTGCTTATTTACATCTATTGCTTTTTCCGCAGAGTCAATGGTGGGTCAAGTCAACGGCATGATGTGTATTAAGTGTCAAAAAATGGTTACAACTAAATTAATAGAAGTTAGCCCAAATGCTACAGTAAAAGTTTCATGGCCTGAAGGCGTTGCAATTTCTGCATTTAAAGATAAGTCGAATTTATCTGAGCAAGAATTTAAAGATGCAATTGTAGGCACAGGATTTGAAGTAGTTAAAGTTGTTAAAAGTGATAAATTTATTGAGGACGCTGGTACAGCTAGAAAATTAGTTGACTAAAAATTATTCAATCTATGACTGGAGACGAAACTCAAACATTAATTAATGAACTTCAGTCAAAGATTGAACAACTCCCAACTCAAAGTTCATTAAAAGCATTAGAATTTCGTTTAGATGCAATTCTCCAAGCAAACTTGGATACATTTTGGTTACTAATATGTGCAATCCTTGTTTTCTTAATGCAGGCTGGCTTTATGTGTTTAGAGTCTGGTCTATCCAGAAATAAAAATAGTATTAACGTAGCATTAAAAAACGTAACTGATTTTGGAATTGCAGTTGTTACTTTTTGGGCCTTTGGTTTTGCTTTAATGTATGGAACCAGTGTTATGGGCTTATTTGGAAATAGGTTTTATTTTTTTACTACTCATGTTGCTGGATACCAAACATATTTTGTATTCCAAGCAATGTTTGTTGCTACAGCGGCTACTATTATTTCAGGAGCAGTAGCTGAAAGATTAAAATTTTTATCCTATGTAATAATTACTTTTGTTACTTCTGGTATTTTATATCCAATAGTCGGTCACTGGGCCTGGGCTTTTAATTTTGACAATCCAGCAGAAAAATTTGGCTGGTTAGGAAAAATGGGTTATTTAGATTTTGCGGGAGCATCAGTAGTTCATTCTGTTGGTGGATGGGTTGCTTTATCCGTTTTATTAATAATTGGGAATAGAACTGGAAGATTTAGAAAAGAAAATTCTAAAAAAACTTTTCAAGGTAGTAACACTCCAATGGCAGCGCTTGGTGCTTTAATATTATGGTTTGGCTGGTTCGGATTTAATGGTGGAGCAAATGGAGCAATGGATTTAAAAATTCCATTGATCTTAATTAATACATTTTTATCTGCTTCGTTTGGTCTAATTTTTTCAAGTTTAATGGGTGTGATTATAATGAAAAAACCTGAACCTTTATTTATGATTACAGGACCACTTGCAGGATTAGTTTCAATTACTGCAGCTTGTGCTTATGTAAATCCTTCAGAAGCAATAGTTATTGGAAGTATTGGAGGTATAGTGTCTGGCTCAGCAATAATATTATTAGAAAAATTACAAATTGATGATGTGGTTAGTGCGATCCCAGTTCATTTAGCTTCAGGAATTTGGGGAACAATAGCAGTCGCTATATTCGGTAATTTTGAACAAATGGGTGTTGAAAAAACAAGAATTGAACAATTAACAATTCAATTGATTGGAATATTAAGTATCGGAAGTTTTTGTTTTTTTTCTTCTTATATTATATTTAAGTTAATTAATTATGTATTTCCACTTAGAGTAGGAAAAATTCAGGAAGAGTTAGGTTTAAATATTTCTGAACATAACGCTTCTACAGATACACATGAGTTATTAGACGTCTTAACTAAACAAGCAAAATCAGAAGATTATAGTATGAGGGCACCTCAAGATCCTTTTACCGACAGTGGAATTATTGGAACCCAATACAATGTATTAATGAATAGGCTTGAACAAACAGAAAAACAAAAAAACAAATGGAAAAATAGAGTTTCAAAAGAAATTAAATTGGCAATGAATGTTCAAAAGCGATTAATGCCAAAAAGAGACTTATCAAATTATCCAATTTTTGGTTTAAATATACCAGCAAGAGAAATATCAGGTGATTTTTATGATTTTTATTTACATAACGATCAGGTTTATTTTACGTTATCTGATGTATCTGGCAAAGGAGTTAATGCGGGAATGGTTATGGCAAAAGCTATTACATTATTTAAAATTTTTGCAAAGCAAAAATACAAACCAAATGAAATTTTATTGGAAATGAACAATGATTTAAACGAAACTAACCCTCCAGGCACTTTCATTACGTCTATAGTGGGTAGTTACAATTTAAATACAGATATTGTGGAAATTGCAAATGCAGGCCATCAACCTGCACTATTATTAAATGGAGATGAATTTGTAGAATACCCATCCAGCTCAACTCCTTTAGCGGTGGTAAAACAAAAAAGTGAAAGTGTATATAAATTAAATAATTTTAAATTAGGCAAAGGGAGAATTTATTGTTTTACAGATGGTTTTTCTGAATGTCTTGATGAGAATAAAAAAGAAATAGGAATAGACGGTGTAAAAGACTTAATTTTAAAACATAAAGACCCTTCTTTAAAAAAAGAACTTGAGAATGCAACTGAAGAAATAAGAATAAAAAGTCTTAAAAAAGATTATAAAGAAAAAGGTGTTAAAGAAAATAACGATATTTTAGATGATGATTTGACAATAGTTGGCGTAGGAAAATAAAATTTTATTTAAAAATCGCTCAAATTGATCATAACAATTGTTTATTTATAAATTTATTGTATTATTTAATAAGGTGAGGGATGAAAAAAATATTTTTAATTTTAGTTAGCTTAGTTATATTAAATGGTTGTGCACAGTACACAGCAATGATTGGACCAAGCGTTACAATGATTACGACGGGAAATGTTGCAAAAGCTGGTGCATCGCTGGCAGCATCTACTACAATCGATAAATCAGAACTGATAGAAGAAAATACTAAAATTAGAGAATGTCGGACGCTACATTCGGCAGAATTAAATGAGATCTTTTTTACGACTTTGGACGAATTTGACTGTGTGAGAAACGATTTTAGTATTCTTAGATAAAATATCAAAAATTATAATACAAATTCAATTATTAATTGTAAACGCTCTGATATTTTACATGGAAACATCAACATAAATTAATTATTTATAATAATTATAAAATGGAAAAAAAAATTAAAATTGGAATTATTGGTGCCGGCATACAAGGGGTATGTTCAGCTTTATTTTTACAAAAAAAAGGTTTTTCAGTAACTTTATTTGACAGAGAAGATCCAGGAAGTGCAGCAGCTTCATATGGTAATGCTGGACACTTTTCACCTTATGCTTCTGTTCCTGTAAATAGACCCGATGTTTTAATTGATGTACCGGCAATGCTATTGAGTTCAAATGGACCTCTTGCTTTAAAATGGAACTATGTTCCAAAGATGATTCCATGGTTTTTTAAATTTTTTAAAAATTGTAGTAAAAAAAATATGATGCATACAGCAAAATATATGCATCAAATATTAGACTTAGCCTTACCAGCTTACGATGAATTATTTGAAGAAGTTGATATTTCAGACTTGATAGAAAATAAAGGAATAATGTATATTTGGAATGATCAAAATCTTAAAAGCAGAGAATTAGAAATTAATATAAGAAATGAAATTGGCGCAGAACAACAGTTGCTAACGAAACATGAAATTCATGATTTAGAACCAAATATAAAGAAAGTTTATCACGCAGGAGTTTTTTATAAGAAAGCAAGACATGCAAAAAATCCAGGTAAAATTTGGGTAAAACTATTTAACCATTTTATTAAAAAGGGTGGGAAGTTTTTAAAATTAGATATTAAAGATTTAAATTTCGACGACAATAAACCGGTAATAAGATCGGAATCTCAAAGATTTATATTTGATAAGTTGGTTATTTCTTGTGGA
>Ga0066856_10001252_pt1 | contig 9898 bp, 7 predicted proteins | sample ETNtaG_5_FD_65605 | JGI IMG/M metagenome (GOLD analysis project Ga0066856, IMG submission 65605) | Marine microbial and viral communities from oxygen minimum zone, Eastern Pacific Ocean - ETNP201406SV205 | ecosystem: Environmental > Aquatic > Marine > Oceanic | place: Pacific Ocean: Eastern...
TCATCTCCAATCCAATCGCCATCAGTATCCTGCCACTGATACCTGTCAAGTGGGAATTTGTCAACCTGTGTCGCTTCAGAGTTGTAAATTCCGGGCCATGATTCATCGGTATCTGGCGTCGACATGTCGTCTACAGGGCGAATAGCCGTCCAAGAAGATTCGTGATAATTATCTCCCCTCCCATCTCCATCGGTATCGTTCCACTGGGTCGGATTGTTTGGGAATGCATCCCCCATCTGGTTGATGTGCCATTCAGTGACTGGTTGGATGTCATGGTAGTAATTATCTCCAAATCCATCGGAATCTGAATCAGCCCATTGAGAATTGTCAGACGGGAAAACATCACCATCGTCAGAATGGCCATCACCATCTCCATCCGGACAGCCGAACCTATCCTGGTTGCTGGTTCCAAAAGTTGTAGGGCAGGCATCTCCTTGATTTGCAGGCAATGGATTATCTCCATATCCATCATTGTCAGTATCATCCCACTGTGAGCCATCTTCAGGGAAAGCATCATCTTCGTTTAAGACGCCATCATTGTCAATGTCTGGGTCAACTTTCCAGTGATAAATTCCTTCGTCATTTCTGCCATGAGCTGAAATGATGTACATTCCATTAGGGTGCCAGTCAACTCCGTAAATTGTGCCACAGCTGTTTCCTCCTCCACTTGAAGTACAGCCCCCTGGTCTTGGAGCAGATAAAGTATCGATTATGTTAACAGTCGATGCATGAGTCTCAAAGATACGTATGCTAGCACCATCTGCCTGGTAGTAAGTATGCGCTCCAGCTACTTGAGTTGAATCTGGAGAAAACACAACAGTATTACATGATGTAGAACTTGAATAAACCCACCTTTCACTCATAGCGGGGTAATTTAACATTCGAATTCTAGCACCTGAATTTTCCCATGCTTCACAAACAGCAATAGATTTGCCATCAGGCGACCAAGCAATACTGTTAATCGATCCTCTGTTTGTGTTTCTACTCGCATTTTGACTCCAAGTTTCAGTATTGTAGACCCAAACGTCTTCATTTCCGCCAATCGCGAGTCTACTTCCATCAGGACTCCAATCAACGGAATAGAACCTCTCTTGCCCAGATGGCTGGAAAGTTGTAATTTCGTCCCCATTCGATGAATTATAAATCTGAACTTCACCATCTGTTCCACTATTTCCTGATCTTCCAATTACTACTGCAATCATAGTTCCATCAGGACTGAAATCAAGTTCAAGTGCTTGATCTCCACCACCGACATCGACACTTCTTGTATACGCGTTTGAAATGTTACTAGAGTAATAGACATGCAACTGATCACTACTGTCGACAGCAGCAACATAATTGCCATCTGGTGACCAAGCAATATCGTATATGCCGCTGATTGCGATAGATTTTATGTTTTGTTGAAGTGAAGTATCCCATATGCGCAAATAACTTCCGTCAGACGTTATGTAATATTGTCCATCTTCACTGAATAATGAAATGTAGTAATCATCATTCGAAGCTTGCCGACTGTCTTGGTTAAAACCGCCACTTTGGACAGCCCAAGGGTCATTCTTGTCGCTTATTCCATCACCATCTCTATCCGGACAACCATTTCTATCAGAGGTACTATTTCCTGCAGCTATAGGGCAATCATCTATCGAATCATCGACCCCATCATTGTCTGTGTCGGCTCCAGAAACAAGCCCAAGGCCAAGCATTGAAAACATCAAAAACGACAGAACAATTGCTCGAACTGTACGGGATGCCATGCCCGTCGGTAATGTTCCTAACAAAAGGCTTTGTGGTACTATTGTGCGCGAATCATTTTAGCATATTAGGGGAATTGTTGAATTGGAGAGCGGCTTAGCGAGTTTGTGTCCGATGATATTCCTAGAGTAAATATCGCGGTAAAAGACCGTATATTGCTCCATCTTCTCCAAGAAGACGAACAAGCGGACAGGTACGTTGTTAGCGCATCTTTAACCCGCCCTGGAATCGCAGAAGCCTGCGCCCAACACCCTCCAAATGTCAGCCGTGCAATGCGTGATCTTCTACGAAATAAACAGGTGAGTGAACATTCTCGTTCCATTAGAGGAGAAGACCGGAAACAAAAGACCTGGCAACTAACGAACCTCGGTCGTGATTTAGCGCAGAACAGATTAGAAGTCCTCTCAAGCTACAAAGTGCTGATTCGTGACGAACAGGGAACTCTTCTTGAAATCGAATCTGGAAATGCTTCTGAAAGATTGCAGGCAGACATGACTGTACTGCAAATACTTCTGCATGCTCAACACGAAGGAGTACTTACATTCGGAGACATAAGGTTTGGATTGGTCACAAAAAGATCAGATGAAAACGATTTACCGCCCCCTGGGCGTTTGAAACTATTAGCGGGGGCCCATGCTACTTACCACACTTTACCGCCTAAAACCAGGCCAGTGCACGGCAGAACAACATCGCGCAGTACCTTAGACTCATGGTTTGAGAAAGATTTGCCTTGCATGGTAATACACGGCATAGCCGGAATAGGGAAATCAACACTTGTGGCAGATTGGCTAAGTAGCCGAATAGAGGAGGTTCCTCACCTCTCTGTTTGCTGGTACCCTTGCCAACCATGGGATAAACAGGTCGGTTTGGCAGTGTCTTTGCTGCACCGTTTTGGTGTTGATGACAAACACGATCCGTATCAATTAATGGAGACATTACCTTTGACTCCGGGTGCAGAATTCGATGTTGATGCTTGGCGAAGAAGATTACTGGCTTATCTTACTGATGCTAAGGCCATACGTGAAAGATTCACAGGAGAGGCAGGAGGTCCTCCGCCATATTGGTTGATCATTCTAGATGATGTCCATCATGTCGCTGAAGAAGCAGGTGATTTACTAGGGGCTTTGCTTGACATTTCCAAGAAGTCACCACTACGCCTGTTATTCATTTCTAGAACTACATTGAATGTTTATGATCGAAGAGATGTCCATACGCGTGAAGTAGTCGAAGAGTTGCCATTAAAGGGATTAACCGTTGAAGAGATTTCTTCTTGGGTTGAAAATATGGAAGGAGCTCCTCCAACGCCAGAAGAAGTTCACAAAATGACAGGTGGTCACCCATTAGCATTGGAGTTGCTCGAGATTTATGGTCAGGCAACTCATGGCGATTGGTTAAAGTTCTTGGATGAGGAAATCATTACTCAAATGCCGGCCGAGGAGCACGAATTACTAGCAACACTTGCTGTTGCCGACTCACCAGTGCCCTGGTCCAAATTATCTTCTGCAACGGGTTGGGAGGGCAAACCCCCTGAGAGATTACTTTCTTACGGTCTACTTCTAGAATTAGAAGAGGGAATGTGGCTTCACGAGGCTCTTAGAGAGAGGTTTCTTCGCGAAGTGGGCGAAAACTCTGCCAAACGAAAGAAACGATTGCTGTAATCAGAAATCGTCGGCTGACATATGCTGATTTAGCCAATTCATCAAAGCAGGTTTAGGAACCATTCCTGCTTGGTTAGCAACCATCTTTCCATTGTGGAATAAGAAAAGTGCAGGGATCCCTCTGACGCCTAATTTCGCAGCGTTCATGGAATCAGTGTCGGTGTTAACCTTTGCAATCGTTACTGGAGATTCAGCGGCAATTTGTTCCAATATCGGACTTAGTGCTTTACAAGGACCGCACCATGGGGCCCAAAAATCTACTAGTACCCATTCATCTTGACTGATTGCTTGATCGAAATTAGCGTCGTGGACTGCTTTGACTTCTCCCATCATCTCACCTAAGCATCGGTAAGAGGGCACTCCTATGAGTCTTTGCTTGTACCCCAATACTCTTGGCTACCCTCCTCTTCGGCATACTTAGGAGGATTTCCGATGATTATCGCACCATCAGTACTTACTGCCGACCTTGCGGACTTAGGAAACGCTTGCAGCGAGGCTGTTGAGGCTGGATTGAATTGGCTTCATCTTGATGTAATGGACGGAAATTTTGTTCCAAACCTTACATTCGGCCCCCCTGTCATCGCTAAACTTCGCAAAGCTCTTGGCGATGGCCCAACCTTTGACGCTCATTTGATGATTACAAACGCAGAAGATTGCTTTCAGCAATACATCGATGCAGGATGCGATCACATTTCTGTTCATGTAGAGGCGGTAACACATCTCCATAGATGCGTGACTGCGATTCGCGAAGCCGGAGCTACCGCTGGAGTTACTCTAAACCCCGGAACTCCAATAGAAGCAGCATTAGAGGTCTTAGCAGAAATCGATTTAGTACTGATAATGAGCGTCAATCCAGGTTTCGGAGGACAATCTTTCATTCCTACAGTTGAAGCCAAAATACGTAGACTGAAAGATGCAATAGATGCTCAGGTTGCAGCAGGTGGAAGGCCTGTTCAGATTCAAATTGACGGGGGCGTAAAATCTCATAATATCGCAATGCTGCGAGATTGGGGAGTCAGCAATTGCGTTGTTGGTTCTGGATTGTTTAACGATAATGCAAGTGTTAGTGATAACCTCGCTGTGATTCACAAAGCCTTAGAGTGATTGAACATGAAAATACTGCTGGTAACCCGGCTATTTCCTTTGCCGGAGAATGTGGCGCGAGGAACATTCGTCTCCGATCACGCGGAACTTCTTTCCTCCCTAGGTCACGAAGTCCGAGTACTGAACGTACTTCCGCGTATGCTGAGAATAAACGAAGCACGGCGCTCCACAATGGAAGGGGTTGCAAAAGCACCCAAATCCTTTGAACACGGCGAGTTTAACGTCGTCGTACAACGTCATTTTGAATTCCCCGATTTCCCTTCGATAACAGCCTTTAGTGCATCGAGAAGTAAAACAAAATGGACTCCGGATTTAGTTATCTGCCATACATTGTGGCCTGCGGCATACGCTGCAAAATCGATTGCTAAAAAGCACTCAGTGCCTTGGATCGCAGTTGTTCATGGCCACGACTTCGATGTTGCCCTGAAAGATCATCGCGGGCGCAGAGTTGAGGCTCTTGCTCTTTCGGCAGATCGCCTAGTAGTAGTGTCTAATTCTCTATCAAGGTTTGATTCGATTACAATTCCTTGCCACGTGAATGTCGATGAAGAGTGGCGTAAGCCTATGAAGAAATTTTCAGGACTATTTCGGAAATCAAAAATCGATATCCTCTTCCCTTCAGATCCTAGGAGGCCAGAGAAGAATCACATGCTTGCTCTAAGAGTTGGAGAGGAATTAGAAACCCGTGGTTGGAAAGTTGGAATTACGACTCTAAAGAAGCAACCCCGCCCCATGGTGTGGGACAGAATGCTTGCGGCTGATGTGTGCTTGATTACCTCTTCAAGGGAATCTGGGCCCTTGGTTGCAAAAGAATCCATTACCTGTGGTTGCCCTGTAGTTGCAGTTGATGTTGGTGATATGAGCGAATGGATGGATGTGTATCCAGCAGAAGTGAACGCACTAGCCGATGCGGTTGAAGATCGTTTGCAAAATGGGCAAGAAGTCACTCTTCCTCAGAACTGTGGTTTTGAGAGCGTAAGAAATCAATGGAGTTCTTTGCTGGAATCAATGTGAGTAGGCCGATTAGAGCCAATGGGCTGCCTACCGAAAGCAAGTAGCAAGTTGCGACACAGAAAAGAGCTAGGCCGTCAGTCATCTTCTCGTCATCTTCACAAAGAAGTTTAGAGAATGAAAGCATAAATGAGCAACCAATTAAACTCGCCCAAGCCGCTCCCATCACTCCATATTGAGGGATAAGCATCCATCCAGAAATTGCTGCAGCGATTACTACTAGAGCGATTAAAGCAGTAAATCTCCAGGGGTTATGTCCAGCTTGAAGTGCGACATACCACGGTATTGACAACAATGTCAATGCCCATCCTGCTAGCAAGATGTCGAAAACTTCGACTGCTTGTGAGTAATCGGAATCAAAGAACCTAGGGATAGAAAATGACACAATGACGTGACCCGCAACAAGCCCTATCGGTAGCAAAACCAATGTCCAGTGGTGAGCGATCAACATTCGTTTCGAGAATAATTTTGGTTTATCTCTTGCTTCTCCGAGGTATGGTAGCAGAGCAGCCCTCATCGCCTGAGGGAGCATCAGTCCGGCAATCCATGCGAGTTGTGCAACATGATACAAACTAACATCATCATACGATGAAAGTCCGGCTAAAAGGAACTTTTCGAGTTTTGTCACATATGGTAAAATGCCCAAAGTTATGGCGAATGGAAGGGCTGCAATAACCAGAGATTTGTTTGAATTCCAGTCAGGGGGCAAATCACTACCGTCTTCTCTAGCAAGCCTCTCACCTATCAACAATATTCCAATTAAAGAAATAAAAACGCCAATTGAAAATCCAAATGCATAAATCGTCGGAGAATCATAACCTTTGATGAAGAAAATATAGTATAATCCTGTAGTAATAATTCTCTCAACAAGTTTCAGAATTGATTCGATACGAGCTTCTCCAAGAGCGCGCATCATGCTTCTATGTGGATAGGACATGATGTGCCCAAGAGCTACAACTCCACAAGCCAATAACAAGGCGACAGGCACATCGGCCCAGATCATAGAAGAAGCAATTGCGCTAATCAGTATGAACGGTATTGCGATCATAGTTTGTAATTTCAGAACTCTCCTTACTGCCTGTTTGGATGCACCGGGGTTTCGGGGGACATCTCTTGCTAGAATTGTTGGCAAACCTGCATCGATTAGAATATACATTGTTGCAAACGCATCGAGAATGACGACTAGGAGCCCATAATCTGACTGTAGAAGCGCCTTGGCCAGTATCACCTGGCCGATTAGACCTAGGATGATTGCTAAACCATCTGAAGAGGCTAGCCACACGGTATCTCGAGCTAACTTCGGCCTCCGCATGATTGGGCCAGTAGGACAATGGTTCAAAGCACAGTCCCTTCTGGAACTGCATATGGTGACATGCGAGTGGTTGGAAGAAGAGATCCGAGGGGTCATTCCAGATTGCACCGTCGAGGCAGTTGATTTGAACGGTACTCAAGACCATTTTCACATTAGAATCATTGCAGAATCATTCGACGGAATGAGGCCACTGCAACGCCAAAAATTGATTTTAAATCATTTCAAACCCTACATCCCACACCCAATACATGCAATTGATCTCAAGTGCATGACACCTGCGCAAGCTGAAACTGCAGGAGATACAGTATTCCATCCACACGCTGGAGGAACAGGAATCCACATAAAGAGGATTCAGAAACACCAAAACAAGGAGTGACTAAAATGAACTGGACACCAGAAGAATTGCAAGCATTAGTAGACGAACACGCTCTAGTTCTCTTCATGAAAGGAGAACCAGGGGCAGCACAGTGTGGTTTCTCTAACAGAGCCGCACAAGTAATGCAGTCAATGGGTGAGCCATTTGCTTCGGTGAACATTCTAAGCGATCCAAGAGCAATACCTTCTGTATGCGCTTGGTCAGATTTTCCTACTATGCCGCAGATTTTCGTTCACGGCGAATTGATTGGCGGCTCTGACATCGCTCTAGAGATGCTAAACGATGGCTCTCTTCGCGAGATGTTTGATGCTGGACGTCAAGCATGAACACTAGTTCGAAAACTTCTCAACGCTAAGTTCGACGTGAGTTGGATTACTTCCGTCATAATCAGTCGTCCCCCTAGTTGTTAACATCCACATTTCATTTGTAAATTCTATCGATAATTGAATTTCGTCTGACTCACCATTTGTCAGATTGAGAACCGGTCTTTCTTCTGCCACTGAGAATAGTGTAATCGCCTGGAATGTACTGGTTTCCTCACATTCAATTTCCCAATTTGTTGTAGGCCGCAGGGTTTCATAACCATCAATAGTCCAACCTCTGAACGGCTCATCACTTCCATTCCAAATATTCTGATTTAGAATCTGATTAGATACAATTTCTGCATAACCAATTCGTTCTTCGCCCTCCATAATTTCCAATCCATTTTCACCATTAACTAAAGATAAATCATGGGATAAGTGCCAATTCAATTCATAATCATGCACAGAATAATCTTCTGCTTGATCAATTACAATCAATGTGTGGTTTCCTATTGCTAAAACGGTACGGCCAATCCAGACTTGATTTAGCGCATGTGCTGAAAATGAAAGATGATAGGGAAGGTTCCTGCCGATAGTTTCGCTTATCGTACCGAAAGTTCCACCTTCGATTTGATCTAAATTTTCAACCATCAGTGTATTATGTGCCGAGGTGCCATGAAAGTAATCTCTTATCGGAGAATCTTCATACGAATAAAGTCCAGAATCAATAATAATTTCCCGTCCTGCCCACCATGTCAGAGTTAGTGCATCTAAATCAGAATGGTCGGTTCTATAATCTCCAACATCGAATAATAGATGTGAAGTATTAACGCTACTGCTATTCCATGAAGATCTCCAAGTAGTCTGACCTGCAGAATGGAAGTAACTTTCTAGAAGTGACGGCTGAGTCCCCCTCTCTCCTTCCGATATAGCCCACTCTAATTCAGGATAATCGTTCTCAAAATCCCCCCATTTTTGAGATTTAAGACTTGATCCAGGGATTGCAGCTCCTAGTAAGGGGATTTTTCCATCAGGATAAACTGAACGTAATGCATAATCTACCATTAACGGCAACCTCTGCTCCATAATTGAAGGAATAAGGACAGAATTTTCTTTGCCCCAATTGTATATGTCTCCTACCTTATTTAGTATGTACAAGTGATAGTAAGGGGTATTTTCAATCATGACTCCGTCACTTCCAATAATCGACTCCATCATATATTGTAAACGATCAATTGTCAATAGAAACCGCTCATGACGGTTATTCAAATCCTTTTCATTAGCAACAGCAATCCATAGTGCTGCAGCTTGAGTGTAGCCATGATTACTATTTTTTTGGAAATTACTTTCTTCAACTAAATAAGAAGTAGTTTGTTCAATTAAATCATCAAACATTCTTATTTCATCATTGGATATTGAAAGTTCATGTGCCAACTTCCATTTTACATTTATCAGCACCATTAATCTGAACGCAGCACCGTGTTTATCTGCTACGGTCTCATAGATATATTCACTCTCATCCGCGGCATCAGAAAATGATTCTATTACTTGAACCAAATAATCCCTGTATGCGATATCTCCAGTAGTTTGCCAGGCATACAATAAGTGTCTAAGGGGCCTTAGGCTGTAATAAATAAAAATCCAATAGTTCTCATCGTATGGATTTTCATCCCAATCTGGAAACTCTCCATCAAAACAAGTTTCTTCAAATCTCTGGATATTCCAACAATTCTCTAGCATTCTATCGGCGAACTCTATTGAACCAGTATCAAGAAACTTGTACATTATTTCCAAACCTAAATCATGATCAGGCTGTGCCAATTCAGATATTGTTTTCATTGAATAACCCTTAGTTCTAGCAGCAGATACTAGTTCAATTAAATCTGATGGTTCAGTCGTATGATAGGGATTGTCCCTGTCGTCAAGCCTATGCCCATATGTTATCATAACATCAATACTATCAAGTTCTGAGATTAAATCCTCAGTACTATTGTATTCTCTGTCTGTGGAAAATCCCTTTACGACAGTTGCATCAAATCTCTTATTCACTTCAATATCATCATTTCCACTCCAGTGGTTAGTTGCACGAACGATGTGGAAATGTGTTAGCAATTCCTCATCGATTTCACTCGTCCTATGGCCATGAGGATACGCAAATGCAGTAGGAAATATCCCGTGTGCATGAAACCTCTCAATTTCGGGATAGACTTCAACTTCAAAATATGATGAAGCATCACCCTTTTCTTCTAAAAAGTCAGTAACACTGGAGTGGTTAGAGCCATGAACGCCAATCTCATGGCCATCGGTTTGAAATTGCTTCAACCACTCCCACTCAGTTTCATTCAATCCAGATGTTCTATCAATGAACATAGTAAGGGTGAGATTG
>Ga0066856_10001253_pt1 | contig 9897 bp, 6 predicted proteins | sample ETNtaG_5_FD_65605 | JGI IMG/M metagenome (GOLD analysis project Ga0066856, IMG submission 65605) | Marine microbial and viral communities from oxygen minimum zone, Eastern Pacific Ocean - ETNP201406SV205 | ecosystem: Environmental > Aquatic > Marine > Oceanic | place: Pacific Ocean: Eastern...
AAAAAAGAAAAAAAAAGACGTGGTTTATGAAACCCTAAAAATATGTGAAAAAAGAAGCATTTTTTTCCCTCTCTCTCTCTTTGCTGACTTATTATGGACTTCCTCCTGTCCTTTTGTGTGTCGACTTTACCAAAAAAAAAGAGAAAAAGAAATGCAAGTTGTTCGGAGTACACACAAAACCGCATCATCGTAAAGAAGAAGCCGTGTTTAAACGATAGAGACGAAAACCCAAAGCCTCTCGACAAAAATCGAGATACAATACCGCGTCTTGAAGAGCAATCCTCAAGGCCCGGCCAATAGCAGACGTACAAATAAATCACTTGTTTTTTAATTTCATTTTTATCATTTTTAGGAGTAGAGTTGTTTTGGAAAGAGACCACCACCACCACCACCACCACCAACAACAACAACAACAACAACAACAACACCTTGTATTATTTACCTGGTGCGTTTACCACGACGCGTGAGAGCCTCAAATCGGTTGGCCCCTTTGTCGAAGGGGAGAAGGAGATTTGGCTTTTGTTGTTGCGATGAAAACGATTTCGATGACGGTCGCTGCGATTAAATCCGAATTGAAGCGACGGCATTTACCGACCGATGGGACGAAGAAAGTGCTGGCGGCACGATTGGACGACGCGGTGTCGAAGGAGGAAGAAGAAAAAGAAAAAGACGGCGGCCCAACGGCGGCGAAAGCGGGAAAGAGGAAGACCAAGGCGACCGCGAAGAACGAGGAGAAAGGAGGGACGAAACGGAAAGGCAGGACGATGGACTTTGACGAGAAGGATGATGATGATGTTCTCGGTGATGATTCGACTTTGAACAAAAGACAAAAGACAACAACAACAACAACAACAACAACAACGAAAAGCGCTATTGACGACGTTTCGAAGAAGGAGCCCACGCCTCCGTCTGCGCCACCGCCTCGAAGAGGTCGATCTAGATCGAAAAGTGCGGAGCCGGAAGAGACGAGCACGGAAGAGGAAAGGAAGAAGAAAGATGAGAAGAGGAACGGCGGTGGGAAAGCGGCCGCCGCGATGAAGGAAAAAATGCAGAAAGCAAAGGAGTTGATGAAGAAGCAAAAAGCGTTAGCGGAGAAGATGAAAAAGAAGAAAACGGAGAGAGGAGATAAAGGAGATGGAGAAGCACCACCTCCAATGACAACAACGACAACAAGGACGACAAGGACAATGCAACCACCAATTTCTGCGCAACAAGCCATCGAAAAGGCGCGAGAAACCGCCGCCCGATTGGCGGCGTTGCAACACCAACACAAGAAGAATAAACAGTCCAATCAATCCATCACGGAATCTAAATTTGAAAAGACCGGCCCGGCACCAGTTTTACGCGTCAACGAGAAAGGTCAAGAGGTGGACGAGAACGGAAAAGTGATCGTTCGCGCGAAGGATTACACGGCGACGACGAAAGTCAACGAGAAGCAAAAAATGAGACAGGCGTTTTTACAAGCCGAACGCGAAGTGGCGATGGAAGAGATGCGAAGACGAGGCGATTTAGCTGGTGGGAAGAAAGAGGAACACACGAAAGAGGACATGATCGATCCAGAGATTTCGGTGAAGCAGAAACACAACAGGAAGAAATCGTCGCTTCAGGTGAGGAGGAGGAGGAGTTTTTTTTCTCTCTTTCTCGTTTTCTTCTTTTCGAACGCTTTACATGCAAGGCACACTCTCTTATCAGTCTTATATATTTCCGTGACTTGAAAGAATTTTTACCCTTGCGAGATCGAAACACTGGACCAGACAGCTGGAAACGCGTTTAGAACCACAGTGAGCGCGGCCTCCTTACCATCTGGTGCATATTTATTTTTCGTGCGTGTTTTCCTGTGTCGTTGGTCTTCTTCTCCTTTCGATTTTGTGTTTCTTAGTTACTAACGCTCTCTCTTCCCTCCTAACAGTTTGTTGCCAAGGGCACGTACGAAAAGCAAGCCGATTTCACGCGTCTCGTGAATAGATTTGGCGAAGTCGATGCGAAAAAAATCCGCGCTCGCGAAGAGCGCGAAAAGAAACGCGCTGCACACACGGAAGCCTTGGAAGCCGCAGTTGCGGGAGAAGTGAAAATAGACATCGGCGAAGCCATCGTGCGGGAACGACCCGAAGATGACGTTGAGTGGTGGGATAAACCGTTTTTAAAAGACGGGAAAACGTACGCGGATGTTCCTTTGGACGATAAAGTTTTAGAGGACGATAAAATCGGCACGCTCTGGGAAAAAGTCTTGAACACGGACAAGATTACGAAGTACGTTGAGCACCCCTACTTGGACGACCCGCCGATGGAAGCGCCACCACCGCCACCACCGCCAGTAAAGCTCACGAAGAAAGAACAAAAGAAATTGCGTCACCAACGCCGCGTCGCCAGAGAACAAGAAAAACAGGAGATGATTCGCCAAGGCGTGTTGGAACCGCCAAAGCCAAAGGTGAAAATTTCAAACATGATGCGCGTGTTGACCGAAGAAGCGGTTTTAGATCCAACCATGATCGAACAGAGAGTGAAAGAAGAGATGGAAGAGAGACAACAAGCGCACGACGATCGAAACCTGGCGAGAAAGTTAACGCCGGCGGAACGAAGAGAAAAGAAAATTCGAAAGTTGTTGAGAGACGACACGAGCGAAGCCGGCGAAGTATTCACGCACGTGTACAGAATTGAAAACATGCGAAACGTAAAGAACAAGTTTAAAGTCGACGTGAACGCGCAAGAGAATCATTTGACCGGGATTGGTATAATCACGGATACGTTTACCATTGTCATCGTCGAAGGTACGAATAAAGGTTTGAAAAGATACGAAAAATTGATGATGAGACGGATGGATTGGACGTTGACGAACGAGGATTACACGGATGAGGAAATCGAACGGGCGGAAAATAACAAGTGCACGTTAGTTTGGAAAGGGAGTGGGCCGCAACGAAAGATGAAACGATTTCATTTTGAAACGTTACGGACGGAGGCGGCGGCGAGGAAATATTTAGAGACTGATTTCAAGTGCGCGAATTATTTCGACGCCGCGCAAAGCGCGGTGAGTGTCGACGACGACAACGTCGACGAACAAGGAGGCGACGCGATGGAGACGTAATCGAGAGATCAAATGGTAGTAGCATGCTAGTACGTAGAATGTGAAGACAATAAAGAATTTTATAATAGAGTACAAAATGTTTTCAACAACGCGCCACTAACTACTTTATTTAGAGCAAATTATAATTTTATTGGTTATTATTATATATCATCGGAGTTGTAACCGTTTCATGAGTAACGAAACCACATCCAAGGAACTCACCACTCCACCTTCTACACGTTGGAAATCAATCATAAAACGATCGTCCTTCATTTTATACACTTGCAACTCAAACTTCATCACCGGTCCGGCGTCTTCGTTAAAATCGCTCTGGTCCGGCGTCGTTGGTTCGTTATTAGTATAAGTATCCGTTGTCGTAGTAGTAACGTCTTCTTCCATCGCAGTATCTAAATCGTCCATGTCGTTTGTGTCATCTCCCATTCGTCGCGTTCCATCTTCTGAGACTCTCTTACTCATGGTGTATTTTTCGAGCGTTTTCAACAAAAACCGACATTTCAAATTATAAGGTCCAATTTTTTTCCAGTTCATTTTCAACGACGTCAAGACTCTAAAAATTTCATTCATCACGTCCGGAGCTGCCATCGTCGTGCTTTTACCCAACACCCAACGTTGTTCACTCGTGACTAACCTCTGTTGCATTAAGTTCGATTGAATTTGCGACGGTCTTCGATGGCCCATCGGGCTCGCGCCCGTTGGTGACCCAATCCCGCCTTGTCCCAACATTTGCGCGTTTCTCGAATCAATTTCTAACTCGCCTTGCTCAAACTCTGCTCCTAAATAACCTCCGTACAAATTTCGCCTATTATCCATCAACAAAAAGTACGTTACGCTCGCTTTATTTCTCACTTGATGTCTCAACGCGTCCTTCACTTGCTCTCTTGTAAAACCCAATGCCACCGTCGCTTCTAACGTCTCGATATCAATATTTGTCGCCTGGGATAATGTATCCGGCGGTGGAACGGCTAAATATCGCGGTAAATGACACGTGCACCACGGATGGTTCCTAATTTCCGCCATCGTGATTCGTTTCAATGGATCAACTAACAACATCCGACTGATCAAGTCTCTCGCTCCAGGACTGACATAACTTGGCAACGTATATATCCCCCCTTTAATCTTCTTAAACAAATTTGGAATGGATTCGTCATCAAACGGCAACGACCCACACAACAGAGCGTACATGATGACCCCACACGACCACACGTCTACCTCAGGTCCGGAATACAATTTCCCGGAAATAACCTCCGGCGCGGCGTAGTTCGGCGATCCGCACGAAGTCTTCAAAAAATGCCCATCTCTCATTACATTCGACAAACCGAAATCCGCAATCTTCACGTTATTCTTCGAGTCCAAGAGTAAATTCTCCGGTTTTAAATCTCTATGTACGACCATATTCCTGTGACAATATTCCACGCCGCTCACGATTTGCTGAAAAAAATGCCGCGCCTCGTTTTCCCCTAATCTCCCTTTTTCCACGATGTAATCGAACAGCTCCCCGCTCTTCACGTATTCCATTACTACAAATATATCGTGCGGTGTTTCTAACACTTCGTACAGTCGAATTATGTGCGGGTGCATGAACAATCGTAAAATTTTAATTTCTCTTCTCACTTTCTCTTCCATGTGAATAGCTTTGATTTTTTTCCGATTCAGAATTTTTATTGCAACTTTGTGCCCGGTGAGCACGTGTTCGGCCACTTTGACTTTACCGAACGACCCTATCCCGAGCGTTTTCCCTATGCGATAGTTTGGGAGGTATATCTGCGGGGGCGTTTTTTGAAAGTCGTCGTCGTCGTCGTCGAGAGAGAAGCGACATTTTTCGGTTAGAAAAAAACTATAAGAGAGGAAGGACATTTGTTGCCCAATAAGGGCAAACATTGAGAGCGAATGATGATGAATGAGAGAAGAAAAAAAGAATTCCTTCAACGCACCTCCGCATTGGCGCTTCCGCGATCGTCCTCTTTTCTTTCACCCGCGCGGGGGGTGTCTGCCATCTTCTTCTTTTTCTTCTTCTCCTTCTTCTGTTGGTGTTGTTGTCTCCGGTTTTCAGCGCGTCGTCGTCGGTGTGGCGTCCACTTCGTTCTTCTTCTTCTTCTTCTTCGTGATGTGCCCGTTGCGTTTTTTTGTCCGACGCGGAGCACAAAAAAAATCTTTCCTCTTCTTCCCAAAAAAAAGAGTCCCATCTGTTTAGGGTGTGGGAAATTGATGAGAGAGGCACTTTTTTGTGCGTCTCTTCTCTGTTGTTTTCTCCCTTCCTTTTCATCTTTGACGAGATTTTTATTACCCCGTACAAAGAAGAGAGGGATTTTCCCAAAATCAAAATTTAAGGTTCAATTTGTTTTTTTTGTGTCTTTTTTCCCGTCTCACGACTCTCTTGTTTTTGTGTCGTACGAGACCCGGACCTTGAAAAAATGTGTTGTGTGCTCCAACAGAGAGTGGAGAGAGAGCTCTCTTCTCGTGTGTTTTTTTATATCCTCCTTTCCAACAAGCGAAACCACAAAACACGTCGAGGAGAGACCCAAACAAATCCATCCATCGACACACACATCCATCATCATCATCATTGTTTACACGCACATTGAAGAAGAAGAAGACATATCATCATCATCATCATGGCGGTGGTATCATCATCATCGACGACGCGCATAACGAGTTTGACGGGCGGCCGCGCGGCGGCGCGCGTCGTCGCCGGGTCCCGACGACCAACGTCGACTCGACGACCAACGTCGATGATGATGGTTCGAGCCTCCTCCTCGGAGGAGGACAAAGACGCTGATGTGAAACCTATCGTCACCATCGCCGGGAAAGCGGTCTCCGCGGTCGTCGCGGCCGCCGTGTCGCTGAGCTCCGCGACGCACGCCGCGCAGGCACAGGTGGTGGTGCGTGCTTTTCGTCTCTCTCTCTCTTTCTCTCTCAGTCGTCGCGTTTTTTATTCGATTCGATGAAAAGGATATCGTCGTCGTCCAAAGAGAGATCGAGAATCGGATCGCGATGATGATGATGATGATTATCTCTCATCGAATGGATAAACGCGCGCTGGTTCGAAAGTCGACGTCGCCAAAAAACGATCGCATAAAAGACGACAAAAAACGAGACAAACACAGCGCGCGCTCACCAAAATCATCATTCTTAAATGCCGCGCATTTTTTTACCTCCTAATAAACGAAGCAGATGACGTCCTCGGACCAAAGAAGCCCGACTGAAATCGCCCAAGTTGCAGCAGGCACGGCAGAGCTGGAAAAAGAACAAGCGAGGAAGGCGATGGCGAGAGCGAAGGAAGCGTACAAGGCGGAGACGAAAGTAAAAACGAGTCAAACGAAGGCAAAGAAACCAGTCGCGACGAAGACGACGAAGACGACGCCAAAGGCAAAAGATGCTCGAGCCAAAGCGCCAAAAAGAGCGGCGGAAGCGCAAAGAAAGGCGGCGGCGAGAGCCTTGGAGGCGAAGAACAAGAATGCCGCGAAGGCGGCGGCGGAGGCAAAGAGAGTCGCCGAAGCGAACGTCAAGGCGGCCGAGGCGAATGTGGCAAAGAGAGATGCGGCTACCAAGGCGAGTGCGGAGGCCACGAGAAGAGAAGCAGAACAAAGAGCCACTGCGAATGCGAACTTGAAGAAGCAAAGGGAGGCGGCGGCGGAAAGAGCGCAAGCCATGGAGAAACAGCAAAGAGATTCGGTCATGAAGCAGAAAATGGAAGCCAACGCCAAGAAAGCTGCGGCTCAAAAGGCGGAGGCGATCCGCACGGCGAATAAAGTCGTATCTGATGCGCAGAAGACAAACGAGTCCTTGAAGAGAGCCCAGGAGGCGAAGAACAAGGGCGCGGCGGAGGAGGCAAAGAGAGTCGCCGCAGCGAACGTCAAGGCGGCGGAGGCAAAGAGAAAGGAACAAGCCGCCGCCGCCGCCAAGGCTGAAAGAGAGCGATTGAGTGTGATGGAGAAGAACAAGCAAGCCGTGAAGAAACAAGTCGAAATGGTGGACAAGATTGCGGAAGCCAAAGCGAGAGAGGCGGCGCAAGAAGCGGCGAAAAACAAGGCGGAAGCGAAGAGACTTGCTGAATCGAGCATCAAGGCAGCAGAAGCGAAGAGAGAGGCCGAGGCCAAGAACGCGCAAAAACTCCAGGCGAATGCCCAGCAACAAGCGGCTAAATTGCAAGCTGAAAAGGATGCTAGCGCGAGAGCGTTAGCGGCCAAGAAGGCTGAGCAAGCGAGAGCACAAGCTGCACAAACGCAAAAGGCTGCCGAAGCCAAGAGATCTGCGGGAGCGAAGCAAGCGCAACAAGCGCAACAAGCCAAGGCTGCCCAGGAAGCTAACACGAGAGCGTTGGAGACCAAGCGAGCTGAGCAAACGAGAGCCGCAGAGGCCAAGAAGGCTGAGCAAGCGCGTGCGCAAGCGCAAAATGCCGCCAAGGCGAAAGCTGATAAGGAAGCTGCTGTGAGAGCCGCAAATGCCAGGAAGGCTGAGCAAGCGAGAGCGCAAGCGCAACAAGCCGCCAAGGCGAAAGCCGACAGGGAAGCTGCTGCGAGAGCCGCAGAGGCCAGGAAGGCTGAGCAAGCGAGAGCGCAAGCGCAACAAGCCGCCAAGGCGAAAGCCGACAGAGAAGCTGCTGCGAGAGCCGCAGAGGCCAGGAAGGCTGAGCAAGCGCGTGCCCAGGCCGCCGCGAAGAGAGCCGCCGAAGCGCCGAAACCGGTGGTTGCGGTGCAAGCCGAGCAAAACCAAACAGCAGCAAAACCAGAACAACAAGTTGCCGCTCCGGCTCCGGCTCCAGCGCCGGCTGTGAACAAAGAGGCGGAGGCGAAAGCGCGCGCAAAGAAACAGCAAGAAGCATTAATGAAAAAGCAAAAGCAGCAACAAATCGACAGAAAACGCCGAGCGCAAGCGCAAGCGGCCAAGAAAGCGGAACTTCAAAGAAAGGCGGAAGTGGCCAAGAGGGCCGCTGCTCGTAAGGCGGAACAAGCCAAGAAAGCTGCAGAAGCGAAGAAGGCGGCTGCTCGACAACAAGCGCAGGTCAAAGCTGCGGCGCCGGTTGTCGCCCAAGCGGTCAAGCAAGAAGTTGCTGCGCCGGTCAAGGCCGTCGAGACTGTGGTCGAGGCCCCGAAGCCTGCTGCGCCGGCAAAGGCAGAAGTGAAAGCCAAGAAAGTTCAAGCCGAAGCGAAGAAAGCCGCAGAAGCGAAAGCATTAGCGGCCAAGAAAGCCAAAGCTGACGCAAAGAAGGCGGCGGAAGCGAAAGCATTAGCGGCCAAGAGAACCAAAGAAGAAGCGGCAAGAAAAGCCCAAGCCAAAGCTCAAAAGAAAGCTCAAGCGCAAGCTTTGGCGGCCAAGAAATCTGCCCAAGTTGCCAGAGAAGCCGAAACCAAAGCGCGTCAAGAAGCTGCGCGTGTGAAGGTTGAAGCCGCGAGGGAAGTTGCGGCGGCCCAAAAAGCTGCCAAGGAAGCTGAGCGCAAGCAAGCCTCTGCACCGGCGGTGAAAGCACCGGCTGCCAAGGAAGTTGCGAAAAAGCCAGTTGAAACTAAACCGGCCGCTGTCGTGAAAACACCGGCGCCGCCGCCGCAAAAGGCCACCACCACCACCACTAGTCCGACCGCCGCGAAAACGACTTCTCCGGAAGATGCGAAGAAAGCGAGAGACAAGAAACAAGCCGAACGCGCCAGAGCTCAAAAGAGAGCCTCGCAAGAAGCTGCCAGGAAACGTGCGCAAAGAGCAGCAAGAGCGAAAACCGTGACGCCGTTTAAAGCGGTCATTGGTGATATTACGACCATCGCTTTGGCCACCACCATCGCTACTGTCCTCTTTGTTCCGAATGTCAAAGAATCTTTGGCCGAAGGCGATACGGAAGCCGCCGCCGACGCCGTCTTTGACAAGATTGACTCCATCGATAATCCGTCGCAAAAAGTTGGCGCCGTCGGCTTAGCTGTCGCCGCCGATGCCTTTGCTCACTTGCCGGTCGCTAACGCCCTCCTCCCAGCTGGTCTTGAAACAGTTGGCACCATCGCGTTCACGTTATTGACCACGAAGTACTTGTTGGCTAAAGATGGTGACTTCGTCGAAGACTTTGATGAACTCCTCTCATCCGTTCCGGAGGATTCCCCGAAGAACTTGAAAGACGTCGTCGACTTGGTCTCGCCGGCCGTGAAAGTTGGCTCCAAAATCGTCCAGGCTGCTGCGGAAACCGACGTCGAGGAAGTTACGGACGATCTCAAAGACGCCGTCGAAACGTTACCGGATACTGTCCAAAATATCGACTCGCCAATTGAAGAACTCGGCCCGGGCGCGGCTATCCTCGGCGCCTCTTACGTCGCCAACAGAGTCGCACACACTTCCGTGCTCGCGTTATCCGCCCCAAGATTGCTCGAACTTGCCGGTGCCGGTGTGTTGATCTACGCTTTGGGCAGATACTCGGACGACGAAAACGAATACACTTTGGCTGAAGACTTTGAAGATTTGAAGGAAGAGACGACGAGACTCGTCAAGAAAGCAACCGGGTTTGACGTCGACAACTAAACGCATCGATATTCAAAGAAAAGTTTATTTAATTACACGTGATGATTTGATGATATGAAGAGGAAGAGAGAGAGAGGTTTTAATACACACACGTAAAAGAGAGAGAGAGAGAACACACACGCCTCCTATCCATCGCTCGCGCCTGTATTCTTCGTTCGCGTCGCCGCGTCGGCACGTTGCTGCACGCACACCATTGCGTCACGAGAACCATCCTCTCCGCTTCTTCTTCTTCGCTTCCAGCCTCGATTCGCGTTTCACTTTTTCCAATTCCTTTTCCAATTCCTCTAATTCCGTTCGGCGTTGCAACAACTGCGCGCTGA
>Ga0066856_10001261_pt1 | contig 9880 bp, 8 predicted proteins | sample ETNtaG_5_FD_65605 | JGI IMG/M metagenome (GOLD analysis project Ga0066856, IMG submission 65605) | Marine microbial and viral communities from oxygen minimum zone, Eastern Pacific Ocean - ETNP201406SV205 | ecosystem: Environmental > Aquatic > Marine > Oceanic | place: Pacific Ocean: Eastern...
AATGGAAAAAACAGACATTAAAAGTATTCTTATAGGTGTCTTATTGACCACCATTTTCTTTTTAACAATTGGGGCTAATGAGTTGGATCAAGTGAATGGTAATTTAGGAGATATTACTGTGAACTCAATTACTATCAATGATGATGGGCATGGAGGTTTTATCACAGCTTATAACCAAGATCAAAAAAGGACATTATATCTTGGAACGGGAAAAGATGGAAATGGATATGTCCAGACTTATAACAAATATGAGGAGCCAACAGCATACATAGGTTCTAATCGAGATATGGATGGTGTAATTGTATTAAATGATAGGTATGGTGCTTTGGGTTATACAAGATCAGGAAAAAAATGAAGATAGGGGTAATTTTTTTGATATTATTACTTGCTGCATTTCTAAAAAATAGAGAAAAGCTTAAAAAATATAAATAATTAATAAAAATATTTAATTATTTAAGACAAACAAAAAAAACACATTTATTCACATTCCACTAAAGGATATTGATATGTAATATTGCGGCCTTATTTTGATTAATTTAAACAATTAAAGATATATAAATGGCTAAGAAAATAAATATTGCGCTTTTTGGTTTTGGTAGAATTGGACGAAACCTCTTTAGGCTTGGATACAATAACCCCAATTATAATTTTGTTGCGATAAGTGACTTCGGTTCATCTGAGGCATTGCATTATCTATTGTCTCGAGATTCAATACATGGTGCTATGGAAGATGAAGTTCATCTTGATGGAAACTATTTGGTTGTTAAAGATCAGCGTTCCAGATTAATTAGTGGAGGCGAGCCAGGTAATATACCTTGGGACGCATTTGATGTAGATTATGTTATAGATGCTACTGGTAGGTTCCTTAAAAGAAATGAACTTGCTGCACATTTGGAAGCAGGGGCAAAGAGGGTATTTATAAGTAGAAATCCCAACGACGCTATTGATAGATTTGTAATTCCAGGTATTAATGAATCTAGTATTAAATCTTCTGACAGTATTATATCAACGACATCTTCGACAACTCAGGTACTAGCCTTAATGGTTAAAATGCTTGATGAATGTTTTGGTCTTGAACGTGCTATGATGACTACTGTTCATGCTTATACAGCAGATCAGCCATTGGCAGATGCGGCTGGTGTTGACCTTAGAAGAAGCAGATCAGCGGTTGAAAATATCATACCTAATACAACTAGAGCTCCAAAGATTGTCACAGATATTATGCCACAGTTTAAAGGAAAGATTGATGGAATTGCTTTTAATGTACCAGTTCCAAATGGATCTTGTGTAGACCTTACAACTGAACTCAAGAACATGCCTACCGTTGAAGAGGCAAACAAATCAATAAAAGAATACTCTATGAAAACGATGCAGGGCATTGTGGGGTATACTTCTGATCCTATTGTATCAAGTGATGTGATAGGTAGAGAAGAAACAATGGTATATGATGAAAAAGCTACAATGATAACTAAAGATTCACTCCTGAAAACATTGTGCTGGTATGATAACGGCTGGGGATTCGCCAAAAGAATTTTAGATGTTTTGGATGCTTATGCTAAATTGGAGGTAGAAAATTGAAAGTAGCTATAAATGGTTTTGGCAGAATTGGTAGATCTGTGTTTCGTATACTCAATAATAAGAATGATGTTGATGTTGTTGCCATCAATGATATTTTTGATAAGGAAGCTCTAACATATTTATTAAAATATGATACTGTGATGGGTCGGTTTCCTGATGAGGTAAAATTAGAAGGTGATCTTCTAAAGACACAGAATCAGTCAGTAAAATTGGTTGCAGAGCGTACCCCATCTGAATTACCTTGGGATGAGTTAGGTGTTGATATAGTTATAGAGTCAACGGGGATTTTTCGTCAACGAAAACAATTAGAAGATCACCTAACAGCAGGTGCAAAGCGTGTTATATTGACTGTACCTTCAAAAGATGAGATTGATTATACAGTTGTACTTGGTGTTAATGATGATGGATTAAAATCAAATCACAAAATTGTTTCAAATGCATCTTGCACAACTAATTGTTTAGCTCCAATGGCAAAAATTCTTAATGATTCATTTGGTATAGAAATGGGTGTTATTAATACTATTCACGCATATACCAATGATCAGAGGCTAGCAGATGTACCACACTCGGATTGGAGGAGAAGTCGTGCTGCTGCTGAAAATGTCATTCCTACGACTACAGGAGCTGCTAGAGCTGTTGGTAAGGTGTTACCGGAACTTGATGGTAAGTTAGATGGTATTGCCATGAGAGTACCGGTCCCAGATGGCTCTGTAGTAGATTTAAATGTTCGACTTAATCAAAATGTTACTGAAGATGATATCAATGATGCAGTTAGAGCAGCATCAGAATCTGGATCATTAAAAAATGTTTTACATTATTCAACATTACCGGTAGTCTCTAGTGACATAATAGGCAATCCTCATTCATCAATATTTGATGCGCCTTTTACAAGGGTGGTTGAGGGCAATTTTGTAAAAACATTAAACTGGTATGATAACGAGTGGGGATACTCTAATAGGGTTGCAGATTTACTCCCTGTTTTGCATAATTTAGATTAGTATTTCAGTTCTTCTAAATCCTTGAAATACTTTAATGTATGTGGGTTATGAATAGCATTAATATTTTCTATATTTTTCCCATCAATAATATTTTTGACTGACAGTTCTACCTTTTTTCCATTAATAGTATATGGAATTCCTTTAACTTGAATTATCTTCTCAGGTACATGTCTAGGAGTACAACTATTTTTTATATGGTCTCTTATTTTTTTCTTTTTATCAGAATTTAAAATTATCTCAGGCTTCATTTTTATGAAGAGAATTATTCGCTGGTCACCATTCCAATCCTGTCCTATTACTATACTATCTTCAATATCAGTCATTGATTCAACCACTCTATAAATTTCTGCTGTCCCTATTCGAACTCCACCTGGATTTAATGTTGCATCACTCCTGCCGTATATTTTTACGCTCCCTTTGTTATTTATCCGAATGAAGTCACCATGATTCCAAATACCGGGGTATTTAGAAAAATATGCACTTTGATATTTAACTCCATCTATATCATTCCAAAAATTTATGGGCATAGATGGAAAAGCAGATTTACAAACTAGTTCCCCTTTTTTATCCAAAACTGATTTCCCAGAATCATCATAGGAATGAACATCCATACCAAGACCTATACATTGTAATTCGCCTCGTTGTACAGGTAAAATAGGATTAGATAATGCGAAACAGGAAATAATATCTGTACCCCCTGAAATTGAACCTAGATGAATATCATTTTTTACATTATTGTAAACATAATCATAGTTTTCTTCAACTAATGTCGATCCAGTTGAGAGTATCATCCGCAGTTCTGAAAGATTTGAAAATTCTGAAGGTTTTAAATCTAACATTCTACAGAAGTCAATGTATTTTGCACTTGTCCCAAAAATTGTAAAACCTAATTCTTCAGAAATTGTCCAGAGATTATTTTCATTCGGGTAGGATGGTGAACCATCATACAAGACAATTTTAGATCCTATGGATAAACAGGATACTAGCCAGTTCCACATCATCCACCCGCATGTAGTATAATAAAAGACACAGTCATCTCTGCGAATATTACAATGTAATACTAGTTCCTTTAAATGCTGTATGAGAGTACCTCCTGCAGAGTGTACTATTGATTTTGGCAAACCAGTAGTTCCTGATGAGTACATTATATAAAGAGGGTGGTTAAATGGAAGCTGTTCAAAATATAGTGGACTTGGATTAACAGAGATAAAATCATCATATGAAACTCCATCTCTTATATTTATATAATCCCCAGTATTCATATAGTTCACAATAATAACTTTTTTCACTGATTTAAGTTTGCTAATTATACTAGTTAGCTTTTTTAATGAGTCATAATGTTTACCATTATATTGATAACCATCTGCAGAGAATATCGCAGCTGGTTTTATCTGTAAGAATCGATCTAGTACACCTTTAATACCAAAATCAGGAGAGCATGAGCTCCAAACAGCACCTATAGCACTTGTTGCTAGCATTGCAATTACAGTTTCAGGAATATTAGGAAGAAAACCGACAATTCGATCACCTTTTTTTATCCCGATCTGTCTTAAAGAATAAGCTAGCTTCTCTACCTCTTCAAAGAGTTCATTATAAGTCAGTACTTTTTTTGATCCATTTTCTCCTTTAAATAATATGGCAGGTTTATTATCCCGGTACCGTAAAAGGTTTTCTGAAAAATTCAGCCTCGAACCTTTAAACCATTGTGCGCCTGGCATCTTATTAACATTATCTACTACTTCAGAATATTTTTTTGAATGTATTATTTCACAGTATTGCCAAATTTGTGCCCAAAAATATTCTGTATTATTGATAGACCATTTATGCAATTCCTCATATGTTGAAATATTTTCTTCGTATGATGAATTGATCAAATTAATGAATTGCATCATATTGGTTTTATTGAGGTTTTTTGGTTTCCAAAGAATTTTTTTCATTTATAATATCATTTTAAAAAAATCAAATTTTGTATATAAAATTAAATAAATATAGATATTTTAATATTTTTGCAATTTGAATCCTATATAAGTACAACTTTTTTTATAATTTCCTGACCTTTAAAGAACAGTTTTAATTAAAATTTATGAAAATTGCTTTTCTAACCGCTGGTGGTATTGCTCCTTGCCTTTCGGCTTCGCTAGGTTCATTAATACATAGATATAATGATTTAGAGCCTAATGCCACTCTTATGGGGTATTTAAATGGATATCAAGGTCTTCTGCTTGGAAGATCAATTATTTTTCCTGATAGTGTTAAAGAGAACTATGAGATTCTTTATGAATTTGGAGGATCTCCAATAGGTAATAGTAGAGTAAAGCTGACAAATATAGAAGACTGTGTAAATAGAGGATATATAAAAGAAGGTGAAAATGCATTAGAAGTAGCAGCTGAACAGTTGAAAAAGGATGGAGTTAATATATTACATACTATTGGTGGAGATGATACCAATACAATGGCAGCACAGCTTTCAGATTATTTGAATAAAAATGGATATGATCTCACAGTTTTAGGATTACCAAAAACTGTTGATAATGATGTTTTTCCAGTTACCCAGACACTAGGAGCATGGACAGCAGCTGATCAAGGTGCTATTTTCTTTGAAAATCTTGCCAATGAGAATACAACTAGTACTCGCCAATTAATAATTCATGAAGTCATGGGTAGAAACTGTGGTTGGCTAACTGCACAGACAGCAAAATATTATCGAGAGAGAATATCTCAACGAAGGTTCTTGCCTGAAATATTAATTGATAAAAAAAGATGGGATATTGATGCTATTTACATACCAGAAACTGATTTTGATTTTAAATCTGAAGTTGACCGTTTAAAAGATGTAATGGATAAAAAAGATGGTGTGAATATATTTCTAAGTGAGGGAGCAGGTTTAGATACTATAGTTAGAGAAATTGAGAATAGTGGTGAGGAAGTACCTCGGGATGCTTTTGGCCATATTCGCTTAGATGAGATAAACCCTGGACAATGGTTTGCGAAGCAATTTTCACAAGAGCTTAATGCGGAAAAAACATTAGTGCAAAAAAGTGGCTATTTTGCTCGATCTGCTAAGGCAAATGATCAAGACCTTGATTTAATTAGAAAATCAGCTAGTTTTGCAGTAGATCGTGCTTTGAATAATGAGAGTGGTTTGTCTGGTCTTGATGATAATTTGGATGGTGAATTAAATCTAATTGAGTTTAAAAGAATAAAAGGTGGAAAACCTTTTGATAAAAACACGGATTGGTTCCAATCCATGTTAGAAGAAATTAATCAAAAATAAATATCAGGAGTAAAAATGGATCTTAATAATTTAAATGACATAGCAAATAAAATGGTTGAAAAGGGTCGAGGAATACTTGCAGCCGATGAAAGTTCACCAACATGTAAGAAAAGATTTGACTCCATAGATGTTGAAAGTACAGAGCAAAATAGGAATGCATATAGAGATATGCTTTTTACTACCCCAGGGATGAATGAATTTATCAGCGGTATTATATTATTTGATGAAACCCTTAGGCAATCAACATTGAATGATAATAAACCTTATCCTGAATATTTAAAAGAGCTTGACGTTATTCCTGGTATAAAAGTTGATATGGGTGCACATCATCTCGCAGGAAGTAATGGTGAAAAAATTACAGAAGGTTTAGATGGTTTAGATTCAAGGCTTAAAGAATACCATTCCTTAGGTGCGCGTTTTGCAAAATGGAGAGCTGTTATAAATATTGGTGAATCAACTCCAAGTAGTTCATGTATTACTGCCAATGCACACGGATTAGCAAGATATGCAGCTTTATGTCAAGATAATGGCATTGTGCCTATTGTAGAGCCTGAAATACTTATGGATGGTGAACATTCTATTGAAGATAGCTTTATTGTCTCTGAAGAAGTTTTGCATACAACATTTTATGAGCTATACTCACAGAATGTACAATTAGAGGGTATGGTTCTCAAACCAAACATGGTTTTGTCTGGATATGAATGTTCAGATCAGGCAGATGTAGATGAGGTTGCAGAAATGACAGTCACTATACTTAAACGCTGTGTTCCATCTGCAGTTCCTGGTATTGCATTTTTATCTGGTGGGCAGAGTGATGAAGATGCCACTGCCCATTTGAACAGGATGAATCAGATTCTTGGTAATCATTCACCATGGAATTTGACCTACTCCTATGGTAGAGCCTTGCAGGCACCTGCTTTAAAAAAATGGGGCGGTGATGTAAATAATGTTCCGGATGCACAAAATGAATTTTACAAAAGAGCTAAATTAAATAGTCTTGCAACATATGGTAAATATGATCCATCAATGGAAGAGTAGGTTGTTAATTAAGTTTTTTTATACACTACCAATTATTATATGGGTTAGTAGCTAGGTTCATATTATAGTATTTTTTTTCCAAAGTGACCTCTTTTTCTACCCAAGAAGGTAGTTCAAAATTTTCATTTTCAGAATTTAGTTCAATTTCTGCAACAACTAGTCCTTGGTTCTTTTTGTGAAATTCATCTATTTCCCAAATATGATCTTTAAACCTTAGATAGTGTCTAGTTTTTTCTATTATTGTGTCACGACAAAAATTACTAATTAGTTCATTTGCATCTTTTTTGGAAATAGGAAAATCATATTCCAGTCTTGATATTCCTATTTGATTTCCTTTAATAGTTAAAAAATATTCATCTCCCTTTTCCCGAATACGAATAACTTGCTTTTGATCATTTACAATATAGCCCTGCTTTATATGAAGCCTCTTTTCAGCAAGGTGGAGGGGTGGACTTTTAACAAGGTATTTTCTTTCTATTTCAATTGCCATGAGTGGGTCCCTTTACGTTTAATGAAAAAATATGCCAATGAAGAAATGAGTCCAGGATAAAAGGGTTCTATATTAAATAAAGGGTGTCCAATTAAATTTGATATTACAAACCATATTCCCGATATAATAATTGGAAGTATTATCCATTGTACTCCAAAATTCTTCATCCTTTTTCCGTTTTCTCTGATTGTAAGCAAAAATGGAAGTATTAAACCTGGTATTAGTAATGAGCCAAGTAAATAAAATAGTTTAACGACTGATGGAAGTAGATACGCTAAGAATAGCGAGATTATTGAAATAATAACAAGACCCCTGCGAATATAAATCAGCGGATTTAATTTTTCTGGTTGAGGTTGGATTCTCCAAAGTATATCTCTACCAAAGGATATCGCACAGATAAGACTCAGTGAATCAATTGTAGACATAAGGACAGCTACAATACCGGTAATAAATAATCCAAATACGCCAGCTGGAAGAATTTTATAAGCTAGAATTGGGTATGCCAGAAGCGCATTTTCTGTATTTATAATTCCTACCGCATAAAGAGCAGTGGTTATTGAAAGGAAGTCAAATATCGCCCAAAAACAAACCGCGAAAAAAATACCCTTTCGAGCTGTTTCAGGTGATTCAGCAGCTGCACATCTTTGGTAAAAACCTGGGTCAATGAATGTCCAAGATGCTATAAAGAACCAGACAAGAATATATTGTATAGTGTTCCCACCAAGAGGGTCAATATAACTATCAGGAAGTTTACTTATCATTTGGATAGGTGAGGCAATATATATCGAAAGATATAATAGTATCAGAAAAAAGCATAAGAACATAAGCATGAACTGAAAAATATCTGTTCTTACAACAGCAGAAAATCCACCGTTCCAAACATACAATACGCTAAATAAAGTTGATATAATTAAAGCGAGACCAATTTTTATACCGAATAAAAATTCTATTAATATTCCAAGACTAAGTATGTATGGGGCAGGGCTTGATAAAAAACTAATAATTAGTGCAGCGATTATACTCGCTTTATTTCCATAATAAGTCCTGAATTGTTCCGGAATTGATAGATACCCAGCTTGTCTAATTTTTGGAGCGATCCAATTTGCATAAATAAGAGCAAATATATAATAGGGAAATGAAAAAATTAGCCAGGTCTGAATTCCATAAAGTACTGTATTCTCTCCAATTCCTAGTATCGCTCCATACCAGGTTGTTACAAGCGTTGCGATAAACCCTGTAATACTCAACTTTCTACCAGATAGTATAAAGCTTCTTTCAGAATCAGATGTTTTATTTTTTTGAATAAATCCTAAATAAATTATTGAAAGGATATATAAAAATAAAATTATCCAATCAAAGAAATGGAAAGTATACATTATAAATGTCTTAGAAATACCCAGACCCAATTATCAGATTGTATTTCAATCTCTTCTTTTAGAGCAATATTACTTATACCATTTCCAGGACTTGACAATAGTTCATTACCAAGTTCATGCTTGAGTCCTTTTGTCCTTAGCATTGTATCAGGAATGGATGTTATTATGGAAACAGTTTGTCCAGGTGTGGTATTAATTTTTTTTATTCCATTAATACATAATACTTTACATTCATCAGATATAAAAGTGCAATAAATCTCATTTGCATAGTGTAATATAGTCCATAAATTGGCCATATAATGGTCATCTCTTAAACCTGAAAATCCAATTAACATAACTTTATTTATTTTATTATTTATACACCAATTAAGACCTTTTTCTAAATCGGTTTTTGACTGGTTAGGGAGCTTGATAACTTCACAATCATATTTATCTGGATCATTATTTATTGAATCTAAATCACCAAGGACATATTTAGGCTTATATCCAATTTCTATGAGTTTATCAACTCCTCCATCAAGACAGATTATTTTTTTTGCGCGGATTAATGTTTCTATTACAATTGGATGTTTAGGTATTTCTCCATTTCCAAATAATATAGCTGGGATTTTTTCCTTGAAGGTATTGTGCTTCATGTATGAAATTACAAACAGAGTAAAATTATATAGAACGAATTCCAATCTTCAGATGGAATAATTAAATTTATTAATTAACTATGAACCTTAGACGTCTTTCAAAAGCATTATTTCAGTTTGATGCACATTATCCGCGGACAATTATCGCAACTGTGATTTTTATTACAATTGTAATTGGATGGAAGATTTTTGAATTAGAAATGGATCCTGCAATTAGCTCAAGCCTTCCTCGTGACCATAAGATTGTGAAGTCAATGGAGAAGGTTGACAGTTTATTTTCTGGTAGTGATATTTTAATTATTGCTGTTGAATCAGATAGCTTATTCTCAGAGGTTACATTGAAAAAACTTTCAATTTTTCAAGATTCACTTGATTCCATAGGTTTGATAAGTAGGGTTACTTCAATATTTAACCAAAATTATATTTTGCCTGATAATAATGGATTTGAAATTGAACCTCTTTTGATAGATATTCCATCTGACTCATCGGCT
>Ga0066856_10001263_pt1 | contig 9879 bp, 11 predicted proteins | sample ETNtaG_5_FD_65605 | JGI IMG/M metagenome (GOLD analysis project Ga0066856, IMG submission 65605) | Marine microbial and viral communities from oxygen minimum zone, Eastern Pacific Ocean - ETNP201406SV205 | ecosystem: Environmental > Aquatic > Marine > Oceanic | place: Pacific Ocean: Eastern...
CGTGACTACAATGTCTGGAGCAGTTATGGAAGTTGCAGCGATTAAGGCCAACCGTGAAGTTGACTTGGTCCCGATGAGGCTGAAAGTAAATTACTAATCAACATTCATCGTAGGCTTCAATGATGTATTGAGTCAATGGGCTTGTCCATGCAAGTTCACTAATTCCATCATTTCCTTCTGCAGCATAGACTCTAACAACATCTTGGACGCGAACATTTCCATCGCTTGACCTTGCTAAAATTGTCTTTGCCTTGAGTACTTTACCAGTACCGTGAGGGTCATAAATAGTGTCCAGGGCTTCAGCAAGGAACCAATCCGCCTTATCGGCCGGGTCGCCTTCGAATGTTCTCTTGGGCTTCTTAGCACCGAAGAGGCCACCAGATTTTTTCTTTGGAGTAGTAGCATTTGTTTTCTTTTTTGTTGTAGTTGCCTTAGCAGTGGATTTTGCAGGTTTTTTATCTGAAGATTTACTCTTACTCTTTGTTGCAACACTTCGCCCTTCAAACTCAGCTTCTAACTCTTTGCGTATTTCTTTCTCGAGTTTTTTCCTAAGTGCTTTTTCATCTACCGAATTTGCATCTCGCTTGATGTTTTCAATCACTGTTAGGTAATGTGATGCCACTTGAATCAATGCAGTCTCCATGCTCGCTTCAAGTTGCATAGAAACAACATCTCCAGAGCAATCCCTCCACTTTCGCCATTGTAGCATGGTATTGGCATGTATATCAGACCCACACTTAGGACAAAAAGAACGCTTTGGTGGCTTCAAAACCGGTATTGAACGCATAGCCTCGGGATCGATACCTTCGTGTTCTCCACTTGACACATCGTGGATGTGAGTACTCGCATCCATTCCAAGATTCATTGCATCTCTGAAAAGACCGTCTGAAAGATTTAATTCTCCTTTTTGGACAAGCAACCAGCCATCAGTGCCTCGAACAGTTGCTCTAACTGCTGCAGATGCAGCGGCTGATTCACCAAATTGGTAATTCTTGAATACACTATCATTGTCACTTTCAACTTCTGAAGAAACCAATTCTCCAGTAGCATCTGAATCATCATCTGCTGGAGCGGCTATTCCAAGTAGAATTGGATTAGCTCCCTCTTCAACTTTAGCGATCATATCGAACTTCTCTGCCATTGATAGGTCTTCACGTGTACGAATAACGTCTTTCAATTGGTTAAGATCGTGGCCTGTTGCAGTAATTGGGCCACGGACTGTTAAGTCATTTCCACAGGAGAGGCAGAACTTCGAAGCGGGTTCGACACCAGCCTCACAATTCGGACAATATACCCCGGCCATGTATGGGCAACAAATGTCGATACCTTTCAATCGAACGGTGAAGATACTCCGTATCTGGCAAATTTAGCCAATTCTTGGTTTAGCCGAGTAAAATTAGAACTCTTTCTCGATTAAGTTCTGACAAAATAGGCGCAAGCCTTGGTCCTTTCTCAACGCCAAGTATCGCTAAGTAAAGCGTTCTATAGCCCTCCTTGGGGCTGATATCATTCTCTTTGAAGCAAGATGAAATTGAATTTCCAATCTCGTCGGGGTTCCAAGTGCAATCGCTTAATGATTTACGCAGTAAATCTTTGATTTGAGAATCAAGTCCTTCCATCGGCGTTTCTAATACACTAATTCTCAGTTCTTCTGGGAAATGAGGACCAGATATCCAATTTCTCATTCGAGATAGTTTGTCAGATATATTTCTACCTACAGAATTGATGATCTCTTGGTCACTCTTAACTTGGGCCAGCATAGCCATATGTCGAAATGATATGTTTGAATTTTCTTTTTTGCCAATAGTACTCATTCGTAGTGCCCCATCTGCATCTTCTAGAGCGACTTTTTGTCGTCTTGACAAATTCTCATCATTCATTTCTGATTCAATATCTCTGGACAACAATCGTTCATACTCATCTGCAAGCTCTACCAGTGACATTCCTGCATCAAATGTAATCGCTTTCTTTGGTTTTGTTGATGCTATAAGATAGCGCAATATCTCAGGAGGTACTAACTCCAAGGCTTCTAATGGACCAATCGTGTTACCAGTTGAAGAAGACATTGCGCCTTGGCCTTTCAATGAAATCCATTCATAAACCAGAGGGTGTGGCGGTTCATCTCCAAACAGAACGGAGATTTCTTTGCCTGTTGCATATGATCCTCCTGCTGCCCCGTGATCTTTTCCAAAAGGTTCGCAAGTTACTCCAACCCAGCCCCATTTAGCAGGCCAGTCTATTCTCCATGGTAACTTGCCATCTGCTTTGTTAAGATCAGATTTTCCAGATTCACCATTCTGTTCCCAATATACATACGGCCACTCATAGCCAGTTACTCTAACCCCGTCAAGACTTCCGTTATGTCCGTAGGGGTTGTATGGAAACCAATCTTCTGCAAGTTCGCGGCTACTTACTCGTTCGATAATTCCCCTAATCTCATCAGCTTTTTCACAAGCGATTTTAGATTTCTCAGCGAATTCACCATTTGCATAGGATGAATAATTATCGATAATTCTGGGTTTAACATCAATCTGTTCTAATGCTGCTAAGAAAGGCTCTAGGAAATGTTCCGCATAGTTTCTGCCATCATTTCCAGGTTTTCCTTCTTCGTCAGGCGCAGGAATAGTTGCTAAGGCGCATCCGATGTATTGTTCATATTCGTCTGACAGGAATGGATACACCTTTCGCAGTGGATCTGCTGAATCGACTATGAACACGAATTCAGCATCTAGGCCTGCATCTTTGCAAGCCCTGGTAACCATATCTCCAGTAAGAATTTCTCGCAAATGTCCGATGTGAAATTCTCCACTAGGAGTTATTCCTGATGCAATGATATGCTTATTTCCGCGATGCGACAGTGTCTGTGCTGCGAAATCTGCCCAGTGCAAGATATCACCTCAAACTACTGCGGCTCTGATAATTCCCCTTAGGGGGACTTCGTCGATTTCATTTCTACCGGTTTTGTTGACCAATACTAGGCATAGAGATACCTCTGCGCCAGCTTCTCGCATCGAATCAATAGTTCTAGACATCGTAACACCTGTGGACAATACATCATCTACAATTGCGACTCTTTTGCCTGCGACTTGGCCGTATTTGTTTGATAGTGAACCCATTCCCGGCCCTCCATCCACATTTCTATGAATAGCGACTTCACATCCCAACTGACTGGCAACTTCATTTGCAAACAATACTCCATTTATCGAGATTCCAACTATTGTATCGATGCTGTCGCCACATTCTTCAGCAGCAACATCTGCCATAATTGCCCCAATGGCTGCAATTCTTTGCGGTCTAACTCCTATGGTTCTCCAACCAATTCTGACATCTTGCGGCTTTTCATTAACACTGCTATCTGCGAGAAGCCAAGAAATAGTATCCTGGGATAGTGATAACTCATCAGCAATCTGCTGAGAATTAAGCCCATCTCTTCGCAAATTAGAGACCATGTCACGTAATTGCTCTATGCTCAAACCTTGCTCCATAGTTAGTATCGGGTTGGAACTTAGACATCAAACCATCGTTGGCAATTGGCGTAAAGTGCGGAAACCCTCAAATGGGTCGGGCTCGGCGAGTCAACCAATGTCGGACTTTGAGTACGAATCTCTGCTTGACCGAGCAAGGTCAAATATTCCGGAGGAAATCTCCAATCGTGCACGTTGGACTTTACCTGATCCCCAGATTATGATTGAGGGTTCAAACACTATTTTCCGTAACTTCACCGAAGTAGTAAATCATATGGAAAGAGATGACAATCACGTTTACCAATTCATGCTAAATGAATTAGGTACTGCAGGCTCTAGAGATGGCCCACGTGCCCGTTTTAAGGGTAGAATTCCTCCAAAGCGTTTGAAAAAGGCCATCGTTAATTATGTAAATGCATACATCAAGTGTGTTCAATGTAATGCTCCAGATACACACTTCATAAAGCAGGATAGGACTACTTTGCTTAAGTGTCAAGCATGTGGTGCAACTCGCCCTGTCAAACTCTAATCTAGATAAGTTGTAACTTCGCTATAACTTGGTTTTTCAACATCAGGGGTTGAGAGAGGATATCCTGCTCTAACGAAACCGATAATCTCCTCTAATTCTTCCTTTATCCCAAGTTTTTGGTATGTTTCAGATTCCCTCGTAACAGATCCAGTTGACCATAAAGATCCAACACCGTTTGACCATAATGATAGTACCATGTTGTGTAAAGCGCATACTGTTGCAGCATAATCTTCTTTTTCTCTGAATAAATCTGTGGGGTTTCTCTTTGTTGTAATCGCAAAAAGAACAGGTGCATTTTGTATTTTTGATACTGCCCTTTCAACATCTTTCTCTACAGTTGTTGACTTTTTCTTTTCTGATTTAATATTAGATAATTTTGTGATAAGTGGAATTAGAGACTTTCTAGATTGTTCGCCGATTGAATAGAATCTCCAAGGATGCGTATGCTTGTGAGATGGTGCGTTTGATGCCGCCTTTAGAGCTTGTATTACTATTTCAGCAGGAACTTTCTCGTCTCTAAATCTGTAGATGGTCCTTCTAGAGAGCAAGTTTTCTTGAGGCGTGGTCATTTCAAGACACCTAGATATTTTCTATTTTTGCGGCTAGTATGAAGTCCGCTTCTGCTAAACCGTCAATTTTGTGGGTCCATATACAAACCTTGACTCTGCCCCAAGATAGTTGGAAATCAGCATGATGGTTTTCCAGTTCACATATCTCTCCTGCAGCGTTTACAAAATCTAGAGCAGTTACAAAGTCATCAAACAAAAATTCTCTTTCCAAATGATGTTCTTCTACCAAATTCCATTTTTCATCAAGTTGAACCAAAAGAGGTTTTATTTGTTGCATATTCATTGCTGGGACCTCACCATTGCAAGGCAAACACTTCTTTTTGTCAAGTGACATATAATCAGCCCCAAAGGTGCGAGTCATCGTTGCCTTTGGTTTTCTTTTCGACTTTTTCATGAAGGTTTGTTCTTCTCTTTTGGTCAGCTCTTTCAAACTCAAGCAACTCTTTGTCATCGATATATGCAGGCCTGGTGTGTGCGACCAATACTATTCGGACGATAACCTCACGTGCAATGTATGAATGTTCACCATCTTCAGTTAAGATTTCCAGTGAAGATTTGCCGGAAGATAGTAGTCTACCTTTTATCCAAGTAGGGTCATCTTCTCTTAGGGCTCGTGCATCAAGCTGAACTTCAACGAAGTCATCCTTTCTCAAGCCATGCCTACGTTCCATTAGGTCTCCTGTATGTACGCTTTGTAATTCGCTGATATCTGGTGATCCCAAGTCTTTCAACATCTTCTTGGCCCAAGTTGGTAGGTCCGACATGAATCGCTGTCAAGGTTCCTCCTTCTAAGCCCTAACGCATGGTGATTTTACCTTATACTTGAAAAATGGGTGGCTTCCCCGATGTATTGGAGGCATCCTCGTGAAAGTGGTATGGAGAGAATTAGTAACCGTACTAACTGAAGAGGAAGTTTTGGATAAGGGTTTCAGCAGAGCTAAGAAATCAGCGGATAGAGTTGATGACCCAGTCAAGGTGTTTAGAGTAAGAAAACAACTTACACGTATGGTTCAAACCGCTGCAGATGTAATGTCTCAGTATTTGGAAGATACAGAAAAATCATGGCCAAGCCTTGATCAAATGCCTATTTTCGATAAAGCCATGGTTGATGCATGTGTGGGTTGTGATGATTATCGTCATCATCTTTCTATGCTTGGTTGGGGCGCTAAAAATATGCGAAAGATAGCTAAACAGAATTCTGATAAGATAATTCGAACAGCAAGATTTGAGGTCATGCATGATGCTAGAAAAGAAGCATATGGACGTCTTTCAAGCATCATGCGTAGAGTTGGGCCATCACTCGATTGGTTACATGAAAGTAGGCTAATACTCAGAAGGTTACCTGTAATCGACCAAGTTTGCCCTACAATTGTTGTATGCGGTGCTCCTAACGTTGGTAAGAGTGCATTCATTTCATCACTGTCAAGTGGAAACATGGAAGTAAATCATTACCCATTTACAACAAAACAACTCCACGTAGGTCATTTTAAGCATCGTAGAGTTCCTCATCAAATGGTTGATACCCCTGGTCTTTTGGATAGGCCGATGGATGACAGAAACGCAATTGAAATGCAGGCAATAGCAGCGATTGAACACGTAGGAAGTCTGTGTATCTTCTTGATGGATATTTCAGAACAATGTGGGACAAGCCTAGAGGACCAACATAACCTCTTAGAGGAAGTCAAAACACTTCTTCCGGAAATAGATATGATTGTAGTTGTCTCAAAAGCAGATTTGATGGAACCTAGGCCCGGAAATTGGGAAGAAGTCAAATTTGCAGAATCGGAATGGGATGGTGAAGGTGAACCAAAATTGCCGATACTGCTTGATGAGGAAGGTTGTGTTACTATTTCTGCATTAGATGATGTTGGAGTTACTGCACTTAGATTAGAGATGGTAAGGCGCTGTAAAGCAAATATGGCGAGTGACCCGCTTACTCTGCCAGATGGCTGGCATCGTCAAGATTAACCAACTATTCCTACCGATTTTAGGAGTATTGGGACAAAGAATATTCCAACGAATATAAAGAACATAATTCTCATCATTTTGTCGTTCTTTTCTCTCTTTTCCAATGCATTCGAGCAATCTGCGTTTTTGCAGATACGAGGGTCTGCTTTGGCGTCAATAGTGATGCCACAAATCCTACAATGTTTGTGGGAGCCTATTTGTGATGAGATCTTAGATCTTGTATTGCTGATTTTTTTACTTACTTTGTCTTTAATCGATTTTGCATCTACCATGATCTCAATCCACCTTAACTAATGTTCCAACAAAGGGTTTCCCCTCTAATGCATCTTCTATTCTGCTTAAGTCTCTCCCATCGAGTACTGCAAGTCTGATACTCGCATCCATTGCCCAGCGAACTGCAACAGGGTCAACTGCTGCAGATTCACCAGGGCCCAGTGGTTCTGTTCCCGTAATTTCAGCCAATTCAGCCAAAGTTAATTCTTCAATCGGCTTAGCATCTGGATTTTTCCTAGGATCGCTATCATGTATGTGGCTTACATTAGTCGCAATAACACAGTGTGATGCGCCACAGTCCCTAGCGAGAGCGACAGATACAGCATCTGTAGTGTGCCCAGGAGTCGTGCCGCCCATTATTACAATGTTATGTGATTCAAGTAATTCTGCTGCTTGGTTAGTTGAGGTAGGTATAATTGGTGCTACATTACAACCAATATCTTGTAATGTCTGTTGCAAAATTGTAGCGTTTAATCTGGTTGCAGCAATCCCGACAGTATCCAGTCTATAGGAGTCTGAGAATGAATCCTTGGCCAGGTTGATAGCCTCTCTTGCTGGAAGGCCACCCCCTACTACAATCCCTAGTTTCCTGCCATTTCCTTCAAAATGAACTGCCATTTGGCGCAATTGTCCAAACCACATCGACCTTTCATCGGATTCTTCTGGCCTTAGAAGGGAACCGCCAAGAGCGACTATTTGGGTCGGCATCGGTACTACGTGAAAGTCGACCATTGATGATGCTTACTTCTCAGAAGCCTTCAAAGTCCCCGCCTCAGCCCTTAGGGCTGGGGGAGACCTGAATGAGTGATGACCCAGAACAGGCCACCCGCAGATTAAAACTCAAATTGGCGTTGGAAGACCTTCGAGAAATGAAGGGCTTCGGTACAGAACTTGTAACGGTAATCATACCTCCTGACCGACAGGTGCATGATGCTCGTCAGATGCTACAAAACGAGCATGGGCAAGCAGCTAACATCAAATCTAAATCCACAAAAAAGAATGTACAGGGTGCGATTGAATCCGCTATCTCTTCACTATCGAAATACAGAGATCCAGGAGATAATGGCATTGCTTTGTTTACAGGATCAATCATTGTTGGTAACAATAAAACAAGACATGTTACTGTGGTAATCGATGATTTACCTCAGCCTTTGCTTTCTTTCCGTTATCGTTGTGATTCAAAGTTTGAATTGACTCAACTTGAGGACATGCTAATTGACAAGAAGTCGTATGGGTTATTTGTTATCGACCGTGCAGAGGCAGCATATGGAATTGCAAGTGGAAAGCGTATTCACGTTCAAGAATTTCTTGTTTCTAACATAATGGGTAAGCACCGTCAGGGTGGACAGTCAGCACAACGTTTCGAAAGATTGATCGAAGAAGCCGCTCATAATTTCTTCAAGAGAGCAACAGAGCATGCATGTTCCTACTGGCTTCCCGAATTAGAAAACATACAAGCGATAATTATTGGCGGCCCAGGGGCTACCAAGGATTTCGTTGTAAAAAATGATTATTTCCACCATGAAATCGCAAAGAAAATCGCAAAGACTACTTTTGATGTAGGTTATTCTAATGAAAGTGGAGTAAGAGAATTAGTTGACAATGCAGGCGGATTAATGGGTGAAATTGAACTTGATGCAGAAAGGCAAGTTGTAAACGAATTCCTAGAGGAGTTAGTAAAAAGCAGTCCCAAAGCAACTTATGGCGAGAGAATGATCAGACAAGCTCTAGAGCAAGGCGCTGTTGCAAAATTGCTAATCAGTGAAGGTATGAGAAAGAACGTTGTAGAGATAAATTGTAGTTCATGCGGTAATGAATGGAGTGCAAGCATAGGTCGAACAGATGCTTTGCCTGCATGTCCCAGTTGCAAATCGGATGGCGATTCTCTAAGAGAAATTAGTTCAGTATCACTAATTGACGAATTCTCTAATCTTGCAGCCAAAGGTCGTGCAGAGGTAAAATTCATCTCAACTGACACAGAAGAAGGTGCTCAGTTGGATTCAGGTTTTGGTGGTTTAGCGGCCGTACTTCGTTATCCAATAATGTGAGGTGTTGAAATGGACATCCTTAGAAAAATTGTCGAACCATCACTTGAGTCAGCACTTACTAACATTGGAGTTAATGGTGATTTTTGGAGGAAGGCACTTGGCCCGAGTAGAGAAAGAGAACAAGGAGACTTATCCTTGCCCTGTTTCCCTTTCGCCAAACAACTTGGTCGTAATCCGGTGGAAATCGCCAATGAACTAGCAAATTCAATTTCCGGAGAATTCGAAGTTTCAGCAACCGGCGGCTATCTCAATTTCAAAGCAAGGTCGGAATGGTTAGCAAAGGCGGTTCTGACACAAGATGTATCTGGTGGCGAAAAGACTGTACTAATCGAGCACACGAGTGCGAATCCAAATGGTCCATTCCATGTTGGTAGAGCAAGAAATGCAATACTTGGTGACACATTAGTAAGATTAAACAGGCTATATGGTAATGATGTCAGGGCTGAATACTATGTCGATGATATGGGTAAACAAGTCGGAGTACTAGCTTGGGCATTGCAGAACTTAAGTAAAGAACAAGTCGATGAAATTCTAAACGATAAAGATAGTTTTAATCCAAAATGGTCTGGTAAGAAAGATCACGAAACTGTCCGTTGGTATCAAGCAGCACAGAGTCTACGTTCTCAAGGTGAATCTGCAGAAATCGAAAATGCCATTGGAGAACTTGTACATGCTTCAGAGCACGGTGATGATTCTGTGTTATCTCAATTTGAAAATGCATACAAGCCAGTTTTGGACGGTATGTTGGAAACATTATCTCGTCTAGGTATCGAATTTGACACCTTTACTAAAGAATCAAAATTTGTGGTTGATGGTTCTGTTTCTTCACTTATGGAAAGGTTGGAAAATTTAGAGATACACGGGGTTGCTGAAAATGGAGCCCATTTCCTAGATCTTGGTCAAAGGGGTTTGAAAGGTAAGACAGAATTCTTCTATAGAAGGGGTGATGGTTCTTCCTTATATGCTACAAGAGATATTGCTTACCATATGTGGAAATGGCAACAGTGCGACAATCTTGTGAATATTCT
>Ga0066856_10001264_pt1 | contig 9877 bp, 9 predicted proteins | sample ETNtaG_5_FD_65605 | JGI IMG/M metagenome (GOLD analysis project Ga0066856, IMG submission 65605) | Marine microbial and viral communities from oxygen minimum zone, Eastern Pacific Ocean - ETNP201406SV205 | ecosystem: Environmental > Aquatic > Marine > Oceanic | place: Pacific Ocean: Eastern...
TTAGCATATAAAATGAGAGGAAGGGTAGGAGATTCACCTATAATTGGTTCCGGTTTATTTATAGATAATAAAGTAGGTGGAGCGGTTGCAACAGGACTAGGAGAAGAAGTAGTTAAAACTGTTGGATCTTATCTTGTTGTTGAACTAATGAGACAAGGAAAATCTCCTCAAGAAGCTTGTGAAATTGCAGTAAAGAGAATTGTTGATAATAATAAACAAGAAAATAGATTTCAAGTTGCTTACTTAGCTATTAATAAATCAGGGGAAGTCGGTTCATACAGTATTGAGCCAGGATTTTCTTATATGGACTATGTTAATGGGAAAAACAAAGAAATAATCTCAGGCTCTGCTTATTAAGAAAAAATAGATTTCATTTTTTCCATTTCCTCTTCAGCAAGTCCTGGATCAACAAGGATTCTCCCACTATATTCATCAGTAATTATTTTTTGTCTAGATTGAATCTCCATTTGAACCTGAGGTGGAATGGTAAAATAAGAACCGCCTGATGCATTTCTTTCTATAGGAACAATAGCTAAACCATTTTTTACATTAGATCTTATTCTCTTATAGGCTGCAATCAGATTATCTTCAATTTTCTTTTCAAACTTTTTAGACTTTTCAATGAGAGTTTTTTCTTCTTTATCAGTCTCTTTTATAATATCTCCCAATTCACTTCTTTTACTTTTTAAATGACTTGATCTTTCTTTAATTGTATCTTTTAATTCTTTAATTAGTGTATCTTTTTCTTCTATTTTAGCCTTGTATTCATTTATTTTTTTCTCTGAAAGTTTAATTTCTAATTCCTGAAATTCTTGTTCTTTAACAATAGCATTGTACTCTCGATTATTTCTAACTTTTTTTAAATCACCTACATATTTTTTATGAGACTCTTTTGCGGTTGCAATAGAATTTTCCTCGAATTTTATTCCATCTTTACTTTCCTTAAGTTCTTCTTTAAAGCTATCAAGTTTTTTGTCTAACCCAGTAATTTCATTTTCTAAATCTTCAACCTCAAGAGGAAGTTCCCCTCTTATACTTCTAATTTGATCTATTCTAGAATCAATAAGTTGTAGATCAAAAAGTGCTCTTAATTTTTCTTCAACCGTTGTTTCAGTTTTTTTTGCCATTTTAATAATAATTTACAGGGTTAACATTTTTTTCTGATAAAAGGATGGTAAAATTAGGTAATTTTTTCTTAAGATATTCCTGAATAACCAATTTTATGTGTTTTTCACTTTCAAAATGTCCTATATCTAGAAGTAATATCTTATCATTTTCTATAAAAAAATTGTGATACTTTAAATCAGATGTAATTAATGCATCAACATTATTACTCAAACAATCATCTATTGCAAAACTTCCTGATCCAGCTACAATAGCAACTTTAGATATTTTTTTGCCTGTTGTTTTAGAATGTCGTATCAAAGTATTATTAATTTTTTTCTTTATTAAATCAAGAAATTTTTCTTCTGAAATTTTAGACTTCAAATATCCAACAGTTCCCATTCCTGTTTTTAAATTATTTATCCTTTTCTCTTTTGGAATTAGAGTAGATGTTTTGTTTAGACCAATTATTTTTGCCAAACTGAAACTAATTCCATTAGGATGGTTATCCATTGATGTATGAAGGGCATAAATAGATATTCTATTCTCTATAGCTTTAACTAAAGCCTTTTGAACATACCCTTTTTCTTGATTTAATTTTTTAATACCTTCAAAAATAATGGGATGATAGCTTATAATTAGATTGCAATCTTTGTCAATTGCTTCTTCTACAATATCTACTGTTGCATCTAGCGTTACTAGTATATTTTTCAGATCTTTAGAAGCATCGCCAATTAGTAATCCTACATTATCAAAATCTTCAGAAATTTCTTTAGGCATCCAGCTTTCTAAAATATCAAGTACTTTGTTGATTTTCATTATCAATATGATTCATTGCAAATATAATATTATCTTTCAGGTCATGAAAAAGTTCAAAGTTTTGCTTTATCCAATATCTTTTATATACGGTTTAGTAACAGGTATAAGAAATATTCTTTTTGATATTGGAATTTTGGATTCAAAAATCTATAAAATCCCCACAATCGGAATAGGTAATCTGTCTATTGGTGGAACTGGTAAGTCAATTTTGGTTGATTACTTAATAAATTTATTTAAATCTAGTTATAATATTACAACATTAAGTAGAGGATATAATAGAGATACAAAAGGGTTTGTTCATGCAAATATTAGATCAACTGCATATGAAATTGGAGATGAGCCTTTTCAATTTTACTCTAAACATCCAGAGATTAATGTAGTAGTTTGTGAAGATCGAAGAAAGGGAATGGGTATAATTTTAAAAAAATTACCCCAAACGGAATTATGTATTTGGGATGATATATATCAACATAGGTTTGTTAAGCCTGGGCTAATGATATTAACAACAACTTATAATAAACCATATACTAAGGATAAGATTTTACCATTAGGGGAACTGAGAGAACCAATTTCTTCATCTAAACGTGCAGACATAATACTTATAAATAAATGTCCTGAGAATATTTCTAATCTTGAAAGAGAAAAATTTAAAAAATCTCTAAATCTTTTTGAACATCAGAAAGTTTATTTTAGTTCATTGACCTACAGTGAAAAAATAAAATCTAAATCAGTTTTTCTAAATGTTAATGAATTAGAATCAAATGACTTCATCTTAGTAACTGGAATAGCAGATTCTTCATATTTAGTTAATTTTCTAAAACATAGAAACCTTAGTTTTACCCACTTAAAATATAAAGATCATTATAATTACAGTAAATCTTCTATAGATAAGATAAAGCGTATATCACAGGGAAAATATATCCTGACTACAGAAAAGGATTTTGGTAAATTGAATTTAAAAATAAAATCTGATAACTTATTTTACATAGAGGTTAGTATAAAATTTTTAAATGATAGCAATGAGTTAGGATTTGATCAGTTGATGGAAAAATATGTAAATGAAAATTAAGCTATATGTTTATGAGCTTTATATGAAGAACGAACTAATGGACCGCTTTCAACATGACGGAACCCAAGGTTCTTACCAATTATTTCATATTCTTTAAATTGTTCTGGAGAAATGAATTCTTTTACTTCTAAGTGATTTTTTGTTGGTTGTAAATATTGACCTAGGGTAACTATATCAACATTAATACTTCTAAGATCATTAAGAGTCTCAATTACTTCATCTTTTGTTTCTCCTAAACCAAGCATTATTCCAGATTTAGTTCTATCTACACCATTTTTTTTCAAATATTCTAAAACTTCAAGACTCCTTTCATATTTTGCTTGAATTCTCACTTCTCTTGTTAACCTTCTTACAGTTTCTAGATTATGCGAAACTACTTCTGGAGCTACATGAATTATCCTATTTATAGATTCTTTGTCTCCTTTGAAATCAGGAATTAAAGTTTCTAATGTAGTATTAGGATTAATTTCTCTTATCGCATTAACTGTCTTTGCCCAAATAATAGACCCACCATCTTTTAAGTCATCTCTATCAACAGAGGTAATTACTGCATGTTTTACACCCATTATATTTATTGATTTTGCAACCTTATAAGGTTCAGATTCATCAGCTTGAAGTGGTCTTCCAGTTTGAACTGAGCAAAATCCACATGATCTAGTACATATATTTCCTAATATCATAAAAGTAGCAGTGCCTTCACTCCAGCATTCACCCATATTAGGACAATTACCAGATACACAAATCGTATGGAGTTGGTGTTTTTCTACTGTAGATCTTAAGTTGAGATACTTTTTCCCAATTGGTAGTTTAACCCGTATCCAGTTTGGTTTTTTTGTTCTTTCTACTTTTTGAGTATTCTGTTTAGGGAGCTTCAGTTTTACCCAACCAGGGTTGTTTTTAGTCTTTATCTCTTGCATGCCTGACAAAGATACAAACTAAATAAACCTACTCAAAACATAGCCAATAGCAAAAAGACTTAAAAATATAATCCCTACTATACTAAGTAAATTAAGTCTATTTGAAGGTTTATGATTATCAGGCATATTTTTACTAGTTACAAGCCTATAATTAAGAATAGCGTAGAAAGGAGCTGTAATAAATGAAAGAATCGTTGCTATTTCAACTAAAAGTCCCATTTCTGAAAGTAAAAAATAAAATATTAACATTGTGCCAACAGCTAATATTGTTATCCAGTGGAAATAGTAGTCTTTATCTTTTGATTTTCCTAATAATTGAATTGCTCTAGACATAGTCCTAGGAGATGCATCTAAAGTTGTAATAGTGGTACTTAGCATAGTAGTAAATGCACAAATAGATATAATTAAATAGAATGAGTTGCCTAGATTTGAAGTATATAATTCTATTAATTGACCTGCAAAAATATCACCTTTACTAGAGAAGGATAAACCTGAATTATACATTACAAGAGCACCAAGACTAACAAAACAAATTCCTAATATTACTGTGGCAATATACCCTACATTAAAGTCAAAAATACTATCCCTTTTAGTTAATTTTCTCTCCTTGTTTTTTTCAAGTGTCCATATTGAATGCCAAACGGAAATATCAAGAGGCCCTGGCATCCATCCCAAAAATGCTATTAAAAACACTAATCCTTCACCAACAGGAAAAACTTGATTATAGCTGGGTAATTCTTCTATATTAACTGATGCTACGATAGTTGATGATATAGTACTTACAGCTAAGACAATTATTATAACCTTTATAAATCTATCAAGAAGTTTATATTTTCCAATTAATAATATTATATAACAAAAAACAGTTATTATCAGACTCCATAAAACCATGTTTTCAGACAGTCCGAAAAGACTTGAAGCCAATCCAGCAGTTACAATTGTCACTGCTGTTTGGATTGTAAACATTGTAGCTAGGTTTAGAATAAAATATGCAATTAAATATATCTTTCCAATTTTATAATATCCATCTAATAAACTTTCCCCTGTTGCAATAGCATATCTTGGTCCATATTGAAAAAATGGATATTTTAATATATTAACTAGAAGTAATGCCCATATTAGACCCCAACCAAACTCAGCACCTGCTCGAGTAGACTGAACAAGGTGAGATACGCCAATTGCAGCACCAGCAAATAGTAGGCCTGGCCCAAGTTTAGAAATAATATTCATTTTAATTATGCTTGATCTGCGCATTCAGAATCTGAGGGTAATTTTCCACAAACTCCACATGGTTCATTAGAATTATTTAAAAAAGGACTTTGACTTGCACAAGTTCCAGAAAATTCACTATCCTTTTTAAGGATTAATTTAATAGCAATACCACTAAATGCTAGTCCTATTAGAACAATGGATAATACAAATATTTCCATATGACAAAGCTATAGAAAAAATCGTAATTTTAATTGTGTTTAATAAATATATCAGACTAAACATATCAATAGTAAAGTACTTGTCTATTTTACTACTATTATCATCTTGTACCTTTTTTGACTATTCAGTTCCTGATAAAGAAATAATAAAATCTTCTTCTTGGAGTTCTAATGATCAGCCACCTTCATATCCAGAATGTGAAAGTCTTAACTTAAATGAACAAAAGAAATGTTTTATTGAGTTAATTGAAAAAAAGTTGATAACATACTTTAACGATAGAAATATTAATCTAGAATCAACAGAATTTATACTTAAAGTAAACATTGATACTTTAGGGAGCTTCTCTGTAGTAAATATATTTTCAGAGAGTTTGCTTTCAGAAGAAACTGAAAAGAAATTTGATGAGGCTTTTAAAAGTCTACCAAACGCATTACCTGCTGTTAAGACAAATGTAGGTGAATATGTGGATGTAGTATTTGATTTGCCGATTAAATTATTAGTAAAATGAACAAGAGTATAAATGAAAAAATAATTATGGGGATAGACCCTGGAACAAATATTATGGGATTTGGTATTATTAAAATAATAAACAATAGTATGGAACTTATAGAATTAAATGAATTGAATTTATCAAAAGAAACGGATCATTACCTTAAACTTTCTATAATTTTTCAAAGAACTTCTGATTTAATAAAACAGTATGCACCAGATGAAATTGCAATTGAAGCACCTTTTTTTGGTAAAAACGTTCAGTCAATGCTTAAACTTGGAAGAGCTCAAGGAGTTGCAATGGCGGCAGGACTTAATTTAAAGATTCCAATTACAGAATATTCTCCAAAAAAAATAAAACTTTCCATTACTGGAAATGGAAATGCAAGTAAAGAACAAGTTGCAAAAATGTTACAGAGCATGTTAAAAATAAAAACCTTACCTAAAAAACTTGATTCAACTGATGGGCTTGCTGCAGCAGTTTGCCATTATTTTAATTATAATAATAAAAAAAATGAAAAAAGATATAGTGGATGGCAAAGTTATATTAATAAAAATCCAGATAAAGTAGATTAGTTATTTACCAAAATGCTTATAGAAATTTTGAATAGTATCAATACCTAGATAAAAATTTTTTAATCCAAAATGTTCATTTGGAGAGTGAATAGAGTCACTATCTAATCCAAACCCCATTAATATTGTTTTTAATCCTAATACTTCATCAAACATTGGAACTATAGGAATGCTCCCTCCATCTTTTTGAGGTATTGGTTCAACGCCAAAAGTATCTTTATATGCCTGAATAGCACAGTTATATCCTTTTGAATCTTCAGGTGTTACATATGGGCTTCCTCCATGGTGTTTAGTTATATCAACGCTTATCGATTTTGGAATAATTGATTTTATATATTTTATAAATAGGTCACTGATGTTATTCCAATCTTGATTTGGAACTAGTCGCATAGATATTTTTGCACTTGCCTCACTAGCAATAACAGTCTTAGACCCTTCACCGGTATACCCTCCCCATATTCCATTAACATCTAGTGTAGGTCTTATTGATTTTCTTTCCAAAGTTGTATATCCTTCTTCACCTTTAACATCATCTATTCCTAGAGATTCTTTAAAAGACTCTACATCAAAATTTGATTTCTTTTCAATTTCTTCTCTTCTACTTTTATCTATATTTATAACATCATCATAAAAACCAGGAATAGTAATTTTTCCATTAGCATCAGTAAGAGAAGTTATTATTTCTGCTAATGCATTAGCAGGATTATAGATTGTTCCACCATATGTTCCAGAATGTAAATCTCTGTTTGGACCTGTTACTTTTATTTCCATATATGATAAACCTCTTAAGCCAACAGTTAATGTAGGATTGTTAATATTACTTAAACCAGTATCAGATATAAGAATTATGTCTGCATTTAATTTTTCCTTATTATTTTTTATAAATTCTTCAAGATTATTGCTTCCAACCTCTTCCTCACCTTCAATCATAAATTTAACATTGCAATTTAAATTATGGTTTTCAACCATTAATTGAAATGCTTTTATATGCATATAAACTTGACCTTTATCATCACATGCTCCCCTTGCAAAAATCGCACCATCTGGATGAATTTCAGTGTTTTTTATAACAGGTTCAAAGGGAGGGCTATTCCATAAATTTAATGGATCAGGTGGTTGAACATCATAATGACCATAGACCAATATAGTAGGATATTCTTTATTAATTATTTTTTCACCATATACAATAGGATGACCATCTGTTTTTATAACCTCAGAAGAATCACAGCCAGCTTTTAAAAGAGATTTAGATACCCAGTCAGCAGTCTTATTAAGGTCATCTTTATAATTTGAATCAGCACTTATTGAAGGAAATTTTAAAAATTCTAATAACTCTTCTAAGAATTCTTTTTTTTGTTCTTCAGATATTTTATTCATCATTAATTATTATAAAAACTTAACTATATTTGTCATCCTCTATCGCGGGTGTGGTGAAATTGGTAGACACGCTAGACTTAGGATCTAGTGCTTAACGGCTTGGGGGTTCGAGTCCCTTCACCCGCACTTTTTAATTTCCACCTGAATTATAACCAGCACCTTTTACGAATCTTCCAGGAAATTCTCCAGTATGTTCACCGTTAGAAATAACCTCTACTCCATTAACAAATACATTTTCTATGCCTTCTGCATACTGAAGAGGTTCTTCAAAAGTAGCATTGTCTTTTACATTATTAGGGTCAAAAATTACAACATCTGCAAAATAATTCTCTTTTAACAATCCTCTGTTAGATATTCCTAGATTTTCTGCAGGAAGACTAGTAAGCTTTCTAATTGCTTCCTCAAGTTCCAATAAACCCTCATCTCGAGTATATTTTCCAATAACCCTTATAAAGCTTCCAAAGGCTCTGGGATGTGTTATGAAATCTTTTGATATATCTGAGTATGAACCAGCATCCGAATCAAATGAGACCCATGGTAATTGAATCTTTTTTCTAATATTTTCTTCACTCATGCTAAAATAGATACATTGAATTCTACTACCATCTTCTATGATTAAATTAACAATAGTCTCTTCTGGAGATTCCCCTCTTAATTTAGCCGCTTCAGCTATTGTCATACCTCTATATTTATCAGCCATAGACTTCTTATTAAAACCAACCATTAATATATCTTCTGGAGGTTGTTCGGAAAGCTCTTTTCTTATATCAGCAAAAAGTCTTTTTCTAATATCAGGTCTTTTCATTCTATTTATCCATGCTTCCCTTCCACCTTCTTGAACCCAAGTTGGTATAACACCAGTAAGTCCAGTAGAACTTGCAGTATATGTATACATATCTGCTGTGATTTTCAGCCCCCTAGACCTAGCTTCCTCAATTTTAGAGATAACAGAGTCTAATAAATGGTAATTTGCTTGCCTAGAAGCCTTAAGATGATATATTTCTGCTGGTATATCTGCTTCTTCTGCTATCTGAATTAATTCATCTACTGCTGATAGAATTCTTGAATCTTCATTTCTCATGTGAGATATATATCTTCCGCCATATGCAGAGGCAACTTTAGATAGCTCAATTAATTCATTTGTATCTGCATAATCAGCTGGAGCATAAATTAGTGAAGATCCAATACCAATTGCACCTTGTTCCATAGCTAATCTAACAATGTTTCTCATTGATTCCATTTCTTCATCAGTAGCTTTTCTATTTGCATATCCAATTTCTTGAATCCTAACGGTTGTTGCACCTAGATAAGAAGCAATATTTGTTGAAACACCATTATCTTCAAGTTTTTGCATAGCTTCTCCAAATGAAATATAAGAGTTGTCTTCAATATTTCCAGATGGACCAGGAGAAGTTCCTTCGCCAAATACTTCAAGAGTTACACCTTGCTTTAGATCACTCAATGATTTTCCATCGTTCATTAGTGTATTATATGCCCAACTCAACATATTTATAAATCCTGGCGATACTGCTTTATCAGTTGCATCTATAACTTTATCTGCAACAAAGTTTTTGTTTTTACCAACATATATAATTTTATCGTTTGAAATTGCTACAACTCCCTTATAAGGCCTGTCACCTGTTCCATCGTAAATCATACCGTTTTCTATTAAAATATCACAATTTTGAGGCTCACTAGAACATGAGAAAATAAGGGTTAATATTAAAAATAGAATTCTTTTCATTTATTTAGTATACTTAACAATTTATTAAAAATTTCAGTGTTTTCATATATACCTTTAAATAAATGAGCTTTATGTCCATAGCTAAAAACAGGTACCATTGATGCAGTATGACTACCAGTAGCAAATCGGATTTTATTTGTAGAATCAGAGAGCTTTCCTCTTACTATTGCAGCTCCACCAGTTTCATGATCAGCTGTTACAACAACTATAGTATTCTTGTTTTTTTTTGCAAAATCTAAAACAACTTGAATTGCATCGTTAAATTCCAGGAACTGTGATACCATATATTTTTGATCATTATCATGACCACCCCAATCAATTTGAGAACCTTCAATCATTATAAAAAATGGTTTG
>Ga0066856_10001265_pt1 | contig 9877 bp, 14 predicted proteins | sample ETNtaG_5_FD_65605 | JGI IMG/M metagenome (GOLD analysis project Ga0066856, IMG submission 65605) | Marine microbial and viral communities from oxygen minimum zone, Eastern Pacific Ocean - ETNP201406SV205 | ecosystem: Environmental > Aquatic > Marine > Oceanic | place: Pacific Ocean: Eastern...
TCATTTCAGGTGTTCCATCTGCAACAATCACAACTCCTGAATGAATAGAATAACCTAAGCCTACTCCACCTCCATGGTGAATAGATGTCCAACTTGAACCACCCGCTGTACTAAGTAATCCATTTAAAATTGGCCAATCAGCTACTGCATCTGAACCATCTTTCATTGCTTCCGTTTCACGATTTGGAGAAGCTACTGAACCAGCATCGAGATGATCTCTACCAATTACAATTGGTGCAGATAATTCACCTGATGCAACCATATCATTAATGGCTTCTCCAAAAATATTCCGTTCACGATAACCCAACCAACAAATTCTAGCTGGAAGACCTTGAAACTGTACCTTCTCTTGCGCCATAGTAATCCATCGCTTAAGGGCTTGATCTTTGGGAAAAAGCTCTAATACCTTTGCGTCTGTTTTATATATATCTTCAGGATCCCCAGATAATGCAACCCACCTAAATGGTCCCTTACCTTCACAGAAAAGTGTGCGGATATATGCAGGAACAAATCCAGGGAAATCAAAGGCATTCTGAATTCCTCCATTTTTATTGGCTTGACCTCTTAAATTATTCCCATAATCAAATGTAATTGAGCCCATTTTTTGTAGGTCTAACATGGCTTGACAATGAACTGCCATAGATTGATATGTTTTACTAATATATTGTTCCGGATTTGATTCACGAAGTTCCAGTGCACTAGAATAAGAAAATCCGTGAGGGACATAACCTGTAAGTTCATCATGAGCTGATGTTTGGTCTGTTACTATTTCAGGTATAATTCCACGCTTTACAAATTCAGGAAAAATATCTGCACAATTCCCTAATAATCCAATAGACAGTGGTTTACCATTATCTCGTGCATTTAACGCCAAAGTCAAAGCTTCGTCTAAGGAATCACAACGCATATCAACATAGCCTGTTTCGAGACGTCTTTGAATTCTATTAGGGTCTACTTCAACAGTAATATTAACCCCCTCATTCATAGTCACAGCCAAAGGCTGAGCGCCACCCATTCCACCAAGACCTCCCGTTAGCGTAAGGGTACCTTTAAGAGAATTATTAAAATTCTTCCTAGCAACTTCTGCCAAGGTTTCATATGTCCCTTGTAGAATTCCTTGGGTTCCTATATAAATCCAACTTCCAGCTGTCATCTGACCGTACATCATCAGACCTTTTTTATCTAACTCACGAAAGTGATCCCAATTTGACCAATTAGGTACAAGCATGGAATTAGAAATTAAAATACGTGGAGAATTTTCATGAGTTCTAAATACAGCAACGGGTTTTCCAGATTGAATAAGTAGTGTTTCATCAGCTTCTAATTTAAGTAATGATTCTAAAATCGCATCATAACATTCCCAATTTCTAGCAGCTTTACCTAACCCTCCATAAACAATTAAATTATCTGGATCTTCTGCATTATTAGGATCAAGATTATTTTGAATCATACGATAGGCTGCTTCTTGCTGCCAACCCTTACAATTCAACTTTGTACCTATTGGAGATTTAACTATTCGGGATGATGACATATTTATTCCTTTAAAATTTAATCTAATGGATTTCCAAAAGAATCTATGACAGGCTGGAACCAATCTAAATTATGCTTATGAGAATCATATGAAAAAATACTCACTGCATGGAAACCATTTAATCGACTCATTAGTACTTTATCTGCTGCTGATTGTGCATCCTGGTTATAGGTAGAAATTCCCATATAAACTTGCTTTAATTCATTTCTAGATAAATTATTTTTCATAATTTGAACAGACATATTAAAATCTTTAATTTCAGGGAAATAATTCATAGGCACAACAAAATCAATAATATCATTTTCAAGCCAATTCTGCCAGTTTTGAAACCATCGCTCTCTAGCAATAACTAGATTGGGCTTTACCGCTGCACTCAATTTTATTTTTTTACCTGAATTTTTAATATCTTGATTAATATAGGAAACAAGTTCTGTTACCTTATCTTGCCTAAATATGTCCCAAGCAACATTCATTGAATCAACAAAGTTTTGCTCCCAACCATAACGAGAAGAAATTATTCCCCTCACAATATCCCGGGGATCTATATTATAAATCTTCTCAAACTCACTTCTTCCACTTGGATTATAACCATAAAATTCATCTTGAAATCGTATATAATCTAAATGAATCCCATCAATATTATAATTATCAATCAATTCTTTATAGACTTCTCTAAGATATAAATTTACTTCAGGATGTAGAGGGGATAAATATATCCCTTCCCATTGTGGAGACTTCGGTGACTTTAGGTCAATACGCCAATCCATTTTACCATGAAGATCTGATTCTGTCCATTCAGCATGTGTATAGTATAAATGGTCTTTATTCTTAGGTTTATATTTACTAGACCATAAAATATAGCAATTTACCCATGCATGAACCTCCAACCCAATCACATGACCTAATTCTACAGCATAAGATAATGGATCAAATGCTTCATCAACTAAAGGACTTTTAGGAACTATTTTAGAATTATAAAAAGCATCACCACGCCCTCTAACTTGAACGAATACTATATCATATCCAGCTTGATATGCGTGAACCAATGCAGAATCAATTTCACTTTTACTCTTCATGCTATCTCTTACGATCCAAAGGCATTTTGTATCTATAGTGGATAGCTGTGCAAATATAAGGTCAGAAAGAAAAAGAAACAGGGCAATGAAACTCAAAGCCCTGTTTAAACGAATAGATATATTCATATGTCTAATATTATAACTTAATTTGCTGCTACTCCGCTGTAGCAACTTCAGTGGATTCTTCAATAGTTTCTTCCACTTCATTTGTTTCAGGAGATATATCTACAAATTCTAACATTGATACAGGTGCATTATCATTTTTACGATTATTTAATTTAATAATACGTGTGTATCCACCCATTCTATTTTCATATATAGGAGCTATTTCATGAATAAGAATATTAGCTATTTTTTTACCTAATGTACCATTAATCTTTTTCATAATAAGACGACGACCATGAACATCCCCTTTTTTTGCATACGTAACTAATCTTTCGACAAAACCTCTGACTTCTTTAGCTTTTGCATTGGTGGTACGAATACGTTTATGAATCACTAGAGATGCAGCAAGATTACTTTTTAAAGCTCTGCGATGACTAGCCGTCCGATTTAATTTTCTACCTTTTTTACCGTGTCTCATTCTAAAATATTCCTATAATTAAGCATCCTGGTAATTAGATATATCCATACCAAAACTTAAATTTAAATCACCTAATTTTTCTTGCAACTCAGTAAGTGACTTGCGTCCAAAGTTCTTAAACTTAAGCATAACACTTTCTTCTTTGGAAACAAGGGATCCAATTGTTTTAATTCCAGCAGCTTGGAGACAATTATGGCTTCTAACTGAAAGTTCCATTTCATCAATACTCTTTGCTAAGATTGATTTAAGCTCTAATGCTTCGGTAATTTCTTCATCATTAACAGCTTTTAATGCACTGGAATCATTAAACATGAAATATGCAAGATGTTGACGTGCAATTCCACCTGCATGATTAATAGCATCTTTAGAAGATGTTGAACCGTCTGTTTCAACTTCTAATACTAATCTTTCATCACCTTCAGTTGAAGTTGCAATCGGCTGGACATTCCATGATACTTTAGTAACTGGATTGAAAATTGCATCAATTGGGATTGTATCTAATGTATCATCTTTCCGCTTATTTTTCACTGCTGGAGAATAACCTTTACCTCGTGAAATACGAATATCAAAACTTAGAGTTTTCTTTTCAGTTATAGTTGCAATATGAGTATCAGGGTTTAATACTTCAAATTCTGTAGCTAATTTAGCAATATCCTTTGCTTTAAATTCACATGGTCCTTCTAACTGAACAGTTACTAACTCAGGTCCCTCTTCAAGTGCAGAAAACCTAACTTCTTTTAAATTTAAAATAATATCAGCAATATCTTCCATTACTCCATCTATTGTGGTGAACTCATGACTGACACCTTCAATACGAATGGATGTAATAGCTGCGCCAGGGATACTAGTTAATAAAGTACGCCTTAATACATTTCCAATTGTAACACCATAACCTCTTTCAAATGGTTCTGCGACAACTTGTGCAGAATTTTTTGAGTGTTCTAAAATATTAATATCAATTTCTTCAAAATGTTTATTTTTTGCCATTTTAATTAATAATCCTTTAATTAATTTTACTTTGAGTAGAGCTCTACTACGAACTGCTCATTAACTGGTTCAGGTATTTCATCTCTAACTGGAATGCTTTCAAATATTCCTGAGAGCTTAGCCTTATCCAATGTTAACCAAGGCATTGGATTGTCACCTTGAATACGTCTAACTGAATCCTGAAATAATTCCATTTTTTTACTCTTATCTCTTACTTGAACTAAATCACCTGGCTTAAGGAGGAATGATGGGATATTCACAACATGATTATTTACCATAAAATGTTTATGAGTCACTAACTGTCTAGCGGCTCTACGCGTTGGTGCTAAACCCATACGATAAATAGAATTATCTAACCTAGATTCAAGTAACTGAAGCAACTTGTGCCCAGTAGGACCACTATGTGACTGTGCTTTTTTAAAATAGTTTCTAAATTGCTTTTCTAAAACACCATATAAATATTTAATCCTCTGCTTTTCACGAAGTTGAATTCCATAATTAGATAATTTTGTCCTTCTTGACTGCCCATGTTGGCCAGGAGCATAATTTTTTCTAAGATTAGTAAATTTAGGAGATTCAAAAACAGGAAATTCCAATCGTCTTACAATTCTTCCTCTAGGTCCAGTATATCTTGCCATCTATTCCCCTTATACTCTTCTTTTCTTAGGAGGACGACATCCGTTATGTGGGATTGGAGTCACATCCATAATAGTTGTTACATTTAACCCTGCTGCACGTAATGCTCTTACTGCAGCTTCACGACCACCACCAGGCCCCTTAACTCGAACCTCGATCGAAGCTAACCCCATTGCCATAGCGTCTTCTGCAGCCTTAGTTGCTGCTTGTGTCGCAGCGAATGGAGTGCTTTTTCTTGAGCCTTTAAAGCCCATTCCACCAGCACTTGCCCAAGCAATTGCATTTCCAAATTTATCTGTAAGAGTAATGAGGGTATTATTAAAACTTGCCTTTATAAAGGCCATACCTTCGGGATCTATTTTTTTCTTATTCTTCTTTACAGTTTTAGCCAACTAGTTCTCCTTAACTACTATGCTTGTTTCTTACCAGCAATCGTTTTCTTCTTGCCTTTACGAGTTCTTGAATTATTTTTTGTATTTTGACCTCTGACAGGAAGTCCACGTCTATGCCTGAGTCCACGATATGCACCAATATCCATTAGTCGTTTAATATTACGAGACACTCTCCCTCGTAATTCACCCTCAACCAAATGAGTATCTGCCAATTCATTACGAATGGCTAATACATGCTCTTCAGTTATTTCATGTACACGAAGATTGAAATCAATATTACACGCTTCTAAAATATTACGAGATTGACTTAAGCCAATTCCATAAATATATGGAAGTGCATATTCTATTTTTTTGTTTCTGGGTAAATCAACACCAGCAATACGAGCCAAAACGCTTCTCCTTAACCTTGACGTTGTTTATGTTTTGGGTTTTCACAAATCACACGAATAACACCATGTCTTTTAATCACCTGGCATTTTTCACAAATTTTTTTTACAGATGCACGAACTTTCATTTCACGCCCTTATTTATACCTATAAGTAATTCTTCCACGACTTAAATCGTATGGAGATAATTCCAATTTAACAGTATCTCCAGGAAGTATTTTAATATAATGCATTCTCATTTTACCTGAAACATGTGCTAAAACAACATGATCATTTTCTAATTTAACTCTAAACATTGCATTAGGCAATGTCTCTACTATCTCACCATCTACTTCTATTCCAGGTTCTTTAGCCATTATTTAGTTAAAATCTCTGCACCGTTTTTAGTTATTGTTATCGTATGCTCAAAATGAGCTGACGGCATGCCATCTACCGTACATATTGTCCATTGATCATTTTTTGTGAATACTTCAGCAGTACCCATATTGATCATTGGCTCAATGGCAAAACACATTCCTTCTTTAATCTTTGGACCTGATCCTTTTTGACCATAATTAGGTATTTGTGGATCCTCATGAAGCTTAGTCCCAATACCGTGACCTACTAACTCAGTTACGACAGTGTAGCCATTAGATTCTGCGAAGGATTGAACTGCATAACCTATATCACCAATTCGGTTACCAGGTTTAGCCTGCTCAATGCCTTTAATTAAACACTCTCTTGTTACTGACAAGAGTTTTTCATGTGCTTCATCAATTTCACCAACAGGAAAAGAACGTGCATGATCACCATAATATCCTTCAACAACTGAACCAACATCTATACCTACAATTTCTCCTTCTTTAAGGACTCTTTTGCCAGGCATACCATGTACAACTTCATCTTCTACAGATATACACAATGTAGCAGGAAACCCATATAAACCTTTAAATCCAGGAATTGCACCTTGACTTCTAATAAAAGTTTCTGCCATATTATCTAATTCTATTGTTGTAATACCAGGTTTTATATATTCTTCAAGCATGCAAAGTGTATCTTTTACAACTTTAGCGGCTTTCCGCATAATATCTACCTCTTTGGTACTACGGATATGTATCATAATTAAAGAAATAGCAAGGGTTTAGTACCGACTCTTACTACGACCTTTAATTTTACCAGTTTTCAAAAAACCATCATAGTGTCTCATTAATAAATGTGACTCTACTTGTTGCAATGTATCTAATGCAACACCAACTATAATTAATAAACTTGTACCACCATAAAAACTTGCAAGTGCAAAATCAACACCAAAAAAACTGTTTAAAAATGTTGGGAATATTGCAATAAGGGCTAAAAATATTGATGCAGGCAATGTTACCTTTGTTAAAATATTGTCGATATACTCTGATGTTGATTTTCCAGGCCTGACACCAGGAATGAACCCACCTTGCTTTTTCATATTATCCGCAACGTCAACGGGATTAAAAGCAATTGCAGTATAAAAATATGTAAAAACTATAATTAATAAGCCTAAAAATAAAGAATAAACTATGTGAGTGGGTGAGAATACTCTCTGTAACCATTCACCAAAAACATTTCCTTCAGGAAAAAACGTTGCCATTGTATTGGGTAAAAACATTAATGCTTGAGCAAAAATAATTGGCATTACTCCTGCAGTTAAAATTTTCAATGGTATATGAGTAGCTTGACCACCATAAACCTTTCGACCTACAACTCTTTTTGCATATTGTACTGGAATTTTTCTAACTCCAGTTGAAACTGCAACTACAATAAAAGTTATAGCAAACATCAAAACAAAAAGTAAAATTAATGTAAATGGATTAGCTAAATCTTGTTGAACAAGAGTAATCTGTTGATTAAATACATGAGGGGCTTGTGCTAAAATACCTATCATTATAATCAAAGAAATCCCATTTCCAATTCCATGATCAGAAATCTGTTCACCCAGCCACATTACAAATACAGTTCCAGTAACTAATGTAATAATTGTTACAAAATAAAATGATAACCCAACATTTGGTACCACAGGACCAACACTTGTAGCAGGGTAGTTTGCTAAAAATACAGCAACACCAATTGCTTGTAAAGTAGCAATCATCACAGTACCATATCGTGTAATTTGTGTAATTTTCTTTCTTCCTTCTTCACCCTCTTTCTGCAATCTTTGAAAATATGGAATCACGGCTCCAAGTAATTGAATAATGATTGATGAAGAAATATATGGCATAATTCCTAGTGCAAAAATAGATGCTTGAGAAAAGAAACCCCCAGCGAACATATCATATAAACCAAGCAGCGAATTAGTAAAATTCTGCATAACCATTGCAAGAGCAGCTCTATCTATTCCAGGGACAGGCACCTTACCACCCAGCCTATATACTAAAATCAAGAGAGCTGTAAAAATTAATTTCTTACGAAGATCTGGAATTCTAAAAATATTTAAAAATTTATCCATCATAAGTAAGTTACCTTGCCACCTGCTTTTTCGATTTTTTCTACAGCCGCTTTACTAAACATATCAGCTGAAACATCAATTGAAGTAGTAATTTCACCACCACTAAGAATCTTAACGGGTTGATATGCTTTTTTAATAACACCATGCTCAATAAGAATATTCACATCTACTTTTTCAAGACCTAAGGATTGAATCCTATCCAAATTTACGACTTGAACTGATTTTTTAAATGGATAATTTGAAAATCCACGTTTTGGCAATCTTCTCATCAATGGAGTTTGACCACCCTCAAAGTGGAGTCTTGAAGATGCTCCAGATCTAGACTTATAACCATTATGTCCTTTACCAGCAGTTCTACCTTGTCCAGTGGCATTACCTCGACCAATACGTTTACGGTTACGAACTGAACCCTTAGCTGGAGATAAATTTCCTAAATCCATTATGCTTCCTCAACTTTTAAAAGATGACCAACTGCGGTAACCATCCCACGAATTGAAGGAGAGTCATTATGGATTACTGTTGCATTCATTTTTTTCAAACCCAATGCCGTTAACGTATCTTTAGTTCGTTGACGATATCCAATTGCGCTTTTGATCAGTGTAATACTTATTTTTTTAGTAGCCATAACTCTATCTTTATGAAAATAATTCTTTAACAGTAATTCCACGTTGACGTGCAACTATTAGAGGATCTCTTAATGATTTCAAACCCTGTTCAAGTGCCCGAACAATATTAATTTTACTGGTTGAACCAGTATTTTTAGTTAGAATATCTGTGATTCCAATTTGCTCAAGTACAGCACGAACCGGACCACCAGCTATAATACCTGTACCTGGTGATGCTGGTTTAAGCATAAGTCTAACTGAATCAGATTTTATATCTAATCTATGCGGAATTGTCCCATTTACAATTGGTGCTCTAAAAATATTTTTTTTAGCATTCTCTTTCGCTTTATTTACTGCAGAAGCAACTTCATTTGCTTTACCAAAACCAACTCCAACATGTCCCTTACCATCTCCTACAACAACCACACTATTGAAACGCATTTTACGGCCTCCAGTTGTAGCTTTAGATACACGATTAATACATACTACTGTTTCATCATTTAAAGTTAATTCAGTTGGATTTATAATTTTACTCAAGTTCAAACTCCGTTAAAATTGGATGCCAGATTCACGAACCGCCTCAGCAAGTGCTTTTACACGCCCATGATATTTATATCCGTTTCGATCAAATACAATACTACTAATTTTTTCCTTCTTAAGCTTGCCAGCCAGTGCTTTACCCACCAGTGTACTAACTTCTATTTTATTATCTGCTTTTTTAACAGATGCTTGTAAATCTTTATCATTAGATGATGATGATAAAAGTGTTTTATTTTCATTATCATCAACAAGTTGAGCATAAATATGGACATTAGAACGATAAACAACTAAACGAGGATATGTACCACGCACACCTAAACTATTTTTAACACGATTACGTTTTTTAAGCCAATTAATTTTTTTTGTAATTTTCTTTTCAGCCATGATTATCCAACACCTACAGTTTTACCAGCTTTTCTTCTAACAACTTCATCAGAGTAACGAATACCTTTACCTTTAAAAGGTTCTGGTTTACGTAATGCTCTGATCTTAGCAGCAACTTGTCCAACAGATTGCTTATCAATTCCTGAAATAATGATAGTCGTCGTGTTTGGGGTTTCAAACTTTATTCCTTCAGGTTTTTCAAAATAAATAGGATGAGAAAAGCCTAAATTCAAAAGCAAGAAGTTACCCTTGTTGGCGTCAGCGGTATAACCAACACCAACTAATTGCAACTCTCTCTTATA
>Ga0066856_10001266_pt1 | contig 9870 bp, 7 predicted proteins | sample ETNtaG_5_FD_65605 | JGI IMG/M metagenome (GOLD analysis project Ga0066856, IMG submission 65605) | Marine microbial and viral communities from oxygen minimum zone, Eastern Pacific Ocean - ETNP201406SV205 | ecosystem: Environmental > Aquatic > Marine > Oceanic | place: Pacific Ocean: Eastern...
ATGAAGATGTAGATAAATTAAGCCCTATTATTGATGGTATAAAAAAAGAAGTACCTGAAGTGACTTCAATTATTAATAATATCAATACGAAAAAAGCTGATGTATCATATGGAGAATATGAAATTGTTTTTCATGGAAATAGAACTATTGAAGAAAAAATGAATAATCTAGTTTTTGATATTTCAGCTAATTCTTTTTTTCAAACAAATACGTTGCAAGGCGAAAAGCTATACGAGCAAGTTGCTATTTACGCCAATTTATCTGGCAATGAAATTATTTATGATCTTTATTCTGGGACAGGAACTATTAGTTTATTTTTAGCAAAAAATGCTAAGCATGTTTATGGATTTGAAGTTATTAGGTCTTCTCTTGAGAATGCTAATCAAAATGCTATTAAAAATGATATTAAAAATGCGACTTTTCTTAAGGCTAATTTAGATACTTATTTTAAAACTAATCAATTACCTCGCAATATATTAAAGCCTGATATCGTAGTGATAGACCCGCCTAGGGCAGGAATGCATCCAGATATGGTAAATAGTTTATTAAAATTAAATGCTGAGAAGATAATTTATGTTTCTTGCAATCCAACCACCCAAGCAAGAGATGTTAGAATATTATCAGATAAGGGCTATGATATTAATAAGGCAACAATGATTGATATGTTCCCTCACACTCCTCATATTGAGACTGTAGTGCTATTACAGAAAAAATAAATTAATTGATCCCGCCAGGGTCTGATGAGCCGTCTCCACTGCTACCTGGATTTAAATATTTTCCTAAATCACTAAACGATTGATTTAGTGCAAGCCCTACAACAAGCAATACTCCTATTAGAAGATAATTTCTATTTTTTTTCATTCCATATACGCTATGTGGAATAGAATCTACTAGTTCATTTTTTAGAGCTTTCATATGCATATCAAGGTCTTCAACATATGAAAGAATTTCATGATTATAGATATCGCTTGATGCCTGATTGTAGCGCATCACTTTTCCTTTTAGCATAATTCTTTCATTGTCATTAGCGATATTTTCAAAATATGAAATAAATAGATAATCAAGATTGGCTTTATTAGCAATATCCCCTAAATAGTTTTTTAATGAGTCTTGATTTGAGGGCATAGATGAGATTTCTAATTTATTATTTTTTTGTAAGGTGTATGAATCGTAAAATTCAAAAAAATTTTGGTTTAGAGCTCCAAGAATTTTTTGGCGTAAAAAATCGTTAGTATTACTAGGTATATTTTGAGATCTTTCTCCTAAGTATCCCACATTGATAATTCTAATTTTATTATTGGTCTTTTGAGCAAAAACTATTCCATTCTGCATTAAGATAGATACAGATATAATAGATGATAAAATTTTTGTTATATATTTCCTTGTATTCATATTCATATAACTTCAAATTATGAATATCATTGTTCACAAAACAAATCATATTTAGGTTGGAGGTATTATGAAACGTTTAGGGCGCAGAGAATTTCTTGGTTCAATTGCAAAGCCAGCTGCTTTCACTTCAATTGCTGCACTGAATCCGACATTAGCTGCTAGCGCAGTAAAAAAGATAAGCACTTCTTTTGGCAAGCCTAGCGATATTGCAAAAGATGAAAGCTACTGGAGAGAGATTCAGCAAGGCTATACCGCAGATAGGGGAATAATTAATTTGAATAATGGAGGTGTAAGTCCTTCACCTACTGTAGTTATGAATGCATTAAAACGACATTTAGATTTTTCAAATACATCTCCTGCTTATTCAATGTGGCGTATTCTAGAACCTCAAAAAGAAACTGTTAGAAGAAGAATGGCTAGGTTTTTTAATTGTGACCCCGAAGAAATTGCCATAACTAGAAACGCTTCTGAAGGACTACAAATTTGCCAAAATGGGATTGATCTTAAAGAAGGAGACGAAGTTTTAACAACTACTCAAGATTATGGAAGAATGATTGCAACATTCAAGCAAAGAGAATGTCGTGATGGAATAGTGATGAAGCAGTTTAAAATTCCCATTCCTGCAGAAAATGAAAATGAGATCGTAAGGTTATTTGAAAAAAATATTACTCCAAAAACAAAAATGATTTTAATGTGTCATATGATAAATATCACTGGCCAAATACTTCCCGTCAAGAAGGTTGTTAGGATGGCTAAAAAATATAATATTCCTGTTATTGTTGATGGCGCGCATACTTTTGCACATTTTGATTTTAATATTGATGACCTAGAATGTGACTATTATGCCACAAGTTTACATAAATGGCTTTCTGCACCTTTTGGAACGGGAATGCTTTATGTTCGTAGAGATAAAATAGTTGACCTTTGGCCAATGCAAGCGGCATGGACTAGTGACTGTAAAAAAGATGATATTAGAAAATTTGAAGAAATTGGAACGCACCCTTGTCCTAATAAAATAGCTATTGGGGATGCGCTCACTTTTCAGCAAGGAATAGGAAGCAAGAATAAAGAGGCTAGATTAATATATTTAAGAGATCGTTGGGCCAAAAGACTATTAAAAAACGATAGGATTAGATTGCATACAAGTTTAAAACCTGGAAAAAGCTGCGCAATCGCAACCGTTGAAATTAAAGGTATTGATACATCGGCTGTTGCAAAAGAACTATGGGATAAATATAGAATTTTTGTTGTTGCCATTAATCATGATGAATTTACAGGGTGTAGAGTAACTCCTCATGTTTATACCACTATTGAAGAAATTGATCGATTTGCTGATGCAATGGAAGATATTATTAAAAAGGGTGTTGGATAGTTAATAATATATTTTTATAGTTTTTAATTATCTTGGAAGCCTGATTTCCATATCTGCAACTACATAGGCCATTACCGCCATGCTGGCAACGCATTGATTAAATTCTGTTCTATCAAGTTTATCCCACGTATCTGCGCTAGTATGATGATACCAAAAATATTTTTCTCCTTTAACGCTGAGGCCCATTCCTGGCACGCCTTCTCTCATTATTGGACCAATATCTGCACCACCACCACCTTTTGTGATAATTCCTGAACCAATAGGCTTAAGTAGTGTACCAATATCTTGCAATACCTTTAATGATTCTTCAGGGCCAGTAAATCCAAATCCGGTTGGCTTAAAAACTCCAGCATCTGATTCAATAGCAAGAATATGATTATTTAATTCATTAATATATTTATCTCTGTAAGCATTTCCACCGCGCAAACCATTTTCTTCGTTTGTCCACAAAACTACTCGAATAGTTCTTTTTGGTCGAATATTTAATTCTTTTAAGACTTTTAGTGCTTGCCATGCAGCTACGCAACCCCCTCCATCATCCATTGCTCCTTGACCGACGTCCCATGAATCAATATGACCTCCCATGACAATAATTTGTTCTGGGAAATCACTACCAATAATTTCTCCAATAACATTATGGGAAATGACATCTGGATCAGTACGGGCTTCCATATTTAAGTTTATTTGAACTTTTTGCCCATTTGCTATTATTCTTCCAATCATTGCAGCATCTTCTAAAGTAATTGCTGCATGAGGAATTTTTTTGATTCCTTTTTCGTATGAGCTATTGCCAGTATGTGGCGTATTCATTGAAAAAGGGCCTACAGAACGTACTAGGCTTGCAACTGCTCCATATTTAGCAGCTTCAATTGCTCCTCTAACTCTATATTGTACAGTTTTTCCATAGCTTTCAAATGGAACATTGTATAGTACTATTTTTCCGTTAACTTCATTCGATCGATTAGTCAATTCATCAAAATTACTTACCACTATTACATCTGCAGTTATTCCATTTTTTCCTGTCCCAATACTTCCACCCAAGCCAAGCATTGCAAGGTTTTTCTTCCAAGGGGAAATCATTTGCGCCGATTCAGCCCCTCTAACCCATTTAGGGACCATTACCTCTTCTGCTCTAACATTCTCTAAGCCATCTTTTTGCATTTCTTCCATGATCCATACCAATGCTTTTTCTAAATTTTTACTGCCGGAAAACCTTGGACCAAATGTATCACATAATTCTGCTAAGCGATTAAAACCGCTGGAGTCACTTATGGATTTTTCTATAATTTTATTTCCATTTTCTTTGAATGAGCTTGCAATTTTTCCTAATTTATTTGGATTAGTTTTTTCACAACTAATCCAAAAAATGATAAGCAGTATAGATAAAATTTTTTTCATTTTTTTCTTTCTTAGTTATCTGTGGGGTTAGATCCAGCATTATTGCCAGTAGCTTCTGCGTCAAGCCCTGCTGTTCCAAATGTGAATAATAATATCCCTACTAGCAAAGCTACTCCAAAAAATAAACTAGCCTTGCTTAACGAAGTTGGTTTATTAATATTTGGAATGGAATTTAATTGATCAGATTTGATTTTTTCAATTTCTGAATCAATTTGATTATAATATTTTAAGATATCATGCCTAGTAATAGTTTTTGAATTTTTATTATATTTATAAAACGTACCTTGTATCATTAATCTATCAGAGCCAGGGGAAGCATTGTTAATTTTTCCAGCAAAAATATATTCAGCGTCAGTTTGAACAGCAATATCATTAAATAAGTTATAATCTTCTATATTTACAAAAAATGAATCAAGGTTTGTATTTGATAGAAAAGCATTGGAGTTGATAAGCTGATCTTGATTGATATCAGCAAATATCGAGCTCATTTTATCAGATAATTCTTTAGATATCCATTCTTCGAAACCAGTGATCTGCGTACCTAAATAAGCTATTTTTACTGGAGCTGGACCTGTTCTTATTTGTGCAATAATTAATGAGTTTATAATTACTACTATTAGAGGTTTTGTTATTATTTTCATATTTTAAAATTAAAGAATCTCATCTTTCTTCAAAAAATAAATCTTTTATTTTATTTATTAATTTTTAGATCATTTTTTTAAGGTGTATGATGCCAGGAATAATTAAATTTTAAAATGAGGTTATGGCTCAAAACACTAATTAACAATCGCTTTTTTCAAGTAAGCGCAGGCATTTTTTTTACAATGATAATAGGCGGCTACATTATTCAAATGCTTGAAACTGGTGATATCACAGAAGGGGATACGCCCTTTTGGTGGGCTATCGTAACCATGACCACAGTAGGTTATGGTGATTATTCACCTTCTTCGCCTTTAGGCAGATTATTTGCTATTGTAATTATGTTCATTGGAATTTCTTTAGTGTCTATGCTAACAGCTTCGATATCTTCAATATTTGTTGCTCAAAACATTAGGGAGGGAAAAGGGTTGAAAAAATTAAATTTAACAGATCATATTGTTCTTTGCGGTTGGAATCCTTCAGCAATGCGCATTATTGAATCTATTTATGATCGAATGATCAAAGGAAGTATTAAAGAGCTTATTTTAGTAAATGAGCTAGAGGAAAAGGACGTTGCTCAGGTAAAAAGCAAATTTCCAAATATGCCTATTAATTTCGTTGCTGGTGATTTTACACATGAAGAGGTTTTGCTGAAAGCAAATGTAGCAAAGGCAAATACTGTAGTTATTATTCCCAACCTTTCTGGAGGCGAGACTGAGCAGCATGACGATAAGACGGTTTTTGCAACACTGACAATTAAAAATATGGATTCAACCATTAGAGTTATTGCTTATATTAATAATAGAGAGAATTTAACACATATAAAGCGAGCCAATGCAGATGAAGTCGTAGTGGTTGATGATCTTAGTTCGCATATTTTGGCATCTCATATTATGGACCCTGGTATTCCGCAACTCACTAATCAGTTAATAAATAGTGGTTCAAATTACCATTTTGAAAGAAAAGACATTCCTTTAGAATATATTGGGAAGTCCTTTGATGATCTTTTTATTCATTTTAGATCAATAGATGGGTCAATTTTAATTGGCTTGTTTATGGAAGATGAAAATTTGGGCATAGGTGAAATTTTATCAACTGATACTTCAGCGTTAGATGAATTTATTGAAAGAAAACTAAAAGAAGGTGGAATACCCTTGCACGATCAAAGCAGAGTTCATGTATCGGTTAATCCAGATAAGAATTATGTGCTTAAAGATGGTGAACATGCTATTGTGATACCTTAGAGGGATATTATGAATTTTGATCAATTAACAAATTTTCAGATCTTTGAAAACCTTTCTCAAGATGATATAGAACAATTTATCAATGTTATGAAAAAAACCAAATTTAATGCCGGTGAAAAACTGATAACAGAAGGAGATAAAGGAGATTGTATTTTTCTTTTACTTGATGGAGAAGTTGAGGTGAACCAGGCTTTAACATTATCTATGAACAAGGGAGAATCTGATCAAAGAGAGAAAGCAATTATTAATTTAAAAAGTGAGGCTTATCCACAATTTGGAGAAATGTCTATGTTTAATGATGGCGATTTGAGAACTGCGAATGTTCGGTCTGTTAATGATTGCAGCGTTGCCCGTTTGGAGAAGTCTGACCTATTTCATATTTGTGAAAAGAATCCTGAAATAGGATATAAGGTAATGCGGAACCTTGGAAGGATAATTTCAGCAAATTTAGCTAAAGCAAATCAGAATGTTCTAAAATTAACTACTGCATTTAGCTTAATGCTTGATCGGTAGTTATTTGTAGACGAGATATGATATTGACTCAATGAAGACTGAATTTAAAAAATCATATAATTGGGACACTCTTGAAGATCGATGGTATTCTCATTGGGTCGATAATGACTATTTTTCAGGAAACCCTGAATTAAAAGAAGATCCTTATTCTATTGTTATTCCTCCTCCCAATGTAACTGGCAAGCTTACCATGGGCCATGTTTTAAATAATACCATTCAAGATGTCTTGATAAGAAAGGCTCGAATGGAAGGTAAGAATGCTTGTTGGATACCAGGAATTGACCATGCTTCTATTGCAACTGAATCAAAAGTGGTTAAAATGCTTGAAGAAAAAGGAATAGATAAAAAAAATCTCTCTAGAGATGAATTTCTTCAATATGCTTGGCAATGGAAAGAGAAGTATGGTGGAATAATTATTGATCAGTTAAAAAAATTAGGTTGCTCTTGTGATTGGGAACGACAACAATTCACAATGGATGAAAGGTATTCACGCTTTGTATTGAAAACATTTGTTAAGCTTTACAATAAAGGGCTAATCTATAGAGGCTCTAGGATTGTTAATTGGTGCCCAATTTCTCAATCTGCAATTAGCGATGAAGAGGTCATTCATAAAGAAACCAAAGGGAGTTTATGGTATTTACGGTATCCGATAAATGGCAATGATCAATTTTTAATTGTTGCAACAACTAGGCCTGAAACTATGCTAGGCGATACAGCTGTAGCGGTTAATCCTAATGATGAAAGGTATCAGCAATTTATTGGGAGCAGTGTAATGCTTCCATTAGCTGATAGAGAAATTCCTATCATAGCAGATGAACATGTTGACCCCAATTTTGGCACCGGCTGTGTTAAGGTCACACCAGCTCATGATCCAAATGATTTTGATATAGCTCAACGTCATGATTTGCCATATATAAATATAATGAATGATGATGCTTCATTGAATGATAGAGTCCCTAAGGAGTTTCAAGGGCTGTCAAGAGAGCTAGCCAGAAAAACAATAGTAAAAAAAATGGAATCAGAAAACTTATTAGAGAAAGTTGAAGATTATGTAAATAATATTGGTTACTCTGAGCGTGGAAATGTGCCTATTGAATTTTATATGTCAAAACAATGGTATATGAAGATGAAAGACTTGGCTAGGCCTGCAGTTGATGCCGTTAACCAAGGAAAGATAAATTTTTTCCCAAGCCATTGGTCTAAGACCTATAATCATTGGATGGAAAATATCAATGATTGGTGTATTAGCAGACAGCTATGGTGGGGTCATCAAATTCCTGTTTGGTATCACAAAGAAGATTCAAGCAAGGTTCATGTTTCGATAAATGGCCCACCTGATAAAGAAAATTGGATTCAAGATGAAGATGTCCTTGATACTTGGGCCTCTTCTTGGCTCTGGCCTTTTGCTGTTCATGATTGGGAAGCAAAAGAATTATCTTTAAAAACTTATTATCCTACAAATACTCTAGTAACAGGTCCGGATATTATTTTCTTTTGGGTTGCAAGGATGATTATGTCAGGATATGAATTTATGGATGAAGAGCCTTTTAAAAATGTATACTTCACTTCAATTTTAAGAGATCAAGATGGAAAAAAATTTAGTAAGTCATTAGGAAATTCTCCTGATCCATTTTCTTTATTTGAAGAATTTGGCACTGATGCTGTACGATTTGGAACATTACTTATGGCTCCGCAAGGACTAGATGTTCTTTTTTCAAAGTCTCGACTTGAAGTTGGAAAAAATTTTATGAATAAACTTTGGAATGCTGCACGATTTACCTATATGAATTTATATGAAGGCAAATCGCCAAAAATTAATATAGAATTACAAAAATTAGAGATGCCAGAGCAATGGATCATAGATGAGTTTAATAAAGCAGCTTATAAAGTAAATCATCAGTTAGAAAAATTTCATTTTAATGAAGCTGCAAAAACGATATATGAGTTTACTTGGAATAATTATTGTGATTGGTATATAGAAATTGCAAAAACAAGATTTTATGGCGATGATCCAGATAGAGCGGATACTGCCAGAACAGTTTCGGTGCATGTTCTAAAAGGGATTCTTACTTTATTACATCCTTATGCTCCATTTATCACTGAAGAGCTTTGGTCATTTTTTAGAGATGATGATGATAAGGATTTGATCGTTTCTTCATGGATTTATGGGTCAACAGTCATTGATGAGAAGATATTAAGCTCTATGGATTTGCTTAAGGAAATTATAACTGCAATTCGAACTATTAGAAGTCAGCTAAATATACCCCCTAGTAAAAAAGCAGATATTTTTATAACGAATACTAAAGATTATGAGAAGGTAATCAAGGCGCATGAAGAGATAGTTCAATCCGTAGCTGGAGTTAGCTCAATTTCTTTTATCGATCAATCAAAAAAACCACCTCAGTCTGCGACTGCGGTGATAAAGAATATGGAATTATTTATACCATTAAAAGGCTTGATTGATATAGATATAGAAGTTGATCGCCTTACTAGAAGAATTGAAACCATAAAAAAGCATATATTGTCCAGCAAGAAAAAACTAGCTAATAGCAATTTTGTTGAAAAAGCACCCGAGGAAATTATTTTACATGAACAAAATAAATTATCTCAATTTAATCAAGAGCGCGACTTGCTTAAGAAAAATTTGGAAATGATTTTATGAGACATATGGTATCTTTAATAATTCTTTTTGAAGTTTTATTTGGTCAATTAGAGAAGACTTCAATGACTATATATAAAGATGGATTAGCGTTGATAGAGCATGGATTGTCTTGGAATTTAGAAGAGGAAAGCAATATAATAACTTGGGACTCTTTATCTCAAGGCTTTATTGAGGGTTCATCATTTTTAAATCTTCAGAATGCAAGGATCCTTACGCAAAAGTTAAATAAGAATACTTTTCATTTTCAGAGCCATTTAAAAGAAAAAATTGGCCAAAATATAGAAATTAAATTAATAAATGAACGTGAAATATCAGGAATATTGTTAGAATTTGACAAATCTAATATATCTATTCAGCGCAGAGGTAGTGTCATTGTATTTAATCTTGAGCGTATTGATTATATTAGTACTTTTGAAGAAGAGCAATCAAGAATTTATAAACCATCACTTTCATGGAGCATTATTCCTAATGATGGCGTTGTAGGCTCCATAAAAGGAAGCCTTATTTATTTATCAAGAGGCTTTAAATGGAATTCGATTTATAAATTAATAATCAATAGAATGCAAGATAGTGCAGAATTAATTATTGAGGCCAATATTCTTAATAGCAGCAACTTAAATTTTATTGATGTTGATTTGAAATTAATCGAA
>Ga0066856_10001267_pt1 | contig 9870 bp, 19 predicted proteins | sample ETNtaG_5_FD_65605 | JGI IMG/M metagenome (GOLD analysis project Ga0066856, IMG submission 65605) | Marine microbial and viral communities from oxygen minimum zone, Eastern Pacific Ocean - ETNP201406SV205 | ecosystem: Environmental > Aquatic > Marine > Oceanic | place: Pacific Ocean: Eastern...
AAACTGAAAGGTGCTATTCGTGCTAAACTAGATGATTCAATGGCAGATGAAGTAAGAGTTGCTTACAAGTTTGCTACCAGTACATTCAAGGAGATGCTACCTTACGCTAATGTCAAAGAAGAGTAACGACACAAATTTCTGGTCTTCATTTATTAACTATGAAACTCATCCACCCACTCTTAAACGTCTATCCAAAAAGGTTAGAGAAGAGACTGCCAAACGAGTCAAGCAGTTAAAGGAGAGAATGGATGAGTTTAATAATAACACCAGACGACCCTAAACCAGTTGAGTACATTCCAAATTATGTTTGGAGACTCAACTATGATTTTGAGTATGAACAAGGTGGTTCATTACAATATGATATTGGGTCATTATTAGACACAGTTAAAAAGAATTCAAAACTAGAGAGCAACAACGCATTTAGTACAGCGTCAGCATCACTAGAATCTTATGCACCCCATAATTGGGAGTGCTTAGAGAAGTTTTTATATATTATTCACAAACAGTTGGTTCCAATTTGGAAGCACTGGGGTTATTTCGATTGTCGCATTGCACCACGTGAGTCTTGGATCAATATCCACAAGCGTGGTGGAATAACCACAGAGCATTTACACAGTCCCTGTCCTATGGTAGTCTCTTGTTATCTCAAGGCACCACGAGGATCAGGGAACTTTTTAATTAGAGATCCATTAGAGTATCATCGCTTTGGTTCTCCACAGGTACCAGAACAAAATCTATGGAGAGAGATACCAGTTCAAACAAATGACATACTGGTATTTCCTGGTTGGTTGAAGCACGCAACACAACCAAATAATACTGATGAAGATCGCATTAATCTATCAATCAATTATGAAGGTCATTAACAAACTGCTTCCAGAATTATATGCAGACAGAATTCACGAGATGATGTCAGGAATAAAATTCAACTGGCATTTTTTAGATGATATAACATATGCTAATGAAGGTCCACATCAACGAGGTACACCAGGATTTGCACACCTATTCTTTGATGAACAAGAGGGAATAGAATCAGAGTGTTTGGATTTTGTATATCCTATGCTCTTACACTTTATACCTAAGAAACATAAACTACTGAGGATTAAGGGAGGGTTGCTTTTAAGTACTAAAACAGGATATAATAGACCACATATTGATTTTGATATACCACACACTACAGCACTATATTATGTCAATGATTCTGATGGTGAAACTATCTTCTTTGATGAAAATGGTACAATCACAGACAAGATTAAACCAGAGAAAAATAAACTCATTATTTTTGATGGTTCTAAGATGCACGCATCGAGTTCACCTACCTACGCTACAAATAGAATTGTGATTAATTTTAACTATGTCTGTACTGATTAACTACTACCAATACGAAGGTGCTGAAAATGTCACAGACATACTAGATTCACCTCTATCAATAGATGGTGTTGGCATTGAACCAGAGAGAACTCTGGATAAAATGCCTAAGACAACACCATACTTAGATTGTCCTGCATTTACTCATAAAGCATCACGTGAGTGGATAGTATATGCACCTAAAGATATCACACTAGAGATTGACAATGATAATTCACAAATAATATGTAAGCAGTTAAATGCTCAAGAGTTAAACAGAACAGTACAGGTACAAAATAAGAGAGCACCAATAACAACATTACAATGTTGTATGCCTATGTTAATATGTTGGACTTGTTGTAAAAATATATGGGTAGAGGTTAAAGATTATCCACTCACTTCACTTAATAATAATTTCACAGTAGTTCAAGGATGGTTCAATCTATCATCTTGGACACGTCCAATATCATTTGGATTGAATATTGTTGACAATACTAAACCTGTTATCATTAAGCGTGGTGATCCATTATATAAAATAAACTTCATTCAAGAGGGTAATCTCAATCAAGATTTTAGATTTGAAAAGGCAATGCCATCTGAGGATCTATTAATCCAAATGAATAAGAGAGTGAGGGTGAAGGGATTCATCAACAACTTAGCAAAGACTCTTATGTTTAAACAATGTCCATTCAAATAAACTATCTACAATATGAGTCACCAGACTGGTCACTTGATAGAGCACTAGACTCTTCATTGACACTAGATGGTGTTGGGTTTGAACCTGAGAGATATTATGATACGTTTGATCCTAGTAAAACAATATATCATTCTTGTCCTGCTTGGCAGCATAAGGTGAAACGGGAATTTGTGATACGGGCACCTAAGCATATTGAATTAAGAATGAATAGAGAAGAGCAGTTCATCACATCTAATATTGAAGGTGATCTGTTTCATCAAATAATACAACCACCACCAAATTGGGAGGTGGATCAGACATTTCAAATACATATACCTATCTTCTTAATGTGGACAAGATCAAAGAATGTATGGGTAGAACAGAAACAATGTAATGGTAATAACTTTAAGGTAGTAGAAGGATGGTGGAATCTATCTGATTGGTCACGTCCTATTGGATTTGCTATTAACTTTATAGATGAGTCTAAACCTATTATAATTAGAAGAGGAGATCCAATATATCGTGTAGCATTCTCTCAAGAGCATAACCATAATCAAACATATGATATGGTTAAATCTACACCAACAAGTAAACAATTACGTGATGCACAAAAGAGAGTAGATACTAAGAATCTATTCCCTAGAATCACACACAAATTGATATTTAACAGTACTAAGTGTCCTTTTAAATTATGGCAGAAGTAATCCCAACAGTTATTATTGATAGGTTCTTTGAAACACCTAGTTTAGTTCGTGCGTATGCACAAACACTTAAATTCTATAAGTGTACAGATCATCCAAATAGAGGTCATTGGCCAGGTAAGAGAACAGATTTAATGCACAAATTAGATCCTGTGTTCCACGAAATAGTATGTAGAAAGTTAATTAAATACTTACCAAATTATCGTGCATTTGAGATAGCAGATCTTACATTTCATATTAGTACAGGTGAGTCAGGTTCAGGATGGATACACACAGATGACGATCACTTAGGAATTGGTGGTGTTATATATTTGAATGAAGGACTTAAGGAGGATACTGGAACATCAATATATGACATACCTGCTGGTGCTGAAATGCAAGGATATGAGGAAGAGTTTCATAAGGCAATGGAAGCACAAGGAACAAGTGATGTAAGTATCTTTGATAAGTATAAGGAGGAGTGTAATTCATATTTTATAGAGTCTATCAAGGTGCAAGCACGTTACAATCGTGCTATACTATTTGATGGAAGAAAGTATCACGGAGGACAGAACTTCTTTGGTTCTAATCCTGATGATGCACGATTAACCTTAGTATTCTTTGGCAGGGGAATTAATGACTACCAATCATATGACGCAAGATTTGAAGGTTGATACTATATGTGATGGCAAATTATATGTCATTCGTAATGGTTTATCAATCGAGACTTGTGAACAATTAAAAATAGAATATATGATGATTAAGGATGTTGTCGAAACACAGTATTCGGGACCAACTTCTGATCCTATAATGCCAGGTGCATTTGCAATGTATTCACCAGTATGTTTTGAAGCAATGGGACAACACATACAACCACAGATTGAACAGGTGTTAGATACACAATTACATCAAACATTTAGTTATGCCAGAGTATATGTTAAAGGAACAAATTTAGTAAGACATAGAGATAGAACAAGTGGTGAATGGGTTGCTAATGTGTGTATAACAAGAGACGATACTGATTGGCCCTTGTACTTAGAAATGGAGGGTAAATCACATCAAGTTCTTATGAATCAAGGAGATATATGTATCTTCCGAGGACATAAAGATTTCCACTGGAGACCTAAGTACACAGGTGAGTTACAGATACAAGCATTCGTATCTTATGTTGATGCAAATGGAAAATATGCTAAGAACAAATATGATGGACGACCAATGTTATCAATGCCTTGGGAGTCAGCAGCAGACTTCATTAAAGAAGAACAAGCAATGATTAACTCATCACCTTACTACACATAATGAGAATCAATAATATTATTACAAGAGAGAATCCATTCTTTCAAGCATCACCAGATTATATGGTAATGGATGATGTGATACCTGAATCGTATCAGGATTGGTTATTAAGTTGCACACGCAATGACACATTATTATGGAATATAAAACATCACGCAATTAGTGATAGATTTATGGACGACCCTCGTAATGGTTATTGTGCATTCCATTATTTGTATGAAATGGATGAACGAGGTGAACTGTCACCACTATGCAACGCATTTATGCCACTCGCATTGACATTTAGAGATAGGTTAAAATGTGAATGTCTGATGAGGATGAGAGTCAACAACACACCAATATATCCAAATCAACAAGTACAATTACCCCACGTTGATTGCTATGTACAAAATAGTTGGGTAGTGATATACTACATAGATGATACTGATGGTGACACTATCATTTACAACGAGAGAACACAAGACCCAAAAGGATATGTGGATCTGGTAATTAGAGATCAATGGTCAGAAATGACTAGAGTGTCACCTAAGAAGGGTAGAGCAGTTGCATTTAAGGGTGATCTATTTCATTCATCAACACTACCAACTAAGAGTCAAAGAACTGTACTCAACATTAACCTAGCAGAGCAACCACCTACTGCTAATGACATCATTTACAATCCAAACAAATGACCTATAAAATTAAAGATGGTGAGGACTGGGTATTGTACAGATCACCAGTTGTAGAGCACGAGCAAGAAGAAATGCTACGTCAACTAGGACGTGGTTATAGACTCTTCAAAGAGACATTTACTGGTCTTGATAGTTCTTTAAAGCAAGAGGGTTTAACACTCGGTGCACTGCCATCTCTATTCAATACAGACCACGTTAAGAAGGATAGAGAGCACTTAGATAATATGGATGCTAACTATTCTGGTTATCGGTTCTATAATCTATTTTCATTGACTGCACCATCACCACTATTCTGGTTATTGCTACAAGATATAAGGACAGTAGTTAGAACAACGTTAGGAACTGATGAACCATTATGGATGCAATGTTGGGTTAATATGCACAAACCAAATGAAGTATTAAATTGGCACGATCATAAGTTTGATTATCACGGATATGTAAGTATTGACCCAAAGAACAGCATAACAAAATTTAGAGATAGTAGAGGTCCATTATATGAAATAAATAATGAAGTTGGTAACATTTATTTCGGACCTGGATGGGAACGAATGCACAAAGTATGTGTTAATGAAGAGTACGAAGGTAATAGAATTACCCTAGGATTTGATATAGAAACACGAGGTGACTTACCAGACGACCAGTTCTCTCTTATCCCTTTACTGTGATGTTAGGAATCAAGACACAAATATTAAATAGCGAGAGCAAAGACATCTTGCGTAAATCTCTTGGTATGTTCATATCTAAAACATATCAATCACATAGTGAAGGGAGAATAGATGAAGGACAACTGCACGAGTTGTTACATACTGTAGAAGAAATTACTGATCTGTTATATCTAAAGTATGTTGAGAATTTAGAATAATATGACCATCAACATATTACTTGCAAACTCTATTCAACTTGAAATGCGTAACATTCTAAAATCTCTTGAATTAGGTAACTACATCAAATTTAAAGGTGAGACTGGTTACATATCATTTGTATGTGATGATTATATTACAATGTGTACTCACGAGACTGACGATCCAGACGCAATGCACGGAAAAAAGTTCTGTAATGTGCTAATATACAATGGAGACTGGTTGGACATTGAGATAGATGAAAGTCTATTCCCTCGCAATGTCAGAAACTATCACGGAAAGATAGTTGAACATCCAGGAAATGACCTACTACCACCTATTGAAGAAAGATGATGATTAAAGCAAATCCAAATGCAACACAAAGTGAGTTTGATGGTAAGGTTATTGTACCTTGGGTTAACATTAACCTATCAAAGAATGAAGCAGAAGCATTATTAACTGCTTTACAACACTTCCCACTTGAGTTACAACGACCTAGTGAGAATATCCACGGAGTTAAATACTCTGACATTTACAATACTATTAGACAGGAGGTTGATGATGCCACCATTGAGGAAATTGGCGAAAGTAAGACCAATTAGTGATCGTGCTAAATTACAGTTCGTTGAAGCAATGAACAGTAATAATATGGCAACCATTGAAGATCGTAGAGAAGATGGTAGGACATTCTTATCATCTAATCACAATCACGACTTTTGGTTTTGGTCAGATGGTAATGATGACCCACATTGGAGGTTTGAAGAGGTAGTATGACTGACGCTAAAGCAGGTGAATCACTCAAGGTTACTGTTGATGACAATGGTAAAGTTGCTCTTGAGTTTGACCCTAACGACCCACATTGGAGTTGGTTAAGTAAAGCAACTGATGAACAAATTGAAGCATTCATTCAAGCAGCGAGGGATGATTATGACACACCTTGATAAGGTTATCCGTAACCTTGAGAAAGAGTTGGAACAACTCAAACGTATTAACACAATGCTTAAATCAGATGATCTCAGACAAATACTATACAGAACTGAAACACGAGTTGGTAAAGATCTTGATGCACTCGACTCTGATTGTTATGATAATCAGACTGGAGGAGCAGAGATACAAAGAACTGCTATAATAGATGATATCGAGCACTCTAAGTATTACTACGATTATGACCGTAACCGATAGCGAACTCAATTTCATTGAAGAGTTATTATCTGGTGGATATGAATACAACTCACATCACCATTGCTATGAACGTGTATGGACTACAAATGATGGCAAGGAGTCTATAGTTGAACTATATCTAAAGGACAGTAACGAGTGGTTACATAAGATGATAGGGTATGGTGGTAGTATATTCTATCAAGAGAGAGTGACAAACGTGTAACTGTCACATATAACTAGCATTTTGCCTTGTTTGCCTGTATGATTAATACAGTTAAGCAAGGCATTTGAGTATCACACTAAGACCACACCAGAAAAGAGCACTCGAAGCAATGGGTGACAATGATAAAGGACAGATCATTGTGCCTACTGGTGGTGGTAAGACAATGATAATGATACAGCACGCTATCAAGCATTTTGAAGAGAGTCCAGTACCACAGACTATAGTTGTAGTTGCACCTCGTATTCTATTGGCACAACAACTATGTACTGAGTTCACATCATTGATTGATGCTGATGTGTTACACGTCCATAGTGGTAAGAATGAGTATAAGAATACTACTGACCCTAAAGTTATTCAAGAGTGGGTAGATAACAATACAAATAATATACTAATCTTTACAACATACCATTCACTTCATAAGGTATGTGTATTGGATGATGTTGACATAGTATATTATGATGAAGCACATAATAGCACAACTAAATCATTTTTTCCTGCTGTTCAGGAGTTTAGTCAGAGAGAACAAACTAAGGACTATTATTTCACAGCAACACCTAAGTATGGAACTAGATCTAATTTCATAGGTATGAACATACCTAGCATTTATGGTGAAATAATAGAGAATGTTACTGCTAGTGAGTTGATTGACAATGGTTCAATCATACCACCTACAATAGTACCATTTAATGTTAATGGCACAAGGACTAGACAGAATGCTCACGAGTTTGATGTAGATGCAACACTAGACCTACTTGATGAGATAGATGATAATGAATTGACCCCTAAAGTGGTTGTCAGTATTGGATCTTCTAAGGTTCTTCAGTCAATGTTAGGTAGAACACCACTATTACAAGAGTTAAAAGATCGTGGATATGATATATTACACGTCACTAGCAAGTTTGGTGCATACGTTAACGATAAGAAAGTATCAAGGTCTCAGTTTATGACCACATTAAATGAGTGGGGAACTGATGATGATAAGAAGTTTATCGTATTTCATTACTCTATACTATCTGAAGGTATATCAGTTAGTGGATTGACTCACAGTATTATGTTGAGACAGTTGAATCTCATAGAAATGGCACAGACAATAGGTAGAGTTATAAGGATGGATGCACGAGACAAGGCAGATATTAGTTCAAATAAACTGAAATCTGGTCAAGTGCAGTTCTATCGCAAGTCAACTGGTTATGTGTGTGTACCTATGAGCAGTAAAGCAACAGTAGCAAGATTACAAAGAGTAGTGGACGACATATTTGTTAAAGGTATCCCACCACTTCCTCTATCGTATAAATAAATCAGGCACAGTATTAATTAGGATTTAACAATGGCAACTACTCAAGTAAATAATTGGGCAGATTTATTGCTTGCTCAACTAGCAGCAAACGCTAAGGCATATAGATTGAAAGCAGTAAATGATAGCATCACCAGAGTAAGTGCTCAACAAGGAGCAGCAGAATATCGCTTTACAAATAAGAAAGCAAAGATTGAAGCGGATGACGCTAGTGTCACTTGGACATTCAGCAAAGCGGATGCAGCAAGTGGTGATGATGTAGTAATATCAGCAACAGCACCAGTTGATAGAGGTGGACATACTAAAGTATGGGGAATAATAGAAGGCACAAGTGGTGATAATGAAGGATATGTAAGAAAGTCAACAAGTGACCCTTATGTGGATGCCAATTCATTAGGTGACACATATCGTGCAGCATTCTTTGATAAGGTTAATCAATTTGGATGGGGATAATACTATAATATGTGCCACTCAACAAACTGTCTCGCATTAGGTTGCAAGGCAGTTTTTTTTGTTATAATAAGAATGTTGAGGGATATGTGGTTCCTATGCCCGAAACATCATCTGCAGTAACTGATTCGCTCATCTGCAGTAACTGATGTAGTAGGGGTTCAGGTGTAAGCGATTCCCATAGGTTAAATTTGGACTCTTGGGTGAAACCCATTTCAGTTAGTCCCACTCTCTCAACATTCAATTATATGGAGATTAGATGACTTTACAGTTTTTGACAACAGTCTTGAACAACTTCTGTTCAAACAATGGTTTACCATTTCAGTCAGCAGATGACTTACGTCACAACTATCAAATTACTCTAACAAAATATCAAGAGAATTGGTTAGAGCAATATGGTAAGGTGTGGGATATCGTAGTGGAGAATGCAGACTAATGACTATTGAAGAATACAAAGAACTCATAGCACAAGACACATTAAAAATTGGATGTGAACTTGAAGATGTGACTGATGAGTGGTATGATGAAGAAGGCAACCTAAAAGAATAATATGAAAGATACCATATTATATGGAGATTGTCGAGAGACTCTCAAACAATTTGATGAAAAGGCGAGGATGTGTGTAACATCACCGCCTTATTATGGTTTAAGAAACTATGGTAACGAGGACAATCAAATTGGATTAGAACAAACACCTGAAGAATACATTAAACAATTAGTTGAAGTATTCAGGTCAGTTCGTGATGTACTTACGGATGATGGAACACTATGGGTAAACATAGGTGACACATACTATAATTACAGATCAGATGGTAATTATCCTAAGCAAACAGTATCTAAAACTAATCAAGATTTACCAACATTTACACCAGTTAGAGGTAACAAGTTTGATAACTTAAAATCTAAGGATTTAATTGGTATACCTTGGATGTTGGCATTTGCTTTGAGGGATGATGGATGGTTCTTACGTCAAGATATAATATGGCATAAACCAAATCCAATGCCTGAAAGTGTCAGAGATAGATGCACTAAATCTCACGAATATATCTTCTTATTATCAAAGAATAAGAGATATTATTATGATAATGAAGCAATCAAAGAACCTGCTAAGGACTGGGGAACCAGAGATAGAACCAATGGCAAGTATCACAATAAAGGAACTGGACTGCAACCACATTCAGGATTGACTAAATCATATCCTATGAAGAATAAAAGAAGTGTGTGGTCAGTCACGTC